>Ga0272440_1004297_pt1 | contig 10253 bp, 6 predicted proteins | sample SSMMMBAug17_FD_192440 | JGI IMG/M metagenome (GOLD analysis project Ga0272440, IMG submission 192440) | Marine sediment archaeal communities from Little Sippewissett salt marsh, Falmouth, MA, United States - SSM-MMB-Aug17 | ecosystem: Environmental > Aquatic > Marine > Wetlands > Sediment ... | reverse complement strand
TTAGCCCTGAAAGGGCGTTAAATACCAGCCCAGGGCAACGCCCTGGGTTAAAGATTGATCAGAATCTTAGCCCTGAAAGGGCGACACATAAAACATAGATGTGACGCCCTTTCAGGGCTAAGAAAATCTTTATGCACCATTTCCCAGGGCGTTGCCCTGGGCTTGTATTTAACGCCCTTTCAGGGCTAAGAAGTCAGTATCCCAAAGCATGTTAATTAATTAACTACGATCTACCCGAAAATTTATGATCGCTTACTTATTCTTATAGACCTATCGGAAACAGAACAAATTGTACTTGAAAAAATGCTAACAGGGCTGTAAGATACCTGTTTTGGGCTGTTTTTTTAAACTTTATGCAAATTATTTATCAAAGGATGATAATCATGTCCAAACAAGAAAAGCTTAATATGCTTATTGTTGATGACGAAATTGATATCCTAAAGTCATTAAAACGTTTGTTTCGCAGAGATTTTAATATTACATTGGCAAATTCAGGAGAGGATGCACTGGCCTGTATTGCCGAAAAAGATACCCCCGGTTGTTTTGATATTATCTTAACTGATCAACGCATGAAAGGCATTCAAGGATCTGACTTGCTCAAAGAGGTTTATGCCACGTGCGGAGAAACAGCAAGTATTTTGGTAACCGGATATTCTGACATGCCCAGTTTGATCAAAGCCATTAATGAAGGTCGTGTTTATGGATATATGCCAAAGCCCTGGGAACCAAATGATTTAAAACAGATGGTATTTGATTCTATCAAGCGACTTAAATCAATCAAAATAAATGATGATTTATTAAAACAATGGCTGGCTGACAGAAATTATTGGCTGATGAAAATTTCATTGGACTGTCATCGTGCTTTGTTTGAACTAAAAGAAAACCATCGCAATGTTCAATTGAAATCCATTAATCTTTCTGAATATATTGAACAATTCTATTCTGATTTGAGTGTATATGCCATTCAAAAAGATATTGACTTTACTATTGAATCAGACAATAATTGTATTGTTCCGGTAGATGCTTACCTGATCAACCATATTATCTGCGCTCTTTATGCAAATGCAATAAAATACACAAAACCTAAAGGAAAAATTTTTATTAGAACCCTAGACTGTGAAACTTATGTACGTGTAGAAGTTCAGGATTCTGGCATAGGAATTGAGTCAGACTTACATCAGCATATAACCAACAAAATTAAACCTGCCTGCCGACCAGGAACAGATAATGAATCCAGTTCTGGTCATGGATTATTGATGGTTAACGAATTTTTAAAATACCACAACAGCTGTTTAGATTTAAAAAACAATGACGAATCGGGTAGTTTAGTTGGATTTAACATTCAAAAATAACGAATGAGGATTATATGACATCACTCAACCAAAATGCATTCATCCCACAAAGTGACTTGGATCAGTGGGCTTCTCATTATGCACAACAGGACAAAAACAATGGAGAACAACATGATAACAACTGGTTGATATTTCATTTAGGAAATGAACGATTTATGATTTCATTGGACGATCTTGAAGAAGTCACATCGCTTCAAAATGGTATTCGTCTGTCATCCACGTCACTGAATATTATGGGATTAATGAATTTAAGGGGTGGAATTGTTATTATCGCAGATTTAGGACAGATCATTGGCATTCGAAACACGCCAGCCCCAGACAAAAAACAACGCATTCTTTTTATTGCTGATGCCAATGGACAACCTATTGGTTATCTTGTTGATCAGGTTGAAGGCATTTCGACTTTCAAGCATAGCCATATACAGGAAACTGCGGCTGATGAAAAAAATAAAATATCGCAATTTATTAAATTTATTTCTGAAAACAATGGAAAGCCAGTTGCATGTATCGATATCCCATCGGTGCTGAAAGAAACATGGCGTTATTAAGGAGGGTAATTTATGAATCAGGATGAAAACAAAAAACAGTCAGTCAATCAATCAGAGGGGGCGGATTTTATTGTCCCTGAACCAGATGGTATCAAAAGCGGGTACCCCATTGATGATGTTGACATGGATATGGATGATGATTCTACTTTTGCAAATGAAAAAATGAATCACCGCTTGAATCACCAGTCAGGAAATAAACACTCTTCAGAAGGTACTACAGAACAATCAACATACGTTGATAATGGTGGCATGAGCATAAAAACCAAACTGATTGCTTCTCTGGCTGGATTGACAGTTATCATATTAATTATTGGTTTGATTTCCTATGTTTCCATTCGAAAGATCAATCATATCAGCAATGGTATAGCAGATCATTATTCAATTTTGGCTCAGTTGTCTGATCAAATGAAATCAACTGTTTATCTCATTCGTGATGCTGAAAAAGATTTTCTGCTGATTGAAGAACAAGAATCTCTCGACAGGGCAACCCGATTTACTGAGCGATTAAGAGATCAAATACAAAATGCAAAAAAAATCGGTAAACAAATTGAAATTGAAGATGGCCTCAATATAGGCTCTCAATATGAAAGTATGTTTGAAGCAGTTGACAATTATGATGCGTTGTTTACTCAACAAGTTAAGGATATTAAGCAGGCGCGTACTGCTATCAATCGCAATGTTTCCAACATGATTGATAATAAAAAACAACTCATCAATGAATCCAAAAACAATCATAATTTATTGAAAACCCTTAATGAAAATTTTTGGCTGAATATTCAACGACGACTGAAATCCAAAAATGAAATGACTGAAGAAATTAAATTGCTGGAAGTTGGTTATTTGCTCAATCAACTTGAAACCAATATGCTAAACATTCAAATTCATATTGCTCGTTATTTGGGTAATGAAAGACAATCAAGTGCTGAAACAGCCAAAGAATTTATCAAAACCTCCATAGAATTGACCCATCGGATATTCAGGGAAACTGAAGATAATGCGGTTCAAACTCAGATTGAAAAAATTCGTCACAATCTCAATATCTATTCATCCATTTTAACAGAAGTCATTGATAGAATTGATGTTACGAATACGAAAAAAATAGAAATTGATCGACGTATTTCAGATCAAAAAAATGGATTGAAACAAAAAGGAGAACGTCTGATAGACCTGGCATCTGAAATATCCAAAAACAATTGGAATCATATTGATTCACAAAATGTATCATTAACCAAAATCAGCAATAAGTCTCAGTCCTTTATCATTGTTTTGGTGATTATGGGTTCTATTTTTGGCATTATTGTGTTGATTTTCATTCCTCGTCCAATATTGTCGAGTATCCAGCAATTACTTGTAGCTGCTCAAAGTATATCTTCTGGAAACTTAAATAGTAAAATAACGATTAAAAACACTGATGAATTGGGACAGTTAGCCAAAGCATTTGAGAAAATGCGGATGAATCTGGCAGCATTGGTGGATCGTATCCAGAGGGCCAGCGTTCAAATTTCAACATCAGTCAATGAAATTCAGGCAGCATCCAATCAACAAAACAGTACTGCCAATGAACAGGCAACTGCGATTAATGAATTTAATGCCACGCAAACAGAAATTTCTCGAACATCAGACAATCTGGCGAAGGTCAGTACTCAGGTATCAAAAAATGCGTCCAATATCACACAGTGGGTCAATGACACCAATGGAAAGTCATCTCAAATACTTGAATCCATGAATGCAATCAGCTCATCCACCAAATTAACATCAGATCGAATCAAATCGTTGAATGATCAAATGGATAATATTAATGATGCAGTGATTACCATATCCGGCATTGCTGACCAAACCACATTATTATCTTTAAATGCTGCCATTGAAGCCAACAAAGCGGGTGAATTGGGAAAAGGATTTGCGGTTGTGGCTACTGAAATCAGAAGGTTGTCTGACCGATCCATTGATTCAGCATCGAGTATTACGACAATGGTGCGGGAGATTCAGAGAGCTACAGAAAATTCTGTGGTGGCAATGGATAAATCTTCAGAAGAAATACGAATTGGAATTGATCTCGTTAAAGAATCCACACAAACAATGGCAGGTATCAATGATTCCATGAATCAAATTCAAGAGCAAGTTTCAGAATTTTCACTCAGTGCAAAAGATCAGGCAGAATCTGCCCAACAAACCCAACAAACTACATCTGAATTATTGGCATCAAGTAAAATGGTCGCCCAGGCATCCAAACAAACCCTGACCGCGGCTTTGGAATTGAATGCAATGGCCAATCAACTTAGAGATGCGGTTTCTGCTTTTCAGATATAGGTGAATAGAAAGAGAATGTAATGGAAGCAATCCTGTTTCAACTGAACTCACAAATTTTTGCCATCAAGCTGGATGATTTAGATGAAATTCTCATGATGTGTGCACTTCATATCATCCCCGAATCTCCAAATTTTGTTGCAGGTGCGATCAATCTTCGAGGAACAATGTTACCTGTCATTGATCTGAGTCAACGTCTTGGATTTGTCAGGTCGTCTCCTCCGCCACAGGTGCTTAAAAATGAAAGTGCGCCATCGGCTTATCAAAAAGATACTCGTTTACTTATTGTTACTGTTAACGATTTGCGCATTGGGATGATTATTGATGGACTTCAAAAGGTTGTATCGCTATCATCAGAGGATCATCATGAACCTGTTGTTAATAAAGACGTTTTACCTGAATACGTGGATGGTGTTTTTATCCAGGGCACTGGTATTGTTCAGATGATTCATGTCAAACAGGCAATTTCAATAGAAGAACTTTCGGTCTTACGAAATACCTGATTGTTGGGTGATTATTTGAACCAGGATACACTGAAAAAGATGAATCATAGTGCAGAAACTATTTCTATTGTCAGTGGAAAAGATTGAAATATGGAGAAAAACCAATGAGTCAGATTGATTTTATGGAAATCTTTCATCATCAGGTATCTGATGAAATACGCAAAGCAACAGATTTTTTATTACAACTGGAAAAACAACCAGATGATAAACAAATTATTCATGAACTTATGCGCATTTTCCACTCTATCAAAGGAGCGGCTCGTGCTGTCAACATTGATGATATCAAACATATCACGCATCGTCTTGAAGACCTGTATCAAGCACTCGGTGAAAGCAAAACTGATTATCATCCATCGCTGATCAATTTATCCTTTGATGCCATTGACACGATTAAAACGATTGTCACTAATCGTAAACAAGGAAATAAAGCATCTCTTGATTGTACGACCTTTTTTAATCAGGTGGATTCGTTTTTATCTGGTCATTATACAGCAGTCCAATCCCAAAGTGAACCTGAACAAGATACATTATCTGAAAAGGTTTCAAGCTCACGTGTAGATTCGCCACAAGCAGATGAGCAACAAACAGCATCTGAAAAAAACTCAGATAAAACTGAAACTGATATGATTGAAGACCAAAAAGGTTCAACAAAACAAATTGACAGGCCATCACATCCTGATAAACAAGATCAAGATTATTTCAAGCAATCGGATCAAAAAACATCTGAGAATTCAGATTTGTTAATGAATTTAATTGGAGAATTAACAGTTTCAATCAGTTCCCTTGAAGATCAACGATTGGTCATGCGACAATTATTGAACATGATGATACAACTACAGGGGGATATTACAAAAATTTCGGATAATAAACATCATACGACTGAGTTAAATACGCAAATCATTAACCGAATTCGCTCACTCATTCAAAAACAGTCAAAAAGTATTGAAGTCATGGATAATACTGAAAATCGATTGAAATTTTTAACCTCTGAAATCGATGAACAGGTGACTCAGAGTCGATTGGTTGAGTTAAATGACATTTTTTCTGATTATCCACGTATGATCAGAGATCTGGCTCAGGAGTTGAATAAAAAATGCCAGGTGACCATCAAAGGTCAAAATACACGAATTGATCGAGGGGTTTTGGAAATGGTCCGAACGCCTATGGTTCATATCCTTCGAAATGCAGTGGATCATGGCATAGAACCTCCTGAACAGCGGAAACAGCTTAACAAACCAGCTACTGGAACAGTGATTATTAATGCAGAAAAAAAAGGCTCTCAAATATGTATTTTCATTTCAGATGATGGTGGTGGCATTGATGAAAAGCGTGTGGCTCAAAAAATAATTGATCGTGGTGATACAACCAGAGAATTATGGGACAAAATGACGCCATTTGAAAAGACTCAGTTTCTGTTTCTTCCAGGATTTACCACCTCAACCTCTGTCACTGAAACCTCTGGTCGCGGCATTGGACTGGATATTGTCAAAACTGAAATTGAAAAAACAGGTGGGCGTGTTCTTCTGAAAAATGATTCGGGCAAAGGCCTTACCATACAATTGGAACTGCCTGTTTCTCTGTCACTGACACCTTGTATTTTGGTCAAAGCCGGCACTGACTCTTTTTTTGGCATTCAGCAATATGCATTTCCTGAAAATGAAATTGATGATATTCGTCAAATTGATGAAGATGAAAAATGCACGATTGAAGGTCATGAAGCCATTCGAATTGGCAATGAAACCATTATGCTCTATGATTTTTGTTCGATGATGAATTTACGACCTGTTCAGCAACAATTAAAACAAAAACGTCTGCTTTTGTTAAATGCCGGAACCTATCGTATCGGACTGGTCGTAGAACACATTTTTGAAGAGCAACACATTGTTATTCGTCAAGTGGATGAACGCCTGGGAAAAATACCCAATGTGGAAGGCGTTACCTTGCTAAAAGATGGTAAGGTTGCATTGATCGTTGATATCAAAGATATCATACAAAACATTGGCAGTTCTGAGTATGTTCAATTTCAAACAAGCATTGAAGACAGTCCGACAGAAATAAAAACCGCTCATATTCTTGTTGTTGAAGATTCTCAAACTGTTCGGGAGGTTGAACGTCATTTTCTCGAATCTGCAGGTTACAGAGTAACAACTGCTGTTAATGGGGTTGATGGATTAAACAAACTCAAAAGTGGTCATTTTAATTTAATTATCAGCGACATTGACATGCCCAGAATGAATGGAATTGATATGATTCGTCAGATACGTTCTGATACAAAATATTCAGATATTCCTATTATTGTTGTATCTTATAAAGATAGAGATTCAGATCGAAAAAAAGCTGATGATGTGGGGATAAATCTATATGTCACCAAATCTGAATTTGATTCTGCAAGCATGCTTGAACGAATCAGAAATTTGTTGTAAAGAAAAAGAAATTTTTTAATAAATTTCAGGAGCCATTATGAAAACCAATGTAACTGATCAATCCAAAAAAGGAAAATTATTAATCGTTGATGATGAAATTGAAGTTGTAAAAACTCTCAAACGTTTGTTCCGAAAATATTATGATGTCTATACAGCCACAACACCACAAGAAGGGATTCATCTTGTTACAAACAATAACATTCAGGTTATTATTTCAGACCAACGTATGCCAGGCATTACAGGAACCGAGTTTTTTAAAAAAATCAAAGACGATAAACCCGATATTGTTCGTATGATATTAACAGGCTATGCAGATATTGAAGCTGTGATTGATGCTATCAATTTGGGAAATGTATTTCGATATATCGCCAAACCCTGGGATCCGGCTCAAATGATTGCCACTGTTCATGATGCATTTGAATATCATCGCTTGATTTCTTCCAACCGACAATTAATGAAAGAACTTAAAGAAGCCAATGAACAACTTGAAGAAAAAGTTGACAAACGAACAGAACAATTGAATCGTCTGGTAATTGAACTGAAAAGTGCTAAAGAATCTGCTGAAAAGGCCAATCAGGCAAAAAGCGCATTTTTGGCCAATATGAGCCATGAAATTCGAACGCCCATGAATGGCATTATTGGAATGTCTGAATTGCTTGAAAGTACCAGATTGACTGAAGAACAACGCGAATATGCCAGAACCATCAGCCAATGCGGTTCTTCTCTTGTTGCCATTATTAATGATATTTTGGATTTTTCAAAAATTGAAGCCGGACGTTTTGATCTTGAAACCATTGATTTTGATATCATGGATATGGTCGAAGAAACCTGTGATATTATTGCGCTAAAAGCTCATGAAAAAGGCCTTGAATTAATTCATCATGTTGCCACAAACATGCATCGAAAACTGATTGGTGATCCGGTTCGTTTGCGGCAGGTTTTAATGAATCTGGTGGGTAATGCCATTAAATTTACTGAAAAAGGTCATGTCATCATTGAAATCGAAACAGTATCGGAACATAACGATCAGGTAACAATCAAATTTTCAGTTCAAGATACCGGTATTGGCATAAAAGCGGATCATATAAATAAACTGTTCAAGCCTTTTGCTCAATCTGATGCATCCATTACAAGAAAATTCGGTGGTACAGGTTTGGGACTGGCAATCAGTAAACGCATTGTTGAAATGATGAATGGTCACATTGGTGTTCATAGTGAATATGAAAAAGGTAGTGAATTCTGGTTTACAGCATCTTTTATCAAACAGATGAATCAACAATCTTCAATTTTTAAATTACCGGACCATATCAGCACACCCAGAATTCTTATTGTTGATGATCATCCCTTTATTGGTCAAATTTTCAGCAGTTACCTGGATGAATGGCACATGCGTAATAACCATACCACAAAAGCTGAAACAGCCATTGAAATGATGAAATGTGCGTATGAAGCTAACGATCCCTATCAGATCATTCTAATTGATCAAAAGATGCCCCACATTGATGGTTTTTCTTTGGGCAGACAAATCAAAGCAGAACCACATATTTCAACTTCAAAATTGGTTCTTCTCACAACATTTGAAAAATCCATTAATTCTGAAGATTTAACCAATATGGGATTTTCCGCCTTCCTGTCAAAGCCTGTTCGACGACGACGTCTATATGAATGCATTTATAAGCTTTTATGCAAAGATGAAGGCATAAATTATATAGAACCATCTCGCAAAAAGAAACTTGTGAAACAAAATGATGATCGGAATAATTTTACAATACTTATTGTTGAGGATGTTTTGGTAAATCAGAAAGTGGCAATGAAAATGCTTGAACAAATTGGTTATCAGTTTGATATTGCTGAAAATGGTAAAATCGCTTTGGAAAAAATATCAACACAGTATTACGATATGGTTTTAATGGATGTTCACATGCCAGTAATGGATGGTATTGATGCCACCCAAAGAATTCGAAATGGAGAAGCTGGAAAACACAATAAAGATATCCTCATCGTAGCGATGACAGCCACAGCAATAAAAGAAGAAAGAGAACATTTGCTGCGTATAGGAATGAATGATTTTATTGCAAAACCTGTTTCAATAAAAGAAATTTGTGAGGTATTGGATAAACATTTATTGAATCAATCATCATCAGATATAGTCATTTCTGAATCTCCAAATGATCAAAAAATTATTGACTGGAATGAAATGATGAAAGATTTTTCAGGTGATAAGGCATTCTGCCAGGAACTGATTCGAGTGGCCTTTGAATCTATTCCGCAATCTATCCAACGTATTAAAGAAGCTTATGCAGAAAAGGATATACAACGCATTCAATTTGAAAGTCATTCCATAAAAGGTCAATTGGGAAATTGTTATGCAACACAGTCCTATGAAACTTCTTTTTTGCTTGAATCTGCTGCAAAAAATAATGATTTGTCTCAAGTAAAAACATATATTGAACATTTGGAGACTGATATAAAAACATTAAAACAACATTGTGAGGAATGCTATTTTGCAACAACAGATCCAGAAGAAAACAAATGACTAAAAATTTAGATTTAAGATGTTTTCTGATATCATCCAAAACACCTCAATGGGCAACGCTAAAACGTTATCAATATGAAAAATCACGCTATGCAGGCGTTTTTTACAGCAAATGTCCAATATGTTCATTGTTTCCCATAATCTCATTAAATGATTTGTCTGATTCATCTCATAATGTATTATTCAAATTATTTGCCAGCAAGAAAAAAGCTTACATTGATGCCATGAACATCTTTAAAAGGCATTTGTTTCATAAATTTTCGGAAAATATCAGGGGGTTTGTGATAGATTTTATGAATAATTGTTTAATAAAAGGAGATATTGATATGGATTATTTGAACATGACAGAAGAAGATGTGCAAAAGCTAAGAATGGAAATGTTGTCTAATTATTCTGCATCAGAAGTGATTACATATTTTAAGCCATCGGAATTATTATCAAATATGTCAAAATCTGACATATTATCAAATATGTCAGCATCTGATATATTATCAAATATGTCAGCATCTGATATATTATCAAATATGTCAGTATCTGATATATTATCAAATATGTCAGTATCTGATATATTATCAAATATGTCA
>Ga0272440_1004296_pt1 | contig 10254 bp, 12 predicted proteins | sample SSMMMBAug17_FD_192440 | JGI IMG/M metagenome (GOLD analysis project Ga0272440, IMG submission 192440) | Marine sediment archaeal communities from Little Sippewissett salt marsh, Falmouth, MA, United States - SSM-MMB-Aug17 | ecosystem: Environmental > Aquatic > Marine > Wetlands > Sediment ... | reverse complement strand
TAGAGATGAGAGCTACTACAGGTGAACCATACATAGTATTCTCAGATACAGCTAATAGAATGGCCCCACCAGAGTATAAAGCACTAGATCTTGAAATCAAACTATCTAACTTATGTACCGAGATCATGCTTAACACATCTCCAACTAAGACTAACGTATGTTGTCTAGCATCACTTAACTTAGAATACTGGGATGAATATAAAGATGACTTGGATCAGGTAGTAGCAGACTGTACAGACTTCTTAGATAACGTACTTCAAGACTTTATAGATAGAACCAAAGATAAACCAGGATTTGAGAATGCTAGAGCAGCTGCTATTGAAGAGAGAGCACTTGGGTTAACTTATAGCCCCCTAACTGCTTAAGGTTAGGAAAATGTAGAGAATTGCTGGAAACCCTTAAAGCTTATATAACTACAACGTGATCAGAAATGGTGAGCGTGAATGTTACGAAAGTAGAAAAAATATATAAGATGGTATACGGAGAAATCCTAAGTACTTATAATAGGTAATCAGCAGCCTTTAAGATAAAGAAAAGTATACTTACATAAAGACTTATGGGAGAGTATAATGTATAAAAGATGGACAAAAGAAGAGGATGATATTCTGATAGATTTAGTGATGAACGGGAAGACTATGTCTTACATGATTGAAAAGTTAGGAAGAACTAATGGTTCTATACAATCACATATTACTAAATTAGGGTTAGGAAATCATCATAGAGAAAAGTTAGAAATAGTAAAAGGGGAAAAGTGGAAGTATATTTCAGGGTTCCCAGAATATAAAGTTAGTAACTTTGGTAGAATTACTAGAGGTGGTTACATACTATCTCAAAGTATCAACTCTAGAGGGTACATGGGTGTAGTACTTTCAGGTAAATCTAAAGAAGTTCATAGACTTGTTGCAAGACAATTTATAGATGATACTTTAGATAAAACCATGGACGTAAACCATATTGACTTTGACACTACTAATAACAATGTAAGTAATTTAGAGATCACTACTAGAAGAGAGAACATTACGCATACAGTAAGAGCTGAACGTAACTTAAATAACGTACCAGAAAAAGCTGTTAGGTATATGTGTTCTAAAATAGAAGAAGGTAGAAGAGACTATAGAGCCTTAGTTACAGAAACTAATGAACTATTTGGCTTAACCATCTTTGATAACTATATTACTACACTTCTTAAAAAAGATATGAGACAGGATATAACTAAAGACTATAAGTTACCTGGTATAAAAAAAGCTAACAGAGTTACTGATGATGTAGTTCATAGTATCTGTAAAGTTCTTGAATCAGGGCATATCCAAACATCATATCAAGATGTTCTTATAGAAGCAGGTGCAGCAGACTTAGTGGCATCTAGTTACGTAAGTAAGCTTTTTGATGGACGTAAGAAACACATCACATCTTTATACAACATTGAAAATGGGAGAATCTCATCACGATGGCAACACTTAAAATCTTAAGGGTTCAACGACCATCCTTAACAGGAGTAGAGTACAAGTGTACTCGAAGCACTACACACAGAAATGTGATGATATGGTCTAGTCTTGCACGAAAGTGTAAGCAGTTCATAGGACTTTTTGTCCTTGAGAACGGGTACGGAGTAACGAACCGTATTGAATATAACGTAGGTGTCATGGGTCTACACTCATTATTCCAGTCTAAGAATTTACCATTTTCTTCTCCTATGGCTAAAGGATTGAACCAACAGATATTTAAAGCTATTAGAGAGTCTAGTGATAGACATCAATCTAGTTTAGCTCATAGAGCATGTCCTATGGCTCAACGTGTATCTACATCTCATAGACGTAACATAGTTACTTTAGCAATAGCCCCTACTATGTCTATATCTAATCTATGTAACCTAGCATCTAGTGGTGTTGAACCATGGATATCTAATGCATTTAGTAAGAAACTTAAACAAGGTACATTCCCTGTTAGGAATAAATACCTAGATAAAGCAATAGCTAATTATGCAGAAACTGGTACTTACAATAGCTTAAAAGGACCTATAGGTAATAGTGACTTATGGGTTGAAGAGCAATGGGAATCTATCAAGAAACATGATGGTTCAGTGCAGCATTTAGACTGGATGGATGATTGGACTAAAGACGTATTTAAGACAGCCTTTGAAATCAAGCAGGATGTCTTAGTAGACTTAGCTGGTGATAGGTCAGAATTTATTGACCAAGGTCAATCTATTAATTTATTTGTACCAGGTAACTCACATGTTCAGTACTTATCAGATTTACATATACTAGCATGGAAGAAAGGTCTTAAGTCGTTATACTATTTAAGATCTACTAATCCTAATAGAGCCAGTACAGATAGTAAAGATAGAAAACAGATTAGGGTACAGATTGAAGAGGATCTCTTCGTTGATGCCTGCCCTAGTTGCACTTAGGAGAATATATGAGTTTAATTAAACAACAAGGTATTCCATTATTCAAAACTGAAAAAGGGTTTAGATACCCTCAGTTTTGGGAATGGTATAAAAAACATAACCGTATTCACTGGACAGCAGATGAAATTTCTCTAGGTAAAGATGTTACTGATTTTGCTAATGCAAGTGAAAAAGAAAGGCAATTTATAACTAATGTGATGATGCTTTTCACCCAAAATGAAATAATGGTTGAGAATGGTTATATAGCACTTCTTAGGGTATTCAAACCTGTAGAAGTACAAGCTATGCTATCAGATTTTATGTCACGTGAGATAACACACATAGAATCATATAGTTTGTTTACTGAAACTATAGGGCTACCTAACTCTATATATTCAGAGTTTTTAGATATACCTGTTATGTCAACTAAAACAGAATATTTAGATAAAGCAAAGATAAAAAAGTATGAAGAGTATAAATCTATGGGGCTATCAGACGCTGATACACACAAAGAATATAGAAGAGATGTAGCAAGGCATCTAGCTATATATGCTGGGTTTACAGAATCAGTTAGCCTTCTAGCTCAATTTGCAGCTTTACTTAAATTTCAGTTCGATAATAAATACCCAGGCTTATCAGATATTGTACTTTTCAGTTTTAAAGAAGAAACAATTCATGGGTTAGCTAACTCAGAATTATTTAGAGTATTTATTGAAGAGAACCAAGATATATGGGATGATGAACTTAAGTTTGATATATATGAGGGTGCTAGAGAGATAGTAGCATATGAACATGCTCTTATTGACTATCTTAACCCACCTCATATGTCTAAAGATGATCTTAAACAGTACGTGAATTACTGTGCAGACAATGCTCTTAAAGAATTAGGTATGAAACCAAACTGGAATGTATCTAAGAACCCATTACCATTTATGGATGATGTAGTAGGTACTATACATGCAGATTTCTTCTCTAGTAGAGTTACAGACTACACCAAACAGATCCAAGGTAATTGGGGAGATATATCTTATGAAAGGTGGAATTAATGATAGTTAAACTAGATTTAGATGACTCTAGGGTAGTGTATACTAATGTATCACAAGTTACAGAGGAGCCAAACTATATGATGTTTCATATAGCCCCTACAGAAGGTAAAGAGATGAAAAAGTGTATACCACATACTAGAATTAAATTCATGCAGATAGAGGATTAAATGACAGAAACATACTATCTACAGAAACGTCAGGAATATAGCACATCTAGTGCTTCTCCTGAAATAATAGCTCAAGCTATTAAAGAACTAGATATCAAGTGGAAACAACAACAGAAAGCTAGTGTAACACCTAGTGAAACTAAAGGGGAAATAGACTAATGGATATTTTATTAGAACCAGAAGCAGTAGAGGATAGTGTATGGAATGATTTTGCACCTATAGTAGAGGTAGGGAAGACTTATAAAGTTTATCTTACTAACCATATAGATGTACCTCATACATATAATCAGTTGGTCCACTTACTTCAAGTAGCTGAACATTATCATACTATAGAATTATATATCAATAATGGTGGAGGAGCTATAGACTCAGCATTCTTTATTATAGATGCTATTAAGAGTACAGATGCACATGTAGTAGCACACCTATCAGGTACAGTAGCTAGTGCAGCAACTATTATAGCTCTATCATGTGATGATGTTATATGCTCTAAATACTTATCATTTATGATTCATAACTATAGTACAGGTACTTCAGGTAAAGGACATGAAATTAAAGCATATCAAAACTTTACAGATAGAGAACTAAATAAAGCATTTAGAGAAATATACACAGGATTCTTAACAGAAGATGAAATGACTAGAGTTATTGAAGGTGCAGACATGTGGCTTAATGAAGATGAAGTAGCTGATAGATTAGCTAATAGAGCATCAGATATAGGAGTAGAGGATCATGTATAAAGTCCTAGATACGAATATACTCTTACTAGATGCTAATAATCTTATTACTCTTGGATCAGATGGATCAACTATAGTACTTCCAGAAACAGTACTAGATGAGCTAGACTCTAAAAAATCTGAACCAGGTGAATTAGGTTATCAAGCTAGAGAGTTTGGTAGACTTTTAACTAAAGCAACTAAACTATCTGTAAATACAGACGTAAATGCTATGACTATTACTAAATTAGTATTAGAAGAGCGTATAATAGAGGTAGCATCTACTTCTATCTATCCAGATTTTAGTGATATATCTCCTAAAGTAGTTAATGATAGAAAAATTATAGAAATAGCTATACAGTACTCTAATATATGTGGTAAAGAGCATGTTACATTTATATCCAATGATGTTATGTGTCGTATACGTGCAGAATCATTAGGACTTACTGCTACAGATATTAGAGATGTGGAAGAGAAAGATTTATCATTTACTAGAGAGTTACAGTTAGATCCTGAAACATTTAGAGTACTGCATAAGAAACCTATACATGATGTAGACCCTAATTACTTACCTAACTACTATAACTATAAGTTTACATGTTCTCACACAGCTCAAATTAAACTAGCTACTATATCTAATGGACTAATCGAAGTAATAGGTAAAGAGACAGAGAAAGAACTCAGACAGCAAGATATCAATCCTCTTAATGCTGAACAACTCTTTATGTCTAAAGCTATTCAAGATTCTAATATAGATATAGTAATAGTAGAGAGCAAGTCGGGGAGCGGAAAAACAGCAGTAGCTCTATCCAATGCTATCAGATTAGTTAAACGTCATCAATATGAAGGTATCTTATATATTAGGGCTTCTATAGATGATGTAGATCAGGTTGAAGCAGTAGGATTCCTACCAGGATTAGAAGAGAAATTTGCAGTATACTTACATCCACTCAAAGATACACTAGACTTTATAACTAGAAATAACCTTAAAGGATCTAAGCTTAAAGGTCAACAGTTAGAAGAGAAAGTAGAATCAGTTATAGAAGAGACTATATCTAAATATAATATACAGACTCTTACAGGTTTAGGTATGAGGGGACGTACATTCAATAATACAGTAGTTATTCTAGATGAAGTACAGAACCAATCTAATGCATCATTACAGAAAATGCTTACTAGGTTTGGTAAAGGTTGTAAGATTATTATACTTGGTTCAAACAGACAAATAGACAATCCATATCTAACTAAATACACTAATGGTTTATCAGTAATATTAGATGCTTGTACTAAAGTACATGAGAATGTACGTTTACATGCAGTTACACTCCAACGTATAGTTAGAGGACCTATTGCTGAATGGGCAGAGTGTATATTCTCTAAAGACTGTAAATGATATGTTAATAGTTAGTGTCATAAATACTTGCCTACAGTACTATGACATAATATGGTGTAGGTTTAACACTTGTGGTAACAAAAATTCGGAGGAATAAAATACATGAAAACATATAACGACTTAATCTTAAGAGTAGAAGAACTAATTGAAGGTGATGCTGCACTAGGTAATAAATATACTAAAGCAGAATCAAAGAGACAAAGAAATAGAATCAATGAGATCCAGAAGTTAGCTGTTCAAGCTAAGAGAGACTTACTAGAGCAGGATAAGAAGTAATGTCTAGCCATTATCAAGCTATTATGGACATGGAGAATAATGAGCTAGTATTGCCTAAGAATGAACCAATAGTAAGTAATAAGTATGATAGAGTTATTAAAGGTAAAAACGGTAATACCACTACAGTAGATGTATATGATGTACTTAAAGCATTTAATGTTACTAATCCTGCATTACAGCACTTAATCAAGAAAGCTCTATGTGTAGGTATTAGAGGACATAAAGATTCATCTACAGATCTTCAAGATATTATAGATTCAGCAATTAGAGCAAAGGAGTTATCATGAATAATCCTATAAAAGAGGTAGTTAGGTTTAATGAACAGGCAGGTTTACTAGATAAAGGATATGATGACTTCTTAGAGTCTTCATTTCAAATTGAGGAAGCCCTTGAGGGCTTTTCTGATCACCAATCTTTATGTAATTTATTAGCTAGAGAGTGCAGTATTAAAGACGATTCTCCAAAAGAATTGTCCAGAAATATAGTTGCTTTAGTAATGAATAGAGAAGATTTACCAGAACTAAGTGATGTCGACCGTCTTGACAAAGCATGTGATGCAGTAGTATTTGCAGTTGGTTCAATGGCTAAATTAGGTCTTAATGCTCAACAGATTACTAAAGCACTTAATACAGTCATGAGATGTAATTTCCAGAAGCTAGGAGCACCTAAAGATGAATTTGGTAAACAGATGAAACCTGAAGGTTGGACTGGACCTGAACCAGAACTACAGAAAATATTAGATGAAAGATAGCTGAGTTATATTTATGGATAATATACTTATTACTATAAAAGCTCTAGCAGTTACTTTACTTATTTTAGTTATTGGTGTATCTATGTTTGTACTATCTTTTGTAGCAGTACCAGTACTAGTAGTTATAGCGGTGTTTGCTTTAGCATTTATTATGTTTAAAGAAAATACACCAACAAATAATAGAAGGAGACCTAGAAGATAGGTCTTTCTATTTACAGGTAAGGTGCAAACATTGTACCTTGTATTTCCTGTATATTTAATACTTGATCATTATCTAGTTTACTAATAATGTTACTTCCAAATATCGTAGCATTTGATAACGTATCATCTGAGTCATTTAGTAATTCAGACAAAATAATAGCAGTAGTAGCATTAACTGGTTTTCCAGTAAATACGTTAAACATTACTCTTTGTACTTTACCCACGAAAGCATAAAACATTATTGGGCCATACTGCTCAACATTCTCAACTTCTTCAGGTTTATTAATTCTATAATCAATGAATGTATTAACTATATCTTTAGTAGCTGCTTCTTTTGACATACCTAATACTTTAGTATTATGATAGTATAGAACACCTTTAGACCATTCATCTACAGCAAGAGTAGTACCTGCACCTGCTTGTATCATTAAACTACCTGGTGTAGCTAAGTATTGAGATAAGTATGCTTCAATATCATCTTCTTTCTTTATATCTTTAATAGTATCAGCTACACTAGTAGCAACTTCTTCTATTGTTTGATTCCTACTTTTAGCTACAGCAGATATACCTGCAAATACTTGTTCAACTCCTGGACCTTTCTTAGCAAACTTCATAATAAGCTCACCTGCAGCATTTAACTCTTTATTCTCTTTTCTAAATATAGCAGATATTACTTTATTCACATCATTCTGTAAACCAGATACACTATCAGTATTCTTAGTAATAATACTATCAGCAATAGATTGAGATAAACCTCTTCTATACGGATAATATAATGGTAAAGATTCTAGTCTAGCCTCTATTTTAGCTTTCTTAGCATCAATAGCTTTAGATCTAGTAGGGGAAGTAATTTTCATTACATCTAAGTTAACTAATTCTTGCTTTAACTTATGTATTTCTCTAAGCTCTTCTGTTACACCTTTAGCCATAGTAATTAACTTATATGGGGCTACACCTTTACTCATAAGTAATGACATATTAGATGCTGTATCCCAAGCTATCTTAACAGGGTTAGCCAGTACTAGGTGTTGTTTAAGCATTTGGATTAATCTTCTATATATTGTATCCAGTTTACCAGGTACACCATCAGTAAATACTCTACCTTTCTTATACCCAAGAACAAAGTCAGACATATCACTCCTAACTAATGAAATATTTGAACCAAAATCATTATAGCTTGTTAGTGCTCTTGCTTTAGTGTAGTATTTAACTATTACTGGGTCTAAATCATTAATAGACATATCTTTATCTAATTTAATGAACCAAGGAATATCTAAATGTTTATCTTGGATCATCTTAACTAATTTAGCTTCATCTCTACTATCTTTAATAGTAAGTACCTCATTATCTAACATTTGTCTTCTTATAGACTCACTATCTAGCAGTTCTCTATTATGTGCATAAGTTCTAATTAAACTATCTGCAGGGTTATTAATAACACCTAGAGTTTCTTTCATCTTATTAGTAAGAACATACTTATGTACTGTTTTACCATTAACTATAGTAGTTTCAATATTGTCAGTTAAACTAGATATATCTGGATCCAAGTCATATATTAGTATATCATTATTAATTCTGTCTAATGAAGTACCAAGGCCTTCTATATACTCAGAAGCATTCTCTTTATATAGTACACCATAAGAAGTAGCTGTAGGTTTCTTTAGTACTTTCCAACCTACCCAACTTTTAGTTTTCCATTCATTCATAGTAACTAGCCGTTTAGTATATCTAGTATCATATACATCCATTGTATTATTAGAGGCAATATCACCATGATTTTTTCTAATAATAGAATTTTGTGTATCAATAGTACTAATTATACCCTCTAGCTCTCTAAGAGTACTTGGGTGTTTACTATGCATATTAGTTAATACACTTATGTCTGTACCCAACTCTCTCATAGCGTATAGAGTACTTAATGTCCGTAAGTCTGTAAGACTTCTTACACCAGATAAACTATTTATATTAGGGTAAGCATTAGATGTTAATACACCTGTAGTATAAAATTTACCTGTTTCTTTAGCTCTCTTAATATTAATAGGATTACTTACTTTAGACTCATAATCTTTAATAGCTGTAGCTAAAGATGTTTTACCACTAATAATATTCATGTATGTTGTATTATCATGATTAATAAAATTACCCATATCTATCTTAGCTATAAAAGTGTTTATAATTGATCTTTCTTTATCTGAACCAAGAGCTTTATTTACTTTAATCTTCATTGTATGTAATATATTATTATCAAGAGACTGCTTAGTCTTACTTAACTCTGTAAATTGATCCAGTATATTTGTAAATGATTTATTACCACTTAGAAGTTCATTAGTGTTTATATACCCTGACATCTTTCTAACGAAAGAGTTTCTACTATTACCAGTAGTTAAAGTATTAGCTGTTTCAGATAGTATAGTACCCAACCTTTTATCAGTAACTTTTTCACCTACTTTATGAAATGACCAATTTATTCCAGCTTTAACAGTAGGAATTAATCCATTAATAATACCTTTACTTAGTATATTATTTAACATAAATATAGGAGACATTATATTATTATATGCTCTATCTAGAGAAGAATTAGTGTCTACTGCACCAAAAGGGGTAGACATATCAACTTTACCTTTACCTTGCATTAGTGAAGCATTATGGTTAAATACATCTAATGCATGTAAGAACTTAACTTTATTATGATAATTAGAACCAAACAATTTAGCCATTTTAACTGGTTTATTATTAGGGTATTCAGCTATAAGCTTATTAAATAGCTTTCTCACTGCTTCAATTAATCTAGTATACATACTATCTTTAATACCCATGATTTCTTTAGCATACTTAGGCTCATTACGCATAATAGTAGTAAACTCTACAAAAGATCTTACATTAACTTCTTTTATTTGTTTACGTGCTTTGTTAATATTTTCTTTAGTTGCTGCTTTATCAAATGAATTACCTGGCAGTACTTTAGTAATATCACTAGTACCATATAAAGCATACATTTTTCTCTCATCCAGCTTAGTAAGTACATCTGCTATTGGTTCATCTGTTACTCTATTTAGTAAATCATTTAAGAAGTCTAACCTATACTTAGCTATGTTTGCTAGGATTACTTTAGACTCTTCTGTTTTACCCTGTACTAGAGACTCTGCTGTATCTCCATCAGCTAATCTGAATTGAACGTAATCAGCTTCATAGAAGTGAGTTACTTCATGTGCAGCTAATTCTATTAAGTCTTCCATAGCAGTAGTGTTACCTGTTCTAGTATCCATAGTGTTCTTAAGAGCTAAGTATACTTTATTATCTAAATATTGCATCTAA
>Ga0272440_1004295_pt1 | contig 10256 bp, 5 predicted proteins | sample SSMMMBAug17_FD_192440 | JGI IMG/M metagenome (GOLD analysis project Ga0272440, IMG submission 192440) | Marine sediment archaeal communities from Little Sippewissett salt marsh, Falmouth, MA, United States - SSM-MMB-Aug17 | ecosystem: Environmental > Aquatic > Marine > Wetlands > Sediment ... | reverse complement strand
GTATCAAACCTATGTTCGAAAATGAATTTGAAACGATTGCCTCGGACATAGGTTCACAAACGATTGTTGTTCGCAGGGCGAACATAAGGTTCGCCCCTACATTGGTTTCGGACATTGGCTGGATTTCGATTACGACGATCTACCCGAAAAATTATGATTCCCACGCAGAGCGTGGGAACAAGAAAACAAAAAATATGCCAGGAAAAACCAAAGTTGAACGATCATTCATAAAAGCTTAACAGGAGTATCTTGTGTATAAAAATAATCTATCTGTATGGGATTTAATCCGACTGATTCTTATTCTAACAACTGCCAGTTTGTTTTTAATGATTCTGATCCATATTCTGCTTCAATTTTCATACAAATCCCATATCCAATTGTTACGTGAGCGTGGCTTCGAAACGTTGAAACACCTCCAATATACTGTACCAAGACTGCAACCGGATGAATTTCAATCATATGTTGAGACAATCTATCATCAGCCAGAAATCTTTAAATGTATTATGATTATGGATAAGAATGCGGTGGCTCTTGCCCACAGCACCCCACATAAAAAAGGCTTGCAATTCTTTGAGGATGGTTTTCAGGAAGCGATCAGAACTAAAAAAACAATTGAGCAAATACATATCCGGAACAGCGATCATCCCGAATTCACTGGTCATGGTGAAAAAATTATTGATCTTTTTGCCCCATATTTTCGTTTGGATGGGGCATTGGCCGGATGCGTCAATGTGGGGTTGTCTTTGAAATACATTCAGTCCAAACGAAATAAGTACTTGTTTGCAGCCGCTTTTGCAGTATTATGTTGGTTCGTACTGATCATCATACTTGCAATCAGATATCGAAAACAAATTCACATACAAAAAACAAAAGAAGCTGCGTTAATTAATGAAAAAAATCAGCGTATTTTATTAAATAATATTCCAACTCAGGTATGGTATCTGGTGAATGAGTATACGTATGGCGCTGTCAATCATGCACATGCGGCATTTAATGGATTGCATATTGATGACATGGCCTTTAAGAGTATGTTTGATATATTTCCTAAAAGTATTCGCGAGCTGTACCAACAAGGAAATATAGATATTTTTGAAAATGCGACCTCCACAGAAAACGAACTCTGGATTCCCAATTATTCTGGAAACAAGCGATTGCTTTCAATTATAAAATCGCCTATTATTAATACAGATGGACAGGTTGAATATGTCGTGTGTACAGCAAAAGATATTACAGAAAAAAAGGAAGCAGAAGAAAAGCTGAAATACCATGAAGAGCAATGGAAACATATCCTTGAAGAACTTCAGGTGGGTGTGGTGATCGTAGAATGCCAGTCCCAAAACATTCTTTTTGTGAATAAGAAAGCATACCAGATTTCTGGCTTAACTTCAGACCAGATGATTGGAAAACCCTGCCAGGGATTAATTTGTCCGAGCCCTCCAAATGAATGTCCGGTAATGAATTATGGAAAAATTATCGAGAATCAGGAAATGGACTTTTTAAGATATAATGGTCAAATCATCAAGGTTCTTAAAACTGCAAAACCCATCATCTATTTGGATAAACAATGTCTGATGGAAAGTATTGTCGATATTTCCGAACGTGAAAAGGATCGAAAACAAATAGAAAATCAACTCAAAGAATTGGAATCATTCAGAGAAAAACAGATCTCTATCATGAAAGATATGAAAAATGCACAAGAAGAAACCAATACAGCCAATAAAAAATTAAAAGAAAATCAGCTTTTTCTTGATCATGTACTTCAAAGTATCCTTGATGGTATCAGCGTTTTGAATTCAGATCTGACCATTCGAATGACCAATGATGTTGTTAAAAAATGGTATGCCGGAAGAGGGCCGCTCGAAGGCAAACACTGTTATCAATGTTATCATCATAAGGATGCAGTCTGTTATCCCTGTCCAGCAGTGCGTTGTTTTGAATCAGGAATGCTGGAAACCGACATTGTCCCGGGTCCTAAAGGAAGTGACGTTGATTGGATAGAATTGAATTGTTTTCCCATGAAAGATGAAAATACAGGCGAAGTCAATGCTGTTATCGAATACGGCCGAGATGTTTCCGAACGAATTCGCTCAGAAAAAAAACTTGTGGAAACAATGGCTGAAATTGACAAAGCCCGAAAAGAAGCTTTGATATTGGCAAAAGAAGCTGAATCCGCCAAAATTAAAGCGCAAAAAGTAAGTAATGCCTTAAAAATTTCCAATGTAAGTCTTGAAGAGCAAACCCTTTTGGCCAATCAAATGGCTGAAAAAGCCAGACAGGCCAATCAGGCCAAAAGCGAATTTTTAGCCAATATGAGTCATGAAATTCGAACCCCTATGAATGGTGTCATTGGCATGGCTGATATATTGATTGAGACACCGCTTAATGACGAACAAATTCATTATGTAGGTATTATTCGAAATAGTGGTAAAAGCCTGTTGTCCATTATTGATGATATCCTTGATTTCTCCAAAATCGAAGCGGGAAAAATGTCTTTGGATATTGACAATTTTAACTTACAGCACATTTTTGATGATACAATTGAAATGATGGCCATTCGTGCCTACAAAAAAAATCTTGAAATCTACTGTTTCATTGATCCACAGATTCCCTTATTCCTCAAAGGCGATCCCGGGCGTTTGCGGCAAATTCTGATCAATTTAATTGGCAATGCAATCAAGTTTACCCAAAAAGGGGATATTGTCATTAAAGCAGATCAGGAGTCCATTAAAGATAATTCAGTTTGTGTGAAATTTTCTGTGGAAGACACCGGTATTGGCATCCCTCCAGACAGGCAGCAAAATTTATTTTCTCCTTTTTCTCAAATAGATAACACGCATCAAGAACGTAACGAAGGTTCAGGCTTGGGGCTGGCAATCTCAAAGCAGTTATGTGAATTAATGGATGGCCAGATCGGATTATTAAGTGCGCCTGATATGGGATCATTGTTCTGGTTTACTGCCCGGTTTGATACACAAGAAACCCAAGATCAACATGAAACAAAGCATGGCTTTAATAATGAACGTATTCTCATTGTGGACCATAAGCAGAAAAATCGCACACAAATCAAGCATATGCTGCGTTTATGGAATTGTAAGATTGGAACCGCCTCAAACGAAAAAGAGCTCCTTTCAGAATTACACAAAGCAGTTCAAAATAACGCACCATATCAAATGGTGATTTTGGATATTCAACTCCCTGAATGCGACGCCAATGCTTTGGTCAAAAAAATCAAATCAGATAAAGACATTGCAAACACCCTGTTGGTGCTGATGACCTCTATTTTACAAACAAAAGAATTAGAATCATTCGATGACCTGGATATCTTTGATACCATTACCAGACCTGTGAGACATTCAAAACTGTATCAGTGTCTGAGCCGAATGTTTGGTCAAGAAGAACATATCCAAAAACCTGCCAATAAAATTGTTCAATCTGAAAAACCAAAGCATGCCAATATTCTACTTGTAGAAGATAACGTAACAAATAAAATTGTTGCTCTGTCCATTTTTAAAAAATTGGGCTATTCAGTTGATATTGCAGGAAATGGTCTGGAAGCAATTGATGCCTTAAAGAATAAAATATTCCATCTTGTATTTATGGATTGCCAAATGCCCAAAATGGATGGGTATGAGGCCACAAGACGCATTCGCAAATCGAAAGATCTGGCCAGCCGTCCTGATATTCCCATCATTGCATTGACTGCTTATGCCATGAAGGAAGATAAAGAAAAGTGCTTAAATGCCGGAATGAATGATTATATAAGCAAACCCATTGCCCCTGAAAAAGTGTCCCATGCCATTGATAAATGGTTGGACATGCCATCTCAGGTCAATCCGATTATCAAAAATACCGACCAAACTGATTCCGCTCAATCAGAATATTCTATTTCAGATTATCCTATTATTGATGAAGCAGAACTGATGCTTCTGTCAATGAATGATATGGATATTGCTGTCATGGCAGTAGAAAATTGCTTGTCCTCATCAATAGACATGTTTCAAGAGCTTGAAGAGGCTTTTGCTGAAAATAATTTGAATCAAATGCACATTCTCGCACATACATTAAAAAGCTCTTTTGCTCAAATTGGCGGTATGGCAGCAAAACAAGTGGCTTTGGATATGGAATTGGCCGGAGAAAATGGGCATTATGAAAACATGAAAAAATACATGCCAGCTTTCAGGGAAACGTTCAATACGTTGACTGCTGAAATGAAACGCTGGTTAAAAAAACATTCGCGTGGTCAATGATGCAAAAAAAAAGTTTTTCACTATTCAAAATAATACTATTTTTGTTGGCATCTTCAATTTTTTTCTGGAGTGTCAGTTTTGTTCCTGATTTTGTAATTGATTCTCCCTCATTTTCGGTCTGGTTGATCCGAATTGCGGGTGTTCTCTTGCTTGTTTGTATCTTTTCTGCAATAAGCAAGCTGCAAAAAAAAATAAAGATGCTATGTGATGAAAAGGCGGCTCTGATAAAACGAAATGAGCGATTGGAACTGACCATTGATGCCGGCGAGATCGGCTTTTGGGATTGGAATCTCGTAACCGATGATGTCTATTTTAGTACAAATTATTTTACGATGCTTGGCTATCAACCCGATGAATTTCCCATGAAATTATCATCATGGTTGAATTTACTTCACCCAGAAGACAAAGAACATATTGTGCCAAAAATTCAAAAATATGTTGAACAGGCAACACCTTATGCGGTTGAATTTCGCATGAAATGCAAAGATAAATCCTGGCTGTGGATTTCTGGTCGTGCGAAATATTATAATATTGGAGATGATGAAAAACCCAAACGTGCTTTTGGGGTTCATATTAATATTCATGAGAGAAAACTGGCTGAACAAAAAAATCGTGATCTTGCAACAGTTTTTGAACAGGCCATTGAAGGTATTGCTGTGGCGGACTTAAATGGCTATATTCAATATGCCAATCCGGTTTGGGTTCACATGCATGGATATGATTCTGTGGAGGTGTTGAAAAACAAACACTTAAAAATATTTCACACTGAAGAACAATTCAGAAATGAAGTTCTGGTCTTTAATGAAAAGGTTAAACAGACAGGAATGCACAAAGGTAAAATCGGACATATGCGAAAGGATGGCACCACATTTCCAACTGATATGACAACTGCCTTGCTTAAGGATGAAAATGGCAAACCTTATGGTATTGCAGGATTTGCTCAGGATATTACCGAACAAGAACAAAATAAAATAAAAAAGAAACAGACAGATAAAGCATTATCTCTTGCATTGAGAAAAGCCGAACATGCCAACAAGGCCAAAAGTGAATTCCTGTCAAACATGAGCCATGAATTAAGAACACCCATGAATGGTATACTGGGCATGAACAGTTTGTTATTAAAGACCTCTTTGACTGATGAACAACGCGAATATGGAAAAATCATTCATAAAAGTGGAAAGCATCTGCTAAAAATAATAAACGATATTCTCAATTATTCTCAAATTGATACCGGAAAAATGTTTCTTCGCGTTGCAAAATTTAACCTGATAAAAATGGTGGTTGAGACCATCGACCAGATGACCCCTCACGCAAAAGAAAAAAAATTGGCGATTCAATGTTCCATTGCTCAAGATACTCCTGCCATGCTGATAGGTGATGAAAAGGGCGTTCAAAAAATATTGATGCACCTCATTGACAATGCCATTAAATATACCCCTCAAGGTGAAATTGTTGTAAATTTGGGGCTTGCGGCTGAAGAGTCGTCATATGTTGACCTTCAATTTACAGTCAAAGACACAGGAATTGGCATTCCGCTTGACAAACAGGACGCTATTTTTTCAGCATTTTATCAAATAGACAGTTCAAGCACAAAACAATATGAGGGAACCGGCCTTGGATTGGCTCTGGCCAAACAATTAACCGCATTGATGGAGGGAAATATTTTCGTAGAAAGTACGCCAGGGGAAGGATCGACTTTCTGGTTTTCGGTCAGGTTGAAAAAATGTATGGATTGATTGGGGCATATGGGAACAATAACCGATTTTATTTATTGAAAATTTTTTATCAAAAAATTCCCAAAAAAGCCTCAGGTATCTTTAATAAAAGCGACTTTTCCAAGTTTTGATAAACCCTCTTTACATAATTCATAATTTGATTCAGTATCAAACAACCATAAAATTTTTGTTTTTTTATTTTTTGGCGGATCTGGACATGGCGCGTATCCATCGGTAAAAACGATGACACCATCATATGATTTGTCTGTATCAATATAATCCATTACCGCAGAAAAATTGGTTCCACCGCGACCTGAAATGACAATTTCTTTTTTTGCTTTTTTTAGCGTTAAAGGTTCTCCTTTAATTTCAGTATCAAAACAGATAATCGATATTTCTTCAATGCCATACTGAAAAAATCGGTTTAAAATTGAAAAGGCATTTTTCAAGGCGGTATGACTGACTGATCCACTTATATCTACTGCAAATAAAAGCCTTGTTGTAAAATCCCTTCGAGATCCCATATACAAAAAACCATACCTGCGGCTTGGTTTCATTCGTGTCAATCGACGCTTATTGGATAATATACTTGAGCGAAATGATTTCAATATCATCTTATAATTTATTCTTGGCTTGAGCGTGGCAAGGATTCTTTCCTGAATGTTTTGAGTGATTGATCCCCATGTATTTGTAATTGATACTTCATTAATTTTTTCATTAATCAGTTGCTCGTGGTATTCGTTTCTACCCCAATTGCGGGCATTTTCAAATCCAGTGCTTTTCTCATTTGTGTAATGCGCTAATGTGTTTTCACGATTACCTGCATCGCCTTCAGTCCCAGATTCAGATTCATCAGAACTGTTGTTTGTTTCGCCGCTACCATTTTTACCATTATTAATCCTATCGCTTTCACCTTGATCTTTTTTCCCCTGATCGCCTGCGTTTTGATCTTGTTTCCCTTGATCGCCTGCGTTTTGATCTTGTTTCCCTTGATCGCCTGCGTTTTGATCTTTTTCCCCTTGATCGCTTTCATCTTGATCTTTTTCATTCCTGTCGCTTTCATCTTGATCTTCTGCGCCACGATCAGTGTTTCCAATTGTTTTGCTCTTTTTATCCTGATCATTATCGTTTGTACCCTTTGAAGTACTTTGAGCACGTTCAAGAATTTTATCATAGTAAAACTCAAAATATTTTTTATCAAAATCACCAGAAGCAAAAAAATCTCTGGCAGACAAAAAACCCAATCCTTCTGTTTTAAGGTATTCCTGGATTGTAATATTACTTGCCAGATACGAAATTTCAGTCAATTCTTTTTTTCTGGAATAGGGATGCTTTAAAATGATTCTCATTGCCTCAAAACAGAGCACAGATTCCATTTCTATTGGGCTTAAGGAATCAAGAAAAATGGGATTGTAGTCAATATAGCCATTTTGAACACGAATGGTCTTAATTCGTGTATCTGGATTGACTTTATGTAATGTCCAGACAGCAAAATAGAGGGGCTCGCACAAATACCATTTTTCAACGATCTTTGTAATTTTTTCTTTTGCAGACATAACTATGGCGTTTGTTCTTTTTACAAATTAATGCTTTTAATATAGTCTGATATTTCATGCATCAACGCATCAGAATCAATAAAAAACAATGTCAAGACTTTTTCAAAGTTTGGATTCTCCAGTTGTGAGGCTAAATGGGCAATCGCTTCCTGAAAATTTGATTCTTTAAGATGTTTGATATATTTCACTAAATTTTTGATCAGCGTTTTCTTCTTTTTATCACTCGTATCCTTATTTAGAAAAAGAAAAATGTTTTCATTCAGCAAGATATAATCCTGTAATTTGAATCCCTTAAATAGTTTTGTGCTAAAATGAAACAGTACTTTTTCAGGATTGAGTTTGCCAATTTCCTGGATACTTTTTTTGAAATTAACGCTTGCTGCAACACCGACAATACCAGCAATAATGGTCACATATCGGTCATCAATCTGATCCACATCTTTAATTAAGTTTGAAACCCGCTCCCATGCGCGTCGATCAGGAGTTTTTTCAAGTTCGAGCGTTTCATTGGTCCCAGAAAATTCGTTGGTGCCATCCAGGAAAAGCGGGTTTTTTTGGATAAAATGAATGACCCGCGGATCAATGTTTTCTTTATTTGCCCACACAATCCAGTCTTCAGGTGTTGGCGTAAACTCATAAATATTGAATCTTGAAACCAACGATGGGTCCAGATCGGTAATTTGGTAGTCATCACCATAATTAATTGCTGAAATAACGATACTGCCTTTGGGTAATGATTTACCAGCCAATGTTCTATTTAATGTCAAATCCATAACAGATTGTAAAATTTCAGGTCTGGCACGATTGAGTTCATCTAAAAACAGGACAACCGGCTTGTTTTTATCAGGCCACCAATAGGGAGGCAAGAATTCAGAATGACCTGTTTTTTCATTTTTATGCATTAAGCCAATCAAATCCCCTGGATCACTCATTTGTCCGAGAAAGAAGCTGATCAGCGGCAATTTTTTTTCTTTTTCATAAAAATTTTTCAATATTTGTGATTTACCAATTCCATGCGCACCAACAAGCATAATATTTTGCTCTGCCGGAGTATTATTTAAAACGTCACGAAGTTGTACAGCATCTATTTTAATCATTTTTGCCCTATAATTTGATTAGGAATTTTCGAATTTTCGGAAATTAAGTTCCCCATTTTGATAGATAGAACAATGATTAAAATGGGGAACATATTTTCCACGCTTTTTTTACTTCTGATGATATTTACACTGAATATTTAGTTGATCTGCTTCAATGAGTTTTTCACACAATGAAGGCAAGATCTCAAGCCGATCTTTGATATCTTTTTTAGGCACTCTAATCACTGTTTCACCCTTTTTCATGGTTAAATAAATCTGAAGAATATTCGTCCGCTCAGCAATAAAAAAAGTTATATTCTTTTCTTCTAACATGGAATTGATCCTTGAAATAACTGCTTTTGTGGATAAGGTTTTTATTTTATCTTTTTTTATTCTTTCTTTATCATTCTGTTGCCATCGAAGTTTTTCTTCTTGTTTAATCTTGACCTCTTCTTCAGGAAAAGAATGGATCAAATTTTTGACAGCATCCAGACTCGTTATTGAAGACATAATCTTTATATTATTTTTTACAGAGTCACAACTATCAAGCAGCTTGAGTCCTTGATAAGAAATATAATCAAAACATAATTGCGCGGCATCATTAAAGAAAATGGAAAAATGAATTTTTGATAGCGCAGCGCCACTTAAATGCAACTCACATAAGAGCACTTCATTTGCTTTTTGTTGCGTGGGACGATATTTTTCTAATAAAAAGGTATCCACATTAAAGCCAAACATATTGGAATAAAGCCGCTCCTGAATATATTCTTCTTCTGTTTGCGAACCATATCGATAATAATAAAAATCATCGTTAATATGTCTTTTTCGAAACTGCTTTTTGCATTCATCAATTTCATGTTCTAAATTATTGGTGTTTATCTCGAAATATTTTTTGTTGGTTTTGTTTTTAAAAAGTGACGTTAATTCTGAAATAATATCACATCGTTCTTTATATAATGCTGCAATCGTTATGTCTTTAGACTTAACGATATAGTTTTTATAAAGTTTGTCGAGATTTACTTTTTTTAAGCTGCTCATTTTGATAATACCTTATTGTATTTTAATATAAAACAGTTCAATTTGATAGATACAATTAATATAAATCTTTACATCATATTGTCAACAAGGCTCAGTTGGTTTGTCCTTTTTTGAAATGCGCCCATTCCGCTCCATGCCCTCTTTGCTCAATCATTTTCATCCAAAACCATATTCAAAAGTTCGGCCATCTGGTCAGTGGAATATGGTTTCTGAAGAACACCGCAAAAACCATAACGATGATAATCACCCATTACTGGATTATTTGAATATCCGCTTGAAACCACCACCTTCGCATTTGGATTAATTTTCAATAATTCTTGTATGGCCCTGGCGCCCCCCATACCACCAGGAACTGTGAGGTCAAGAATAGCCAGGTCGAATGGTTCTGAAGATTGAAATGCTTCCAAATACATTTCAATGGCCTGGCTGCCATCATTTGACAGAAAGACGTCATAACCCATCTCCCTTAACATCCGGTCAGCCATTTTTAACATATATTCTTGATCATCCATGATCAGAATTTTACCATGTCCTTTATGCCTTGTTTCCTCTATGGTCTCCTCTGAGTTAACAATTTTTTCGGTTGCAGGCAGATAAATCGTAAATGACGTCCCTTTACCCAAT
>Ga0272440_1004294_pt1 | contig 10257 bp, 1 predicted proteins | sample SSMMMBAug17_FD_192440 | JGI IMG/M metagenome (GOLD analysis project Ga0272440, IMG submission 192440) | Marine sediment archaeal communities from Little Sippewissett salt marsh, Falmouth, MA, United States - SSM-MMB-Aug17 | ecosystem: Environmental > Aquatic > Marine > Wetlands > Sediment ... | reverse complement strand
ATTCAGTATGGATTGTATCAACTATACACCACAACTAGGCATAGAAGCATTAAAACAGTGTAAAAGGATGTTAAAAAAGCATGGTAAAATTGCCTTGTTAGCATGGTCATCCCAGCAGCTCCTCCCAGGTTTTCCCATGCTAGAGGCAAAATTGAATGCCACAAAAACAGGTATTGCTCCTTTTAATGAAAAGATGTCCCCTGACAAACATTTTCTTAAAACAGGCAAACTTTTGGTTGAAATGGGATTTGAACAAATAAAGCCTCAAAGTTTTATTCAAAATCTTTGTGCTCCTTTAAGCAACAGGCAGATTCTTGCTATGAGAGATCTGGTCGAAATGCGATGGACTGTTTATTCTGATAATATTAACGATGAAGAAAAAACAATTTTTAAAATAATAATGGATGAAAATTCAACACACTATATTTGGGCTGATCCATACTACTATGGATTTTTTTCATATACTCTGTTTTTAGCTCAAAAGGGCAATAGCAATATAATATAGTTTTCTATTATTTTTTCAAACTATTGTTTTTATAATATTTTAATCTTTCAATGCGATATAAAACCTTTTAAAAAACCCTCTTTTCTGATTACAATTTCCATCTTTCCCATAAACAATTTCCATTTTTCTGATAAATTTATCTCTTTTTGAGAAGTTTATTTTCAGTCTTTAGCCGATTGTAAAAAATTCTTAAATCCATTAATCTCCTTTTTAACGAAAACAAAAAAGTTAATAAAAACTTTATTAAAAACATTTTAAAAAAAAGGAAAAAAAAATGAAAACTTTAAAAACAACAGGAATTTTTGGATTAATCGCATGCTTTATTTTAATAGCTACCAGCCCAATGGCCATAGCAGGAAGCAATAATAGTACAGAAAATACATATTGCAAAACTAAATACCCCATTATTTTAGTTCATGGTGTCTGCGGTTTTGATACAATTGCAGGGCTTGTGGATTATTGGTATGGTATTCCTAAAAAGCTTAAAGATGATGGTGCTGTTGTTCGTCAAGCCAAACTTTCTGCACAATCAAACAATGATGATCGAGCAGATCAATTATTAGAACAAATTGAAGATTTTTTAGTAGATACTGGAGCAAAAAAGGTCAATATTATTGCTCATAGTCATGGATCAACAACTTCTCGTCAGGCTGCTTATATCAGACCAGACCTTGTTGCTTCAATAACAACCATTGCAGGACCTCACAAAGGTTCTCCTGTTGCTGATTTTGCTAACGAATCTGTTCCTCCAGTTATTCAAGAGCTTGGTTTTATTGCTGGTGATGTTCTTGGAAAAGCCATTGACCTTGTTAGTGGACCAGATGGACTCAGTCAGGATACTGAAGGTTTGTTAATGCATTTTACAAAAGATGGAATTGAAGAGTTTAATAATACTTATCCTAGTGCAGGTGTTCCAGAATCTGATGATCCTCAAGCACGTGGGGCAGATCGTGAAACGTTTACAGCAAATGGTAAATCACACACTATTCGATATTATTCCTGGACAGGCAAAAGCCAATTGACAAACGTCCTGGACGCAATAGACTATCTGTGGCCAGCTCTTCACGCAATTAATAAATATTATGGCGGAATTCAAGAAGATGATGGTTTTGTTGGTGTTAATGGTTCACACTTTGGTGTTGTATTAAGTGATCAGTATGAATGGAATCATGCAGATGAAGTTAATCATCTCCTTGGCATTCGTAAACCTTTCTCTGTTGATCCAAGAACAGTTATTCGTGAGCATGCCAATCGTCTGAAAAATGTAGGCCTCTAAAAAAAATTATAAGAATTGGTTTAAAAATTTATTCAAATTTAAATATCAATCAATTCCTAAATATTAAATAATAAAATCATCACATCTAATTCTAAATCAGATGTGATGATTTTTTTTTAGGGGTTCATTAAAATCAGAAACAATATTCCATTCTTTTTCTAAAATTCTATTCAAAATACCCTCCATCTTAACTTAAAGTTTTTTACCTCCTTTTTCTTGTATGATTGTTGCAATATCTCAGATAAACTAAACGAACTATTAAAATAAGTATTTAAATATATAACATATATAGGCTTTTCAACTGATTTATTTCAGGAAGTTCCTGCAAAAGAGGAAAATTTTTCTTGTTTCTTGGGAACATTTCGATAATGCAAGACACTAATTTTTTCACAAGGAGGATCCAAAAATGCGAACCACCGCAAACAGGATGTCATTTTATGATTTCCACAATAAATTTGTTTTTGTTTTTTCTTTTATGTTAACCCTCTTATGTACAATAGGGTTTGCAAGTGCATCAAAAAATGTAACTTCGGTTTTAAAAACTCCAGGTCTTTCTATCCCATTTATGCTTAACCAGGGCCAAATTGAACAACCTTCTGTATTATTTTATGCAAAAACATTTGCAGGTACTGTTTTTGTTCTTCAAGATGGAGACATGTTATTTCAATCTAAGTCATCTGGTCATTCTTTTTTAGAACAACTTGCAAATTGTTCTACTGTAAAGCCACTTGCAAAGGATCCTTCAAAATCTAAAATTAGTATGTTTTATCCTAATACTCTTAACAGCAAAACATTAATAAATTCTTATAATTATATTTTAATGCCAGATATTTATCCAAATATCTCTATGAAACTAAAAGCATATGGTCAGACTGTGGAAAAAATATTTATCCTAAATCCAGGTTCAAACCCGGATAATATACAAATTAAATTGCAGGGAATAAAAAATTTACAAAAAAATAGTTCAGGTGAACTTGAAATTTTGCCCCAGGGTGTACGTTATAGCACTCCAAAAGCCTATCAGATCATTGATAACAAACAAATAGACGTTTCTGTTCAGTTTAAAATACACTCCAATAAGACATCATATGGTTTCAAATTAGATAATTATAATAAGAATTACCCTTTAATTATAGACCCTTTTATTTCTGGAACTTTTTTTGGTGGTGATGATCGCGATGAAATTGAAGATTTAGCTATCAATGCCAGTGGTGAAATATATGTAGCAGGTACTACATGGTCTGCAAATTTACCTTTAACTTTGGCCCTTAGTGGAAAAACTCAAACCTTTGAGCCTGCTAACCATGTGTATGATATTTTTGTAGCCAGATTTAACAGCAATTTAACGCAATTATTATCTGCAACATTTATCGGTGGTAGTGAGTTTGATACTGCACGCGCAATTGATATAGACTCTGATGGCAATGTATTTGTATGTGGTCAAACAACATCTGCTGACTTTCCTATTCCAGCTGCTGCTGCATTCAAAAAGACTCACCAGGGTGATGGAGATGGAATTATAATTCGTTTTAATGCAGACTTAACAAATGTTCTTTCTGCCAGTTTTTTTGGTGGAAGCAAATCTGAAATGCCTGAAGATATGGCCATAGATCCAACAAGTAAAGAAATCTATATCACAGGTTACACTTATTCCAGTGATTTTGATATTGTTGGAGTTTATTCTTTAAATGGTAATTCAGATGCCTTTGTTTCCAGGTTTACTAATGATCTTTCCCAAATGCCTTCGTCCATATTTTTAGGTGGCGACAATGATGACAAAGCCTTTGCAATAGAAATAAATAGTTTTCAGGATATTATTATTGGTGGACAAACATATTCTTCTGATTTTCCTACAAGAATAGATAGTTATGACCGAACTCCTAATGGAAATATGGAAGCTTTTGTATGTGAAATTAGTAAAGACCTCTCAGTTATCATGGGTGGAACATATCTGGGTGGTTCTCGTGGTGATAAAGTAACAGCTCTTGTACTGGATTCTCAAAACCAAATATATGCCACAGGAACAACTTCATCTGAAGACTTTCCAATTACTAACACTAATGAACCATATTCAAGCAGTATTAATGGAACTGATGTATTTGTAGCTAAATTTGATAAAGATGTAAGAACCTTAATAGCATCAACATTCTTAGGCGGTATAGAGTGGGAAAATGCAACTGAGATAATTATAGATAGCAATAAAAATATCATGATTGCTGGAACAACTGTATCAAGAGATTTTCCAGCAACACCTGGATCTTTTGACCAAAACTATAACGATGGACAGGATATTTTTATAGCTACATTTACACCCTCATTATCAGACCTTGCAGCAGCTACTTATTTTGGAGATACTTCTGATGATATCGTTGGTTCAATAGCAATTCAAAATGATACAAATCTTGTTATTGCTGGAACAACCTGGTCAGAATCTTTTCCAGTTTCAACATCGTCTTTTGACTCAACATTTAACAATATAAAAAATGAACGTGAAGGCTTTATAAGTATTTTATCACAAAACCTGGGAGGTACACTCAGAATATTATCTGAAAGTGAAAGTATTCACGTAACCATGAGTGAAGAAGGCTCCCCACAGAATTTCAGCCTGACTCTTCTTGCAGAAAATGACCTGGGATTAACTATTAATTGGCAAATCTTTACAAAGCCCACTAATGGTGAAGCAATAGCCTCTGGCCCGGGTACAGAAAAATCTATAACCTATATTCCTAATAACAATTGGTATGGGACAGATAGCTTTGTGGTTCAAATTAGTGATAATAAACAACACATTGATCGTATGACTGTTTATGTTCATGTTCAACCAGAACCTGATTATCCTTTATTTACTTCGCCAGACCAGGTTTATGCCATTGATGAAAATAGTGAGAACAATACTACTCTTGGAGCTATTCAAGCCAAAGACCCGGATAATGGAGATCTAACATATTCTATAATAGGAGGTAATGATGGACAGGCTTTTAGTTTTATTTCTCCATATACAAATGTTATAATGGTAAAAAATAGCGCTGCTGTTGATTTTGAAACAACCCCACAATTTACCCTGACAATAGCTATTGCTAATAAGACTTATACAAGTGTAAATAATTTCAAAGTGTTGATAATTAATAAAAATGATGCTCCAACTATAAAAAATCAACAGTTCAATGTAACTGAAAATTCAGATATTGGTACTGTTGTTGACACAGTAAAAGCTGAAGACAGTGATCAGAATGCACTTCATTATAGAATAATATCTGGTAATACTGGCAATACATTCAGTATTTCTGAAACAAATGGAAAATTATCTGTTGCAGATAACAGCTTATTAAATTTTGAGGGTTCAGTTAAAACCTTTGATATTGGAGTAGAAGTGTCTGATGGCGTTTATACTCAAACCGCAATTATTACAGTAACCATTACAAATAAAAATGATCCTCCCATAATGGATGATCAAACCTTTTTAGTTGATGAAAACAATTCTATCGCAACATTCCAGGTTGTGGCCACAGATGCTGATGAAGATATACTAACCTATTCTATTTTATCGGGAAATAGTGTTAATGCTTTTACAATCAATTCTTATTCAGGTTTAATTTCAGTCCTGAATGTTGGCCTAATTGATTATGAAATTTATCCAGTTTATGAACTATCCTTAGCAGTAACTGATGGAACTTACAGCGATACAGCCAATATTACAATTTCATTAAATAATACTAACGATAATCCTCCTGTTATCAATAATCAGCTTTTTTATATAAATGAAAACTCTCCTGGCGGAACAACTATAGGAACTGTCATTGCTGTTGATCCAGATAAACTATTTTTAAGCTATATTATTCGCAATCCAACTGATAGCCCATTTTTAATAAATGGAACAACTGGTCTATTAACAGTAAATTCAGGAAATTTTTTAGATTGTGAAACTACTTGTGCTTATACACTTACTGTTGAAGCTAACGATGGAAAATATACAAGCACAGGCCTTGTTGTTGTCCAATTAAAAGATATTAATGAAAGCCCTCCACGTATGGTTGAAGACACCTTTTCATTTAAGGTTAATGAAAACAGTTTTGCAGGAACCCTTGTAGGTCAAGTAGTTGCAATTGATACTGATCCCAATGACATACTAACATACGCTATAATTTCTGGAAATTATGGAAATGTATTCAGAATGGATGAAAAAACTGGAAAGATCACAGTACATGTTGGTGCAAACCTGGATTATGAAAATCTTAGAACCTATGTATTAGGAATTAGAGTAACTGATGGAGTTCTTTCAGATACAGCCAATGCAGAAATCCTTATTAACAATCTTAATGATAATCCTCCTGTTGTAGAAACACAAACGATTTATATTAATGAAAATACACCAAATGGAACTATTATTGGAAAAATTCTTTACAACGATCCAGATGAAGATGCACAAAGCTTTTCAATAATTTCAGACACCAGCAATTTCGCTTTTGTTGTTGTAAATACTACTGGTGATATTATGGTCAATGATCAAGATCAACTGGATTTTGAAAATGGGCCAGGCACTTTTGTTCTTGGAGTTGCAGCCTTTGATGGTATTAATACTGATGAAGGTATTATTGTCATCAATATTAGAAATACTAATGATAATGTTCCCCTGGTTGCTCATCAAACTTTTTATATTGATGAAAACAAAAAAAATAATACCTGGGTTGGAACAGTTGTAGCCAACGATGAAGACCCCTCAGATGTATTAAGCTATGAAATTCTTTCAGGGAATACAGATCAGGCTTTTAAAATTGATAGTATAACTGGAAAAATAACAGTTAATGGAGATAAAAAATTAAATTATGAAAATATTAGCGAGTATGAATTATTAATTCGTGTCTCAGATGGCACAAACACTGTATCAGCAGCTATTTCTATTAAAATTAATGAAAGAAATGACCCTCCAACAGTAAATGACCAGGTCTTTTTTGTAGAAGAGAACAGACCAGAAGGAACAATAGTCGGCAACGTTACAGCATGGGATGATGACGCTGGAGATGTTTTGACGTTCAGTCTCAGTGCAGGTAATAACAGTAATCCATTTAGGATTGACTCTGATGGAAATATTATTATCAAAGATCCTGCAAGGATTAATTATGAAAATATTCAAACTATCGATCTTGCAGTTACAGTAGGAGATGGAGAATTTTTTGCTAAGGCCAGTATAAAAGTAAATATAATTGATATTAATGATTCTCCAGTTATTGTGGATCAAACTTTTAATACTGATGAAGACAGCATTAATACCTCATATGTTGGAACTGTCGTTGCTACAGATGAAGATAGGCCATTAAATATACTTACATTTAATATTTTGTCTGGAAATGATAACAATGCATTTTCAATTCATGAATCAACAGGTGAAATCAGGGTTAATAATACTTCTGAAATTGATTATGAAACGCAAAACCAGTATGTATTAATTGTTCAGGTGGATGATGGTCAATCAAGAAAAGATGCTCAAGTGACTATAAATATCAGAAATACTAATGATAATCCACCTATTGTTGATAATTTTTCTGTAGTAATTGATGAAAATAAACCAGGTGGTTTTGAGGTTGGTTTTATAACTGCATCTGATGCAGATAATGATATTTTAAGTTATGACATAATTAGCGGAAATACTAACCTTGTCTTTGCTTTTCCAGATACACACAGTGGTACATTGACTGTTCAGTTTGGTACATTGCTGGATTATGAAATAGTTCCAGACTATAACATGATTGTTCAAGTCAGTGATGGCTATTATCAAACCACTGCAACAGTTTTGATAGAAATAAACAATCTTAATGATAATATTCCACAGGTTCAGTCAACTTCATATAATGTCAATGAAAGTGTTGAACCTGGATTTTATATTGCCAATGTATTTGCTCAAGATGCTGATGACGACGTTTTAACTTACAATATTGTTCAGTCAGTTCCATCAAATGCATTCATGATAAGTAAAACTACTGGAAATCTTTATGTAAAATCAGAACTGGACTATGAAACACATCCAGCTTATACTTTGACTGTTCAGGCCTCTGATGGCACATATAATTCAACTGGATCAATTAAGATTCAAGTTTATAATGACAATGATAATCCTCCATTGGTATATGATCAAACCTTTGCAATAAAAGAAACAGCACTAAATGGAGCATCTGTAGGATTTTTTGTTGCAAGAGATTTTGATAACGATCCCTACTCCTTTGATTTAGCTTTAGAAAGCTCTGTTTTTGATATCAATCCTGGTTCTGGAGAAATTACATTAATTGAAGATACTGCCTTAAACAATGAGGAAACACCTAAATATGAGCTAAGTATCCAGGTAACAGATGGGAAGTTTATTTCATATGCTGTTGCAACTATTCTGGTTATAGATGGAAATGATACAAAGGTTATTTATAATCAATCATTTTCTGTTCAGGAAAATACTCCAAAGGACACTATTTTTGGAACCATCGCTGTAGATGCGCCTCCTGGATCAAGAAATTTTATTATTGGTTCTGGAAACAGTAATAATGCTTTTAAACTTGACCCTGATACTGGAAAAATAAGTGTTCAAAATCCTGCTGCCCTTGATTTTGAGGCCATTCAAATATTTAATTTAAATGTACTTGCAACAGTTAATGGAGATATTCATCATCCAATAATTAGTATTCATATTAAAGATGCAAACGAATATACACCAGAGTTTGAAACAAATAATTATCATTTTTATTTGGATGAAAATAGTATTAATGGAACAGATGTTGGAACTGTTATAGCCAACGATTTTGATACAGCTGATAAGCTTAGTTATAAAATAATGGAAGGTGAACCTTATAACCCATTTTTTATTGGTACTAATAGTGGCCAAATTACAGTCAATGGCGATTATCTTCTCAATTATGAATTTGTACAGGCATATACTTTAACTGTATCTGTTACCGATGGCATACATTTTAATGATACCCAGGTTCTTGTTTCATTAAATGATAAAAATGAATTTACTCCCCAATTTGCCAGTGAAGCTTTTGAATATACAGTTGCAGAAAACATTGCTGCTGGAAGTTATATTGGTCAAATTCTTGCCACAGACGATGATCCTGGTAACCTGCTAATCTATAGAATAACAGCAGGGAATGAACAAAAAATATTTAAAATTAATGATGATGGTGACTTATCAATTGATGATGCTGATGGTCTTGATTATGAAGCACAGGATGCATACACTTTAACTGTTCAGGTCTCTGATGGTAAATTTAATGATACAACAAATGTTCATATTAATATTAAGGATGTTAACGATGCCCCTGAAATTATTTTATCATTGTTCCCAAGAGTTCCTTCTATTCAGGGAGGTAGCTTACACAGTCTGGCTTTGAATACATCTGGAACAGTCTTATCATTTGGATACAATCAACATGGCCAGCTTGGTAATGATACAATGATAGATAAACGTTATCCTGTTCCTGTTTTTGGGAATCATGATTTTGTAAAAATGGATACAAGATATTACCATGCAATTGCACTTGGAAATGATGGTAGCGTCTGGACCTGGGGTTGGAATGCAAAGGGCCAATTAGGAAATGGAGATACAAGCGATCTATTTGCACCAACTCAGGTTACAGGCTTATCAAGTGTTGTTGGAGTTTCTGCTGGTGCTCATCATAGTATGGCACTACTTAATGATGGAACAATTAAAACATGGGGAACTAATTCAAGTGGGCAGCTTGGTGATGGAACCAGATTGAACAGACTAAGACCTGTTTCTGTAAAAGGCCTGGGATCTGTTAAAGCCATTCATGCTGGTTATTATCATAGTTTAGCAATTATTGATGATAATAGAGTTATGGCATGGGGGAAAAACACTGGTGGCCAGCTAGGTGATGGCACTGAAATAGATAAACTTACCCCTGTTTTGGTTTCAGAACTTGTTAATGTTGTTTCAATATCAGGTGGTCTTGCTCATAGCATGGCCCTAAAAAAGAATGGAACTGTCTGGACATGGGGTTATAATGATAAAGGTCAATTAGGTATTGATAGCACTGAAAACAGAAATCAACCAACTATGATTGAGAATCTATCACATATTATTGCAATAGCTGCTGGTGGCGAACATAGTATGGCATTACAAGAAGATGGAACTATATGGATTTGGGGCTTAAATGATTATGGTCAATTAGGTAATGACACAACAACATTTAGCCAGGTACCTGTTAAACTTGAATCAAATGAAACCTTTATTGCAATAGCTGCTGGTGAAAAACATTCTTTAGCTCTTACTACAGATGGTACTGTTTGGGCCTGGGGTTTGAATAGTAGAGGACAATTAGGAAATAATACCATTGATGATTCCCTGATTCCAATTAAAGTTAATGCAACTAATAATCTGGAGCCTTTAAATATAGGACAACAGCAACCCCCAACTATTATAATAAAAGAAGATAATCAAACAAAATTCATAACTTTTAAAATTAAAGATGAT
>Ga0272440_1004293_pt1 | contig 10258 bp, 6 predicted proteins | sample SSMMMBAug17_FD_192440 | JGI IMG/M metagenome (GOLD analysis project Ga0272440, IMG submission 192440) | Marine sediment archaeal communities from Little Sippewissett salt marsh, Falmouth, MA, United States - SSM-MMB-Aug17 | ecosystem: Environmental > Aquatic > Marine > Wetlands > Sediment ... | reverse complement strand
TCAAAGCATTGATTAAAAAAAATAATCCGCCAACTGATGTGCGTTCATCAAGAACTTTTGAAGAAGAATTGCAAAACTTTGCGAACTGGTTCTCATTTTATCGTAAACGCATGCTGACTGCAAAAGCTGCAATCGGTAATGCCATTGCTTCCCTGGAAGGTATCAAAGTGGGGCTATTAACCATTAATAATAACAAATCTGCCAGAACATCTGTATTACCCATTAAATGTAAAAATGATGCCGGTAGTCTGGATGATCAAACAGACGCGTTTTTGAGCATTTTATATAAAGCAGATTCTTATGGCGGGACCCCCCTTCGTAGAGGTTTGGAAAATGCTGGAAAATATTTTGATGAAACACGTTCAAGTCCTTTGGGAAACTGGCCTTATGCCAGTGAAGCTGAGGGGGGTGAATGTCAACAGGTTTTTTCTGTTGTTCTTACTGATGGCTGGTGGAATGGCGGTGCGCCCTCTGTTGGAAATGCGGATGAATCAAATAGTTCTGAATTTTCCACAGCCTGTTTTAGCGATAGCTATAGAAACACCTTGGCTGATGTTGCCATGTTTTATTATGCAAATGATTTAAGCCCATCACTTGAAAATAAAGTGCCGCCGAGACCCGGTGATTCAAATATTCAACAACACATGGTGACATTCAGTGTATCCTTTGGTCAGACAGGTACGTTAAATCCATTTGATGATTATCCCAGTTGTCCGGCTGAAAATAAAACCATTGATTGTTCGGCGCATTGTCCTGAATGGCCAAGAGCGCAAGCCAATTCAAAGACGACCATTGATGATCTCTGGCATTCCGCTGTTAATGGCAGAGGCGAATTCTTTTCTGCCAGTAATCCACAGGACTTGATCCACGCGATGGAATCCATTGGACGACAAATTTCTGTCATTGGCAGCGCAGCATCAGTTGCTGTCAATGGACAAAAATTTGAAAGTAACTCATTGGTATTTCAGGGAAGTTATAATTCAAGCGACTGGTCAGGTGATATCAACGCCTTTGGTACTGGTGGTTCGGGTGGTTCGGATAATTTTGATTATGACAATCCTGTCTGGTCTGCCCGAGACAAACTGGATGCAAAAGATTGGGAAGATCGCGTGATTATAACCTCAAGTGGTGGTTCAGGCGGAATCCTGTTTAAGAATGTATCAGGAGATTTGTTAAAACGAATTAATGAAGATGAAGATATTGCCAGAAGAATTATTAGATATATTCGCGGCGATGATACTGAAGAACAAAAAAATGGCGGTATCGCCAGAACACGCTATCATAAATTGGGGGATATTGTTCATTCACAACCATTGTTTTATAGAAATTACGTTTTTATTGGTGCGAATGATGGCATGGGGCATGTGTTCAATTCTGACACTGGTGAAGAAATTGCTGCGTACATTCCCAACCTTGTATTTGAAAATTTGATTTACCTGTGCCTTCCAGATTATACGCATTACTTTTATTGTGATGCCACACCCACAATCAAGAAAGCAGGTTCGGATACTTACCTGGTCGGCGGACTTGGTAAAGGGGGACGCGGTTATTATTGTCTGATGGTTTCTGCTGGTGATTATACCCATATGCCTAAATGGGAATTTCCGCCTTACACAGGTGAGGATGCTGATGATGATGTTGAAATGGGATATAGTTATGGGACGCCCTATATAACCAATACAAATGCAAATGAATGGGTTGCAATTTTTGGGAATGGGTATGCCAGCAAACGCGGAAAAGCAGCATTGTATATTCGAAAATTAAGTAATGGTGAAAAAATCGCCACACTGGATACCCAATCGGGTAGTTATGATATCTGTAATGGATTATCCACGCCATCACTGGTTGATACAAATTTTGATGATAAGGTCGATTATGTCTATGCAGGGGATATGATCGGGAATATGTGGAAATTTGATTTAACATCTGACAAACCAGAGGAGTGGAAAGTCGCTTATGGCTCATTTGACGAACCCCAACCTCTGTTTCAGGCCCGAAATGCAGAAGGTTCTGATGGTACGCCGCAGCCGATAACATCGAAACCTGATGTCATGGCGCATTGCGTTCATGGAAAATCTGGATATATCGTGGTGTTTGGCACAGGACGCTATATCACCGAGGGCGACACAAAAAGTATGAATCAACAAACCATCTATGGTATATGGGATTGGCAAAATGACGAACGTAACGAAGAATTTTTCTATGGTGCATTTACAAAAGAACGAGAATTGTCCAATGCAAGGACTCTTCCAGAAGAATACCGAAAAATAAAGTTGTTAGAGCAAGAAATCGACACGGGGTATACCTCTGATGGTTATCGCGTTATGACTGATAAAACCATTACCTGGTTTCCATCAAAGATTGAAGATGAGGATGATTATTCACATGTTGGCTGGTATTTTGATTTACCAACACAACATGAACGTGTTATTGATAATCCCATGATTCGAGAAGGCAAAGTGATTGTGATCAGCCTGGTGCCTTCCTCCAGTAAATGCGGTATTAAAAGCCATTCCAGCATGTATCTTCTGGATGCTTGCAATGGGGGACGTCTGAATGAGCCTGTGGTTAATATTGATGGAGAAATAGTGGAAATCGAACCCGATATTCCAGGGAATCCAAAACGTCCACCATCAGTGATTATATTTGATACTGTCATCAAGCCCCCTGCATTTATTCATACAGATGATGGCACCGATAAAATGGTTTTTGGCGATTTAGGGTCTGATAACACGATTCCAGACATTGAAATTGATTCCGAACAAGGCAGATACTATTGGAAGTATTAATTAATCATAATAGGAGAAACTATGAAAACAAAATATTTTATCATGATATTGCTTATAATTTGCAGCCATTCAGGCTATTGTGAAAACATTCAAATAAAAACGATTGATCCCATGCCAGGTTTTGAAAAAGTGGGTGGACCTGCATTTGGCGAATCAGTAAAATCCTATAGCGGACAGGGACTGGTTCAGTATGTGTCTGATTTAAAAATTATCATTAATTCAAAAATGTTTTTTATCGATAAATCCTGTGAAGACCAGATATCATCCAGCCAGATCAGAAAAGCCAGTATTGTGAAGTACGAATTGAACAAACAGGCGCGTATCAAAAATATCGAACGTGTTGTTCAACTAAACGCTACCGGTAAGATTGATCGAATCAATTCTGATGAACTGGTTATTGATGATCAGTATTACTTGTTTGATCTCTTTGTTACATACCATGAAATCACCGGTGACAAGATAGACCGATTTGATTTTAAAAAAGGTGATTTTGTGGGAGTGACTTTGAATGAAGAAAGAAAAGTGCGTACATTATGGCATCTGAATGGCCATTATCTGTATTAATTGAACGTATTGTTAGGCATTGGTTAAATACCTTGATTTTTACGCATAGGTCTATAAGTTTTGGTATTTTTTATTTAGCCCTTTCAGCTAAGAAAAAATACCAAAACTTATAGACTTATGCGTCCCATACCTAAGACAAAACCGCATGAACTCTGGTTCCCACGCAATGTTTTTCAACATATTTAAAAATTATTGTAAAAATAATTGATAATACCATCCATAGAATTTTACAGATATCCCAACTAACATTGACATTTTATTATCTTTTGGTATATTATTTATTTAATTTGAGTTTACATAGGAAATCTCGGATAATAAGTTCCTCATTTACTTATGTGCAAGCCCGATGTAGGGGCGAACCTTATGTTCGCCCTCGAATTAATAACGCTTTCGTTCCTATGTACGATGGGCGAACACAAGGTTCGCACCTACATAAGTTAATGGGGAACTTATTTTTCGAGCATTCCATTATTATAATAATTTACATTCAACAAGACATTGAAATTCAATGTCCCTAATGAGTAATTACATTATGAAAAGATGGAAAACCATATATTTTATTATATTGGGACTGATCATTTTTTTGCCTGAATTAAAGGCGGACATATATTACTATAAAGATGAAAATGGAACGCTCCATTTCACAAACGCCCCGGAATCACGTAACAACTATCACGTATTCAGACGAGAAGACTTTGAGAGCTGGCATCCAGATAATTATAAACAAACACGCTATGAATCTGTTATATTAGAAGCTGCACGCACGTATAATATTGATCACACGCTGATTAAAGCGGTAATTAAAGCAGAGTCCAATTTTAATCCTCGGGCCATTTCACCAAAAGGTGCCAGGGGGTTGATGCAGATAATGCCGCATAATTTTAAAGAATTAGGGATTTACAACCCCTTTGATCCCCGACAAAATATTATGGCGGGAACTTTATATTTAAGACGTCTTGTCAACAAATTTGATAATCTCTCACTGGCATTGGCTGCTTACAATGCAGGTCCTACAGTTGTCTCCACCTATAACAATATTCCACCATATAAAGAAACCCAGGATTATGTCAGGCGTGTTTTGCGATACTATAAATATTACAATGGTTTTCATCAATAAATTAACATGTGTATAGAAACGTTTTCAAAAAAAGGGTCTATACATTTAATTTTGTAAGAAGGTACACTGTGAAATTTCCAATCCGCTTTTTTCGTATGATCATCAATCGTGATTTTAATCCCATACAGGGACAAAAAAATTCAACCTTACATTTTTTTCAATGCAGGCTGCCCATATGGGGAAGCTGGATTATTTTATTTATCCTATGCCTGACAGGCATTATCTGTTTAGGCGTTCATGGGGGAATAAAAAAGCACCTGACTGCTTTGGAAAACAATCCTTTTGCATCAGCCATTCGTATTGAAGGCGCATTTAGTCGTGCCAAAATTATGCGGCTGAAATCTTTATTGTACTATAACACGCAAAAAGAAATTTTTGAAACCACCCGGAAACCATCAGATGATCACAAAAAAGTGATTGAGGCAGTCTATCCATTTAATCAGGTGTCGTTACGATTTCTGGATCGCGCAGGTACACAGATTTTGCCTGAATCATATGATGTGCTAAGTGTCAAAGTAAAAAATCTGTCTGAAAATAATCACAATAATCCTGATGATGATATTAAAAAGTGGATGATAAATCATCTAGACCAAGAGACTTTTTTTGGAACTCACACAGGTGCAAGGGTGAATTATGGATTGATTGTTTCAGAAACACTCTTTCAACAAATGGGTTTTACCCTCCCATTTCACGACGAAACCGACCTGATAGATGCATCAATATTATCTGTTGATGGCAAATACAATCTGCTTGAAGACCGCGCTAAAAATGATCAGGAACTATGGGCGCCTTTGACCCGATCCGAACAAATACGATACGTGGTTCAAATGCCCATTGTAAACGTAGCAAAACATTTGCCAGGTGGTGATGCGCTTATTTCTGAAGGATGTTATCATGTTTTAACCAGCGGAAAATATTTTTCCCCTTGTAAGCATGTTGAACATTTTTATGTTCAATTTCAACAGCCCTATGAAGCTTTGGACCAACAAAAAACTGTTCAATGGGCCAATGCTGCTTTTGGAAAGCATGTTTTTCAAACCCCTTATTTTTCTCCAAATCGTAAAACAATCAAATTTCAATTCCAGGATTTATCATTTAATCCCAAATATCAAGATATCACCACAAAATGTCATGTTCAGGCGCAATTTCAACATTTAAAATCCATGATTGATATTCCATTATCAATCGATTTTAAGGAAGATCATCCATCGTATTCCGAAAAAACCTCAACCTATTATTATGCATATCTATATATTAATAAAGACCAGGATGTATTGAACCATATCCAGTTACTCACGCGATATATTAAAAATAAGTTTGAAAGCTATATTGAAGATCATCAGGTGATGACATTAAAAAAATATCGAAGTGATATGAGCCGGATTAACTGGATTGTTTTCTGGGTATTTTTTAGTATCGCACTCTTGATGCTTGTTTATATCAGTGTAACATTCAGTTTGTTTCTTCAAACAAAATTGCACAACATTGGGATGATGATGTCATTTGGCGCTCCTGCGCGCTTAATCAAACAGATTTATATGTTTGAATCTTTAAAACTGGCATCAATACCATTGTTAATCTCAATTTTTCTGGCATTGATGATCTGGGGGGTAACATCTTTTATGACCAATATGATGTTTGCTTTGAGTCTTTTTGGATTAATTTGTTATGTCGTGATTGTCCTGACAGTTGCCCTTTCCGGTGCGTGGTTTGCGGTGCGCCATATTGTGGGGCAATCGCCCTATCAATTAATTTCTTATAAAACATGATTGATTTGGACAAAAATTAAAGATTTTCCCTAAAAAATGGAGGTAAAAAAATGTCTTCTGACAATAATATCATTCAACAAGATAGCGGACACCCAATGCTCGGTGCGTTGCCACCCTCTCGAATGAAAAAAGGAAAGGTTGTCACCTGTGAAGAAGCCATCCAGGTCATCCATGATGGCGACACCATTGCGACAGGTGGTTTCGTTGGAATTGGATTTTCTGAGGAAATCGCAATCAAGCTTGAAGAATGTTTCCTTAAAACAGGACATCCAAAAGACCTGACACTGGTTTATGCAGCAGGTCAGGGAGATGGCAAACAAAAAGGCCTGAATCATTTTGGTCATAAAGGACTTGTCAGAAAAGTCATTGGCGGGCATTGGGGACTGGCACCCAAACTTCAGGAATTGGCGATCAACAATGATGTCATTGCGTATAATTTGCCCCAGGGCGTTATCAGCCATATGTTTCGGGATATTGCGGCTAAAAAGCCAAGAACCATTACTACAGTGGGATTAGGCACATTTGTTGATCCTAAAAATGGTGGGGGAAAATTAAATGCCAGTACAACTGAAGACATTGTCGAACGTATCATGTTTGATGGCCAGGAATATCTGGCATATAAAACATTTCCAATTAATGTGGCCATCCTTCGTGGAACAACTGCTGACACTGATGGCAATATCACTATGGAACGTGAGGCACTGACCCTTGAATCCCTTGCGATTGCAATGGCTGCACGTAATTCCAATGGTTTTGTAATTGTTCAGGTCGAACGTATTGCTGAGCGGGGATCTTTGAATGCGCGAAATGTGAAAATTCCAGGTGTTCTGGTGGATTGCGTGGTTGTTTCAAGTCCTGAAAATCATTGGCAAACATTTTCAGAAAAATACAATCCAGTATTTAGCTGCGAAATTAGAATGCCAGTCCAATCCATTCCAAACATGAAAATGAATGCCAGAAAAATAATTGCACGAAGGGCTGCAATGGAATTAAAGCCCAATAGTGTTGTAAATCTGGGAATTGGAATGCCAGAGGGGATATCATCAGTCGCAAATGAAGAAGGGATTATTGACAATATCACATTAACAGCAGAACCTGGTGTCATTGGCGGACTTCCTGCCGGAGGGTTAAGTTTTGGAGCAGCCAGCAATACAGAAGCGCTCATTGATCAACCCTATCAATTTGATTTTTATGATGGCGGCGGTTTAGATGTTGCCTTTTTAGGGTTGGCTCAGGCAGATCGCCATGGAAATTTGAATGTGAGTAAATTCGGCCCCAAACTGGCAGGTGCAGGTGGATTTATCAATATTAGCCAGAATGCTCGGAAAGTTATTTTTGTTGGAACGTTTACTGCAATTGGCCTCAAGATTTCTATAGATAACGAAAAATGCCGGATTGATCAGGAAGGTAAAAGTATTAAATTTGTGGAAGATGTTGAACATATTACTTTCAGTGGTGCCTATGCAATCCAAAAAGGCCAGCCGGTATTATATATCACTGAACGATGCGTGTTTGAATTGACCCCCGATGGCATGAAACTCATTGAAATTGCCCCAGGAATTGATCTGGAAAAGGATATTCTTCAACAAATGTCATTCAAACCTTTATATGATTCGCCTGTTCCATTGATGGATCATCGAATTTTCAGAGAAGAACCTATGGGAATTAAAAATGATCTTTTCACTGTATCCCTTTCTGATCGTTTGATATACAATGCTGATGATAATTTATTCTTTGTTAATTTTGAAAGCTTATCTGTAAACACACAGCAGGATATTGATGATATCAAAAACGCTGTTGAGCACATTTTGTCGCCATTGACCAAAAAAGTATATACCATTGTCAACTACGACAATTTTTCAATTGCGCCTGATCTGATTGACAACTACACACAAATGGTTCATCAACTGGTTTCCAAATATTATTCTCGTGTTACACGTTATACGACAAGTACTTTCCTGAGAATGAAACTCAAAGATGCGCTTTCACAACGAAATGTGCCGCCACACATCTATGAGAGCCAGGAAGAAGCAAAAAATGCGCTGAAACAATAGAAATTCTTGAAAGTTGAACTAATTAAATGTTAGATAATGAGAATGCAAAAGGGTGAAAAGGGGTCACATCTTCATTTATCATTCAGAAATAAGGTTTTATCAATATATATTTTTTTTAATGATAAATGAAGATGTGTCCCCCTTTTTCCGCTTTAGTTCGTTAGAACAACCATATTTTTTGGGGAAAAATAACAAACATCTATGGCAGATAATTCATTCCAAAAACGTCGCGTCGTTATCACAGGCATGGGAATTATAACACCCTGTGGACAGACATTGAACAATTTCTGGAAATCGGTTCAAAAAGGAAAAAGTGGTATAAACTTGCTCAAGCATCTGGATCAATATAATTTGCCATCCCGCATGGGAGGGTATGTTAACAAATTTGACCCTGAAAAATATTTGCCAGCCAGAAACTTACCCAGAGGCCGCTCCTGCCAGTTTGCCTGTGCCGCATCCTGTGATGCTATCAACGATGCAAATATTTGTACAAAAAATATCAATCCATATCGGTTTGGCGTGATGATAGGCACATCTGTCAGTGGGTTGGGATATTATGAAGAAGCCTTGAGCAGCTTTCGTATCAAAGGTTATATGAATCCCTATACCTGTATCAGTATATTTGCAGGCGCCACATCCAGCGAAGTTGCTATCCGGTTTCATGCAAAGGGTCCCAGTTTTACCTTTTCCAATGGTTGCACTGCGGGCACTGATGCTATCGGCAATGCCTTTCATGCCATTCGTAATGGCAGTTGTGATGTAATATTATGTGGGGGCTCTGAAGCCCCTGTGACACCTGCCATGATGAGCGGGTTTTGTTCGCTTCATGTACTTTCTACCCGAAAATGTGCGCCATCAAAAGCCAGTTGCCCTTTTGATGAATCAAGAGATGGTATGGTTCTCTCTGAAGGTGCTGCAATGCTTGTTCTTGAAAATTTCCAGCATGCAATCAACAGAGAGGCAAAAATCTATGGAGAAATCATTGGATATGCAGCTACCTGTGATGCCCATCACATGGTCAGACCCGCCGAAAATGTTGAATCTGCATATCAAAGTATGGTTCAGGCCATTCACGATGCGGGTTTACAAACCTCGGATATTCAGGCAATCAATGCACATGGCACATCAACCCAATTGAATGATATCACTGAAACCCTCGCGATCAAAAAACTCTTTGGAAAACATACTGAACATATCCCTGTTTATGCTGTCAAATCCATTACCGGGCATGCGATTGGCGCATCAGGGGCAATTGAGGTGGTTGCCGGTGTTTTGGGACTGCATCACAATATTTTGCCACCACTTGTCAATCTAAAAAAACCAGACAAAAATTGTGACTTGAACTTTGTTTTGAAAAAACAGCGTGCAGACATCAATGTTTTGATAAAGAATTCATTTGGATTTGGCGGGAAAAATGCCTGTTTGATTATCAGGAAAATGTAGCATGCTGCGTCTCTACAGTACAAAAACCTCAAAACGAACAATATCAATATTGGGGAAGTTATTTTCAGGGCATTCCTTAGTAAAAAATGTTCGTTGTATCTTTTCAAGCTTTTTTTTGAAAAAAATTGACTTTAAAATTGATACATTGTAATATTTATTAACGGATCATTTTTAATCAAATATTATGAGGTGCAAACATGTCAATAAAAGCACATGAAGCAGAAGAACTGGTAAACGATATCAACAAATGTAAAAGCCTGAATCAAAAAGAACTTCCAGAAAAAGCAGCATCATTGATTCGTCGGTCACTGACATCAACTGTTAAAATAAGTAAAAAACAAGAAAACCTGTTGATATTTTTTGTCGATTTTTCAAAACCCACCATGTTTGTAAGTGTTTCAACAAAAAAAGATTACAAAAAAACACTGTTTTGTATCGTTCGTCCTGAAAAAGACTGTGAAGAAGACGAATTAGAAGAAATAGCGAAAGAAATAGCAAGTTCTTGCTTTCAGAACAGTCTTT
>Ga0272440_1004292_pt1 | contig 10260 bp, 4 predicted proteins | sample SSMMMBAug17_FD_192440 | JGI IMG/M metagenome (GOLD analysis project Ga0272440, IMG submission 192440) | Marine sediment archaeal communities from Little Sippewissett salt marsh, Falmouth, MA, United States - SSM-MMB-Aug17 | ecosystem: Environmental > Aquatic > Marine > Wetlands > Sediment ... | reverse complement strand
CAGTTCCACCTGTCGTTGTTGTGATTGTGAAATACCCATTGTTAAGTGTTGTTTCAAAGATTACTGTACCGCCTACAAATGAACTACCTGTAGTAGCATCATAAGTTATATCTGTTAAAGCAATGGCAGTTCCTGATGCTGAAGTTCCATCCGAGTCCAGTCCCTGAAACGCTGCAGTTAGAGTGGATGCTGATCCAGATGCATAATCCAAATCCTGAATACCAATGTTGTAGCCTTCTGAGCTATACATTATAATGGTATCAGTTCCATCAAGGTAGGCATAGATGCCCGTATCACTTGTATGTCCATTTATTGAAGCAATAACATCTGTAATATCAGTACCTGTTACTGATTTTCCCTCAGCAGTACCGCCTTTACCCTGTAATGTGAAAGCCATTGCACCAGTTTGCATTTGGAACAATTTTGCATATGTAACAGCCTTTGCTGTGACACCTGTATCAGTAGCGCTTGAGTTTACTCTATCAGCGATATCGTAGGCTGACCAGTTATCGGTCATACTGATTGCTTCTGTACCCAAAGCGCCAGCAATCGTAAAATTTTCATCGGAGTTGATTGCATTAGCAAATGTGTTGCAACTTCCTGCAGTGCTGGCTTCAGTAATTGCACCATGTGTCAAGAACGTTCCGCTTGAAAGCCCTAAATTTCTTGACTTCGCACTTGCAATATTGAGACTTAATTCTTGCCCATCATTTGCCCCTACCTGGAAACGTTGTCGGTTAAAAGTACCATCCAGCAGATTTTTACCATTGAACTGTGTATTTTTTGCAATACGATCAATTTCCAATCGTAATTGCGCCACTTCTTTTTGCAGATTTGCACGATCAGATGAACTATTGGTATCATTCATAGATTGAACTGCCAGTTCCCGCATTCTTTGAAGCATGGCAGTGGTTTCAGTTAATGCGCCTTCAGCTGTCTGTGACAGTGAAATACCATCATTGGCATTTCTAACAGCCTGGTTTAAACCACGAATTTGTGCAGACATTCGGCCACTGATTGCAAGCCCTGCTGCATCGTCAGCCGCGCTATTGATGCGCAGACCGGAAGATAAACGTGATAATGATGTTCCCAACATTCCCTGGCTTTGACCGAGAAATCTTTGGGCGTTTAATGATGCGACGTTTGTGTTAATTGTCATTGGCATGGTAAATACCTCCTTTTAACTTGGTTTTTCGGTTAATCTTTTTTTTGGGTGTCATAAAAAACATCGTAATTTGTTGATGTTTGATTTCTTTATCGGTTCTGCCTCATATCATCTTTAACAAAAAAGTTGACTTTTTTGTAAACAGATTCCATTTTTTTCGCATGTAATGCGCCATTACACAGGTCAGATGCACACATAATATGCCTTAAGTTACGTCGCAATTTTGACAGCAAATGGGGATGTTCTGAAAACAAACACGCCTGTCTGATAAACTGTTTTTCATCAATTGTTACCCAATCATCCAAACCAAGGCATTTCATTAAAACAGTCCCCACACGTTCAGAATGCACATTTCCTGCAATTGTCAACACTGGCACTCCCATCCATAATGCCTCACATGTGGTGGTGGTACCATTATAAGGAAAAGGATCCAGCGCAATATCGATGTCATGATAATGACTCAAATGCTGATATAAACCAGGAGTACTGCCTCTAAAATTCAGCCTTTTTTGGGAAATTCCTTTTGAAATAAACATCTCCTGAAATCGTTTACACATCTGACTGTCATGAAAAGGACGACTTTTTAATACCAATTGGGCATTAGGAATTTGTTTGAGCAGTTCTATCCATAATTGAATCACGTTATCATTTATTTTTCCCAGATAGTTAAATGAGCCAAATGTGATATACCCATTTTGATTCATCGGTAAATCAGATGGTTCGGGTGCATTATCCGGTGGTTGATAGCAAACAAATGGCGGCGCAATCCGAATCAATTTTTCTGTATAATGAAGGGTGTCAACTGGATCGGCAATGTTATCTGTAATTCGATAATCGATGGTTGTTAATCCTGAGGTTCCCGGATAACCCAAATACGTTATTTGAATAGGCGCAGGTTTCATTGCAAAAATGTCCAGGCGGTTATGTAGTGTATGCCCGGCCAGATCGATCAGTATGTCCAGTTGATCTTCAATAATCAGTTTTGCCGCAGCATTTGTATTCATGCCGCAAATATTTCGATATTCATGCGCCTGTTTGCGAATCTTATCTGTGATTTCATCAGGCCGCATCACATTGGAATATATGTAAATTTTAAATTGGTTTGGATCATGGTATTTCAGAATGGGTAATATAAAATACACGACACTATGACGTCTAAAATCTGGTGACACATATCCGATGCGAATTTTTTTCCTGCGGTTTTTTTTATGAATATGATTGAAAGGGTTATTACAGTGCGCAATCATATCATTGCCCCATTTCAGATGATTTTGATAAATCTCCAATTCGGGCATATGAGGCATAAAATTTAGGCTATATAAATGAATGCTTCCAATTTGCAAATATTGTTCTTTGGCATTTTCTAATGCTTTTTGAATATAGAATTGGGCATTGTCATAATCTGCCATATCCAGGTAGCATGTTCCCAGAACAACCAGAACTTCAGAAAAATTTGGATTTTTCTTGAGTGCATCCAGGTAATATTTTTTTGCAGAAGTCAGATGCCCTTTGGCCTCTTCAATTCTTCCCAGGTTATAGCATGCCTTAATCGCATTTGAATCCAGCGACAAAACTTGTTTAAAACATTTTATTGCATCTTCATCCTGAAAATTATCCTGATACGCACATCCAAGCAAATACCAATTATCAGCACAATCGGGTTGGATATCTGTTAAATATAGCAGAGAATTGATTGCTTCGATTAAATTTCCTGTTTTGTACAATAAATGGCCATAAGATTTCAATGCCTGCACATGGCTTGGATTGACTGATAACAGTTCTTCATAAAAATGTCTCGCTTTTTGAAAATCATTGGCACGATGACAGGCAGCAGCCAGATTCAAGAGGATTGACTGATGTTTTGGGTTAATTTCATACCCTTGCATCAGGATGTCTTGCGCTTCTTGAAATCTATCCTGTTGCGTAAAGGCATATCCGATATTTGCATAAGCATCAATACAGGATGGATTCAGTGAAATTGATTGTTTCCATGCATCCATAGCCTTTTCGATTTTTGAGATGCTGTAATATGCCAATCCAAGATTATAATAAAATTGATCTACTTTGGGATTTATTTCAATGGCTTTTTCAATGCATTGAATGGCCTCAACATATTTATTTTGTTGTTTTTTCACACATCCAAGCAAATGAAGCGTATCAGCATGGTTGGAATTTTTTTGTAGATATGCGGTATATCCCGCTTCTGCAAGTTCGTACTGCCCTTTTTTATGGGCATTGCATGCCTGTTTTATATCCATTTAATGCTCTATATATATAGTCCAGTGTAGGGGCGAACCTTGTGTTCGCCCATCGTACATATAGACTTTAAGATAAAGATTTTGGACTGCGTTGGCGCTTCGTCGATGTACTATAGTACTATCTCCTTGCGCCGCCTTGCCAAAATCTTTATCTTAAAGTCTATAGTAGTTCCCTTTTTATAAAACAACCCGGCTCATCAAATATTCAAACTGTCGAGTAAATGCCACAGCATCAGTCAAAATAGATTGTTGCATCAAAGTCCTTAAATTCTCATTCAAATATCGCATCAATACCGAATCCCTTGCAAGTTGAATGGCTTTCTTGATATAGCTTGATTCATCATGACTTGTCAAATCCGAAAGTCCCAGAGCATTTAATATGCTGTACGTCACACGAGAAACATGAGATTGGCCAATAAGGCCAATTACTGGAATCCCCATCCATAACGCTTCAAATGTGGTGGTTGTTCCATTGTAAGGGAAGGTATCAAGAGCAATATCAATTGATTGATACAGTGCCAGATGCTCCTCAGGATCATCAATATATGGTTTGAAAATAAGACTGCTCTGATCAACACCATATAAGTTAAATTTCTTTTGAATATCCATTTGGATTTCATGGTCTGTAAAACTTTTGTTTTTAAGTAACAATTGTGATTGGGGGAGTTGGTTTAAAATTTGGGCCCAGACCGCAATAACATGATCATTAATTTTTGCCAGTGTATTGAATGTTCCAAAAATAATATTCGTTTTTTTTATGGATCGTTTTTTTATTGGTGGACTGTTTTGAGGTGTATAACATAAAAAGCAAGGCGGCATGTATAATAATTTTTCAGTATTTAAAGAAATGGATTCTTCTGGATCTACAATGCTGTCAGTGATTCTGTAATCCATTGATGGCAGTCCTGTTGTATTCGGATAGCCCAGGTACGTTATCTGTATTGGAGCGGGTTTTCGAGCAAAAATGGGCATCCGGTTATTTGCTGAATGACCCGCAAGATCTATCAGAATGTCAATTCTGTCCCTTTTGATTTGGGCAACAACATCATCGTCTGGAACATCGTAAATGTCACGCCATGTCAGATCCAATGATTGAAAAAATTTTGTCTTATCATCCGGTTGCTTCACATTGGCATAACAATGTATTTTAAACTTTTGCGTGTTGTGATTACGTAAAATGGATTCAATAAAATAAGCGACTGAATGACATTTAAAATCTGGTGACACATACCCGATCCGAATTCTTGACTGTTTGCTATGGCAAGCAGAATGGGTTTGATCGTTAAACTGAGACATTAATTGTTTGCCATAATTAACATGCGCTTGAAAAATAAATGAAGGCGTTTTTTCGGGCATATAGTGAAGTAAAAACAATTTATTGCTATATACATCCCAATAATCTTGTTTTTTTTGGGTTACCTGATCAAATAACTGATATGCCTGTTGAAGTTTTCCCTGGTCTTTTAATGTAACAGCAAAATCATTCATGGCATCAACGCAATCCGGGTCATATTTTAAGGATTGGCGTAAATGATATTCCGATTTTTTATAATGATTGTACTTACGATACAAACTGGCGATTTTCTTATGGTACAGAGCTGAGGTGGGGGCATATTTCAGAGCAGTCAATAAATGATTGCCAGCTTTTCCAATATCACCAATAAGCGCGTAAACAGATCCGAGATTATAGTGGATATCGTGTTGGGTATTATCATAAAGCATCGCCTGGTTGAAAGTAGAAACCGCCTGATCATATTGTTTCAAATTTTTGTAGGCAATTCCCAAATTGTTATAACTTTCTAAGTGTGATGGCTCTAATTCCAAAGCTTTAATAAATAAATCTTTTGCATCTTGCCATTTTTCCTGACAGGCATAGACCAACCCCAAATGATAATAGAAAAAATAGACATCTGGTTTTAATTGGATGGCTTTTTGGAACAAATGTCTCGCTTCAACGAATTTTTCTTGATCCATGAGAAGGCAGCCTAAAAGATTATAAGCATCCGGATGATTGGGCTCGGTTTTACAGATATGCCGATACTGTTTTTCTGCAAATTCGAGATCACCAGATTCTTGCTCTTTTAAGGCTTTTTTTAACAGCGCGGCAACAGTCATAAACAAATCCTTTTGTTTAGTCTGAAAAAAATAACTTCCTGGCACAATTTTTGATAAACACATTCAAAGGATCGATGGGCCTGATAAACTTCTGTAATTATCCTCTATTTGTTTTACAAATAATTTTGCATCCATTAATTTAGATTGTTTTAACATGTTATGCAATGCGTATCGCAGCTCATTTAACAATGGTTTGTTTTTTGCCAGCTTAATGGCTTTTGAAATATAAGCCGATTCACTGGATGCGATAAAATCATTCAAGCCCAAGGATGTTAAAATAGATTTACCTACCCGCGAAGCATGGGTGTTTCCTTCCAAAGTTATGACAGGAACGCCCATCCATAATGATTCAAAAGTTGTTGTGGTCCCATTGTATGGAAACGTATCCAGTGCGATGTCTACTTTATGATACATTTCCAGATGGGCATTGTAATCATTAATGTAGCCCGAAAATTCCAATTGATCAGGATTGATATCGTATTTTTTAAAGGCATTCATGACAAACTGTTGCGTTTTTGTATCAGTTAAAACCTTTGATTTCAAGAGGAGGCAGGCATCAGGCATTTTTCTCAATATTTTGGCCCAGATTTGAACAACATGTGGATTCATCTTCCCAACATTATTAAACGACCCGAACGTAATTTTTTTAGATTTTTTTTGCTCTGGTTTTGGTGCGTTTTTATGGGCTTCATAACACAAAAAACAGGGATTCAGATACACTAACTTTTCAGTATAGAATTGTTGCGATGATGGTGGATCAGCGATTGCATCTGTGAAACGATAATCAATGACCTGAAGTCCTGTTGTATTGGGATAGCCTAAATATGTAACCTGAACAGGTACAGGTTTGTGTGCAAAAATTGATAGGCGATTGTTATGTGTATGACCTGCGAGATCAACCAATATATCTATTTTGTCCTTTTTTATTTGTGCAATAACTGATGTGTCAGATTTACCATATATGTCCCGCCATTTTACATTCATTGATTGAAAATCATAGGTTATTTTGTCTGGTGCTGCAACATTCGCGTAACAATAAATATTAAACTGATAATGATCATGATTTGTTAAAATGGGTCTGATAAAAAATGAAACTGCATGACCTGAAAAGTCTGGTGAAACATAACCAATCCGGATAGGTGATTTACGTAACTTTTTATAATGTTCAATATTCACATTTTTGGATGCCCCCCATTGGAAATGCGCATGTGAAATTTGTTCAGGAGATAAATTAACGCAATAATTGAGTGCAAACAGACGATTGCTAACTATTGTATCCAAATTGCCCATATTAAATAACGCTTTATCAAAACACGTCAATGCCAGATCTATTTGGCCAATTTCACGATACATTTTTCCAAGATTATTCCATGCCATTCCATTGTTGGGTGCATGTTGAACCAGTTGATTGAGCAAATCTATGGAATCGATTATTTTGTTTAGTTGAAAATTCGCAGCACATAAATTATTTAAAATTGAAATATTACCCGGACGTTGAAAAAGCAACTGCCCATATATCTGGACCGCAGATTCATAATCACCTTTTTCAAAACAAGTATTTGCCCGCACAAACAAATCTTCATGAGATATGATTTCATTATTTGCAGATCTTTGTAACATTACCTGATACTGTAACATGGTAATTTGAAACCCATTGTCGCATAGATAAGGTATGGAATATTTTCCTTTTGATTCCTTATCACCCGGTATATTCACATCATCAATCAAAATAATCGCATTTTCAGACAACAAATCTCGTGAAATAATTATTTTTGCTTCATTTAAATGAAGTTGATCTGCTTGTTCTCCTGATTCGCCTGTATCCATGTAAAGAAGATCAATCTTACCATTAAATCCTTTTAAAAAATCCTCGGATTTCATGACATGATAAGAAATCAAATGCGCATAGTCACCTGTAATCACCTTGCAAATGTCAATGGCATTATGAGAACGATCCACTGTATGAATTATTGGCGCATATTCTTCCAAATGCATTGCGCACATTCGGGTAAAAATACCAGCCCCCCAATCCCATTTAGCAGGCGCATGAACATCCCAATATTTGGGATCATTGACAGCCGTACCATCCACACCAGCAGGAACGAAGCTCCGGCTGGTACCTAACTCAACAATAACTTTGCCATTCATTTTAATAAATGCGTCAAAAGCAGCTTTAAATGTTTGATAGCGCGGGCCTAAATATAGTTTATATTTTTCTATGCCTCTATGGGTAATTTGGTTCATGTTTCCTCAAATGCACGAAAGGAGAACTATTGATTTGCCATGCACAGCCTTTGAAATATCAAGAAATGGACAAATTATTTCTCGTGCATCCCTAAGATCTGTTTTAAATTATATTTATTGACTGTTCAGCATGATATGATTGACGTGTAAAACTACTATGAAATAGGGATAAAGTATAAGGTTTATCCGTCTCATATTCAATAATTTACAATCACTAACGGGTATCATAGATATTGTATCAAGTCAAATATTTTCGTTATGTTGCATACATATGAAAAAATTTGGAAATGAAAATTACACTTTTGGTCTTATGACAAACGATAAACTTTGGGTTGCTTTATGTTGATGTATATGATATTTTTGTTTTATTCTTTTAAATGTGCAAAGTAGGAATGTTCAAAAAATAAGTTCCTCATTTAATAAATTGCATTCCTTTTTTTTTGAACCAGGATTTCACTGAAAAAGATGAATAAGGAATTCTCGAAAAATAAGCTCCCCATTCAGGCGGTTGTACTATGTTGCATATAAAAAGCTGCGATGAATATAACAAAATAGGAAATTTGCATTTCCGAAGTGGGCGAAGAAAAAAGGCTATGGAATGTTATCTAAAAGCCTTAAGTCTGAACCCCAATTTCTATTCTGCATATAATAACATTGGAATGCTTTTAAATGATAATGGGGATTATTCCAATGCCATGGTTTATCTGAAAAAGGCAATCACATTAAAGCCAGATAACATCTATCATTTATACAACATGGCCCATTCTTTAGAAAGCATTGGAGATATTGCACAATCAATTCAATATCTTGAAAAGATTATTCAAATCCAGCCCGATTTCCAAAAAGCACACAGTACGTTTCTGTCTGAATTAAACTATACCCTTGATCCTATTGAAAACATATATCAAAAACATGTGAACTGGGGAAAACAAGTTGAATCGAAAATTGTACCAATTACAAACCATCATTCAGACAAAAGGTCAGACAGGATACTCAGGGTGGGTTATTTATCTCCCAATTTTAACAAACATTCCATTATATTTTTTTTTGAACCTCTTTTAAGTCATCACAATCGTCAACATGTATTTACTGTGTGTTACTCTAATTCAAACCTGATTGATGCATACACAAAACGATTAAAATCTCATGCACATCTATGGCGCGATTGTCATCAATTGGATGACGAAAGTCTTGCCCATCTTATTCAATCAGATAAAATTGACATTCTGGTTGATCTTGCCGGTCATACAATAAATAACAGGCTATTGTTATTTGCAAGAAAACCAGCCCCCATTCAGGTGACCTATCTTGGTTATGTGAATACAACAGGGCTTAGCCAGATGGACTATCGTATTGTTGATCATTGGACAGATCCTGTTGATTCTGTTAATTTACACACTGAAAAGCTGGTTCGTTTACCCAATACATTTTTATGTTACAGGCCGCCAGATAGTTCCCCGCCAGTTGTAAAGGCCCCTTTGACAAGAAATCATCATGTAACCTTTGGTTCTTTTAATGCAGGCAAAAAAATAAGTGATAATACAATTCTTTTATGGTCAAAAATACTTCATGCTGTCCCATCATCTCGTTTTTATATAAAAGGCAAGTCTTTTAACCACAAACCAACGCAAGCGCTTTTTCTCAAAAAATTTCAGGCCAATGGTATCAACAGTGATCGACTGATATTTAAAGGATTTGAATTATCTAATACTGATCATCTGGCACAATACCATCATATTGATATTGGACTGGATACCTATCCCTATAATGGAACAACCACGACCTGCGAAGCCTTCTGGATGGGTGTTCCTGTGATCACCCTGTATGGCGACAGACATGTTGCAAGAGTGGGGGCCAGCCTGTTGCAATCCATTGGTTTAAAAGAACTGATTGCGTTTAGTGAAGCGGATTATATTCAAAAAGCGGTTTCGATTGCACAGGACACTGCCTTTATCATACAATTAAGAAAAAATTTACGTTCTATGATGGTTCATTCAGTATTATGTGATGCCCCGGCGTTTGCACAAACGATGGAAAATGCGTATCGTGAAATGTGGTATCGGTATTGTGGGTCCTAAGACATCAATTTCTCATAAACAGACTCCATAGATTGCGTAAACTTCGCAGCATCCATTAATGCAGATTGCATAAACATAAAACGCAGATTTTTTCTGATCTCCCTCAAAATTTCAACATGCCCACATAAATAGATCGCTTTTGCAATATATTCTTCATCAGTATGTGCAATCAAATCCGATAGTCCAATACAAGAAAGAATGCTTGCGCCAACCCGACTGGCGTGTGTCTGACCACAACGTGTTAATACAGGAACTCCCATCCATAGGGCATCACAGGTTGTGGTTGTGCCATTGTATGGGAATGGATCCAGCGCAAGATCAACTTGATGATACAATTCCAAATGGGATTGCATGTTTTTAAGAAATCCCAAACAGTGTATCTCATTTGTAACCCCATGCG
>Ga0272440_1004291_pt1 | contig 10262 bp, 3 predicted proteins | sample SSMMMBAug17_FD_192440 | JGI IMG/M metagenome (GOLD analysis project Ga0272440, IMG submission 192440) | Marine sediment archaeal communities from Little Sippewissett salt marsh, Falmouth, MA, United States - SSM-MMB-Aug17 | ecosystem: Environmental > Aquatic > Marine > Wetlands > Sediment ... | reverse complement strand
TTACAGGTATCCAATTGAGCAATAATCGTTTATCTGGCAGTATTCCTTTTGACATTGGAAACTTAGGGGATTTGGTCCACCTGGATTTAAGTCATAATTATCTGTATGGTGAGATACCTGAAAATATGTATTTGTTAAACAATTTAAAAGAATTGGATTTGAGTTATAATCATTTGTCAAAAACGATTCCTTCAGAATTAATGGAATTGGAACAAATGGAACAGCTATATTTAAATGATAATCACCTTGAAGGTGCAGTGCCAGCGACCATTTTTAGAATGTCAAAGCTAACCCATTTAAATATCAGCCGCAATAAACTGTCAGGTGGTTTTCCCGATGGCATATTATTTCTGTCACATCTGGTTCAATTGGATTTATCTTATAACCACTTTGATGGTGAGATACCTGAAAATTTAAAATATTTAGGTCAGTTACAATCCTTATCCATTGCCAGCAATCAGTTTGCCAGCAATATGCCTGAAAGTATTCAAGATCTCACTAATCTCAAAGCCAGTGACAGTGATTTTCGCTACAATATGCTCACAGCCCCCAACTCTGATGTTGCTAATTTCATGGCAGAGAAACAAATAAGCAATAACTGGCAGTCCACACAAACCCTTCCGCCATCGAATTTTCAAACAATCACTGCAACCAATAATATGATTTCATTTTCATGGGAGCCCTTGGAATATACTGCTGATGGCGGCTATGAAATATGTTGCTACAGAAATGATGGCACCAGCAAGTGTGATACAATGAACACCAAAGCATTAACCAGTTTTGAACTCTGGGGGGTGCTTCCCAATACCAGCTATGACTGTAAAATCCGAACCATTACACTGCCAAACATAATGAATGCCAATCGGCTGGTAAGTGCGTTTTCAAAAGGGACCACAGCCCAAACTCAGATAGCCGAAGAAATCTGGAATGTCATGGAAAGCCCCACCCATGAATGGCTCAACGATGTCTGGGGGATGGATGAATCCAAACATTATATTGTGGGTGAAAGTGGGACTATTCTAATATATAATGATTCCCAATGGATCCCCATGACCAGCACCAATACTGAAAGCCTTCACAGTGTCTTTGGCTTTTCTGAAACTGATGTTGTCGCTGTTGGCGCTGATGGAACAATTTTGCAATTCAATGGCGATGAATGGCACATCCAGACACCTGTGGTAGATACTTTTTTATGGGGGCTTTGGGGAGTTGATAACACATACTACGCAGTGGGTGCATCTGGCACAATCCTTCAGGGGGAAAATGGCCATTGGGAACCAATGAATATTCCCACTGGCACTGATTTTAGAGATATCTGGGGCTCAAGTAAAAATGATATATTTGTCGTGGGCAATCAAAGCACAATATTTCATTACAATGGCAGTACATGGTCAGAAATGGCCGGTACATATACCCAAACAGATTTGCGCTGCATATGGGGATTCTCACCGGAAAATGTCTATGCAGGAGGGGTAAATGGCACTGTCTTACATTACGATGGCAATAACTGGCATGCCATGAACAGCGGTGTGGATTCACATCTTATGGCCATGTGGGGAAGTAGTGAAAACAGCCTCTTTGCTGTGGGATCCAATGGAACAATTATTTCTTTTGATGGCAGTGCATGGCAGAAAATATATTCCGGCACAAAAAATGATTTGCGCGGCATGTGGGGCAGTTCCGAACGTTTTACTGTTGGTTATGATGGCACAATACTTCGCTTTGCAACGCAACTACCGACAATCACAAAAATTGCCAGCCCTCAGCGAACCAATGTGAATCATTTTCGCAATGTATGGTTTAAAGTCAGCAGTACCATGGTTTCTCCTGAGCGACTGAATGTTGTTGCCCGCTCATCGGATCCGACATTGATCCCCGGGGATTATCAGCACTTGAAAATTCATGGGACAGGTACAGACAGACAATTGGTTATTACACCGGCACGAGATCAATCAGGTGAATCAGAAATTATTGTCACAGTATCAACCCCGGATGGATTAACCGCCTCCACACAGTTTACAATCATTGTCAGCAGTGACCCATTGATCCCCCATTCAGAAAGAGATGCGCTTCTGGCTTTGTTTGAACAGACCAATGGTTATCAATGGACAATCAAAACCGGATGGGGCGACTCTTGGGGAACAGAATGTAACTGGTATGGTATTACCTGTGTAAACAACCATACAAATATTGGAGAAATCATATTACCTGAAAATGCCCTATCCGGCCCATTGCCATCAACACTGGCCAATCTGACACATTTAACAACACTTGATTTTCATGGTAATATCCTCATAGGCGAGCTTCCCAAAAGTTTTGGCGGCCTGCACAATCTTATATTTTTAGACTTGAGCAACAATGCCATTGAAGGTCAATTGCCATCAGAATGGGGTAATCTGAACAAATTACTGATTTTAAAATTAGCGCATAATCATTTATCAGGAAGTATACCATCAACATTTGGCAATATGGAATATTTACAATTCATTGAATTGAACAGCAATTGCCTGGCGGGTAGTATTCCCAAAACGTTGACAAAACTATATATGACAAATGAAAATCAGAGCAATTTTCATTATAATGCACTCTATTCCAATGATGATCCTGTCATTCAATTCATGAGTAAACTTCAGTCTGACTGGGATGCTTATCAAACCATTGTGCCAGAAAATATTCAGTCATACACCGACGCGTATATCATTTCTTTAGAATGGGAAAAATCCGATCAACCTGTTGAAATATTTTACTCTGATTCCCCCAATGGCAGTTTCGCTGTTATTGGACCCATATGGGATCATTCTGTCAATATAACCGGTTTGAGGCCACAGACAACCTATTACTTGAAAATACGTAAAATTCGTGGGCCCCATGCAAACAATCGCAATACTGTGTATAGCGATTTTGCCGAAATTACAGCCACCACAGGCAAGACAGATCAAACTGTCTTATGGGGCAATGGCAGTTTTGAAAGAGGTGATTTTGAACCCTGGGATATAAAGGATGTATCCCAATCCAGCATCCAATTACAGGTCATTGAATATCAAGATCTGACAGGCACAGCATTTGCCAATTTTTTCAACATAACCCCATCTCATGGCCGATTTGTGGCTGCTCATGGAAATATTTCAGGGCAGGGAACAGTCCAGTTGTCACAAGACATCTATATTCCTGCTGGGGGAGGCATTGTCGTGTTTGATTATCGTCTGGGATGGGATATGTCCGCAAATGCGACACTGGATCGCAGCTTGAATGTTACCATTACACCAGAAGGCAGTTACACACCTGCCGAGAATCATCATATTATCAGTGCATCACCAGGCACTCAACAACCTGACACCGGATGGACCACACACACATTGGATGTTAGTGCCTATGCCTGTCAGACAGTTCGCATATCCTTTAACCTGACCTATCCTGAAGATGCTCAAAGTCCGATGCTCTTCTTGTTGGACAATGTTGAATTAACAGCCAATTTCACTAATATCCTTGAAATCCGGCTGCCAGAGGTTACAGAAGGTGATGCCATTCTGGCTGATGCCGGCTTGATACTGCTGCCAGAAGCCTTAAACCAGGATTTGTCTATCAAACTGAAATCGTCCCAAAGCCTGATACGAATGCCAGCCCTGGTTACCATACCCAAAGGTGATAAACAGGCCAATTTTAATATTATGATCGGCGATGATACTGAAATAAATGGCCTGCGCCAGGCGATCATCTCTGTTGATGATCCCCATTGGGCGGCCTGTAACAAACAGATATCTATTTCAGACAATGATGATGTCTGGCAAACAATTGACAATGTGGGCATTCAAAGTGATATCACGTGTATATGGGGGCGGTCAGCAACCCACATTTTTGTTTTGAGCGGCAATAAAGTGATTCAATACAATGGCATAGCCTGGGAACCTGAAACCCTGACAAATATCAATCTAAATGCTATTTGGGGGGATGCCAACCAGCTGTATGTTGTGGGGAATCAGGGCATTATTTTTTCCTATGAAAACAATGCATGGCAAATCATGAACACACCTGTGGACACTGATCTGACAGCCATTTGGGGAAATTCAGATTCAGTGTTTGCTGCGGGTCCAGATGGCACTTTGCTGAAAAAATCGGACAATGAATGGATTTTAGACAATACGTTCAATTCTGGCAGTATGCCGGTCAAATTATGTGGATATGATCAAGTGATTTACATGATCAGCGATGCAGGTATCCATGAATATTCAAATGATAACTGGATTCCCCTGTCTATTTCTGGCATGCAACATCCTTCAGATATTCATGGCACAGGTAATCAACTGGTGATGGTGGGTGAACAAGGCAATATTATATTTCAAAAAAAGTCAACATGGAAAACAGCCCAAACAAATACACAGTCTCATTTGAATGCTGTCACCGGTAAAAAGGATATTTTGTATGCTGTGGGGCATGATGGTACGATTTTAAGATCTCAATCTCCTGATAACTGGATTCAGATGAATACGAAGACTCAAAAAATATTAAACGATGTCTGGGCAGCATCTGAAAATAATGTTTATGCAGTGGGGGATAATGGCACAGTTCTACGATACAGCGGTCCTGACATTCTTGGGGGACATAGTGCAAGCGGATTTGTCCCCGGAGAACTACTGACTGTTCAAAATGTGATTTCCTTTCCAGCCCATATCAATGCAATTACGTTAAATGTTCGCATTCCAGATGGTTGGACATTTAAGGATACCGAAGGTCTTTGCCAGATAGAATATGAAAACCATGTGTTGAAGTTAACCTGGTCAACAAATTTGAAAAGTCCAATTATATTTAACTACCGCTTGAATGTACCCAAATATCCGGCTGATCAAATAGCTCTTTTGGCCAACCTAACCTATTCGATTGAAGGCAATGAAAAAATGGAGAAAAAAATGTTGCCATCACCACTGATTCTGGAAAAAAGCACCCAGAAACATGAAGTAAATATAGCGGTTTCTCCCCTTTCGGGTGGAGAGGTCAGCGGCCATAATTTCATGTGTCCGGAAGTCTGCCGCCAGGAGTTTTCGCCATATGACCATATTCAACTCCGTGCCTCACCCAAAAGTCATTATAATTTTGTGAAATGGACTGATGATACCAACCAGACCCTTTCAGAGTCCACCATATTATCCCTGACAATTACTGAAGATCAAACCCTGCATGCGATATTTCGTACCAATGAACCGCCATCAACGCCCATAGTCAAATACCCCAAAAATTTGGAAACCCTTATAACATCAACCACAACATTTGAACTGATGCCTTTTGATGATCCAGACAATGATTCCCATGAAAAGACGCAATGGCGAATTCATCGCGCAGATCGGCCGCATACTTGCGAAGGTATGTTTTATTCCAATTGTGTGCAATCGTCATCAGACAATCTCACCCGCTATAGTCGTCAGGGACTTATTTCAGGCATGCAATATGTCTGGGATGCGGCTTATAGTGATTCTGGCAGTCTAACCTTTGCTTATACTGACTTGAATCGACTGACTATCGGCCAGAGAATCCAAAAAAACCCCATTGATATTCCTCCCGGCCTGGAGCAAAATCAGTATCAGATGGTCAGTATTCCCATGTGGTTGGATAATCCATCAGCGCCGGTGGCCTTGGGCAATGCTGATTCTATCTTTGACACCCGATATGTTCGGGTGGGAATGTTCGATCCCATACAAAATCAATATGTTCAATTAAATAGCATGATGGTATTGCCTGGAGCAGCTTTTTGGGTATTATCCCGCAATGGCCTGACAATTCCAGTTCAGGGTGTTCCTGTGACGATTCATGAAGCCATTGATATTCCCCTTCGGTACAGCATGTCATCTGACAATGGATGGAATATGATTGGTAGTCCGACTGAAAAGAACTACTACTGGCGTCGGGTCATTGTTGTTGTTTATAATGATGATTTTGAAATCATTGAAGCCAGTAAAACTATTGCTGAATGGGGCGCGGATAATCCATATGTTGATCACCGAATCTATCGATGGCACAATGGGGTTTATGAGGAAAGCACTACTGATGGAATCATTATTGCTTATCAAGGATACTGGGTAAAAGCAAAGCAACCCAATGTATGGCTTCGGTTTCCGGTTGATGCACAGGTGGATATGCGGAAACGTTCGGCTGATCAATGGAATGTGGCATCTGATATTGTGCCACCGGAACCAATGCAGGGATTTCAGGAGATGGGGGATATTTCAAAAGGGTGCTTTATTTCTACTGTTGATCAAAGGCAATGAAAATTGTTTTTGTCGAGGATTGCGATAACCTGTTACTTAGTTATTAGGAATACTCTAAAAAAACATGAGTGTAACTAAAATTTTCGGTAAACCGAAAAAAGGCCTATGAGTAAAAACCAATAATGTAGGGGCGAACCTTATCTATGTTCGCCCTCCAAACACCTGCTTATTGATCAGCTTCGATATCCATTAAAATTTGTTTGGCTGCCACTTTATCTCCTTCAGCCACATGAATTTTATTGACAATGCCTGCATAAGGTGCACTCAAGGTGGTTTCCATTTTCATTGCAGACACAATTATCACAGACTGGCCTTTATCCACCTGGTCGCCTTCATCAATTAGAATGCGTGTAACAATTGCCGGCATTGGGGGGACAACATCAGTGGGTGTTTCCTGTACAGATGATTGTTTCGCTGATTCCTGGGCCAACAAGTCGATATCTTCAATATGATATATCTGGCCATTGCATTGAATGTCTTTTTGCCTGTCATCGCCATGTGTAAATACAGTATAATGCTTGCCATCAATAATGAGAAACAATTCATAGGGTGAAATGCGTTTTGCAGTAATATTCATTTGCTGGTCATCAATTACTGCTGTGAATTGATTATCATTTTCCATATGGCATTGAATGGAATAAGTCTGGTCCAGGCATTTCAATTGAAAGTCCATAATTACTCCTTTTTTTTTGATTATAATCTAAAACTGCCAAGTTGCTGCCATAATGACATGTTTTCTGAGTGACTTTTGCCTTCTTTGCTCTCTTTTGATCCAGGAAGTAAAATATCAGCGAGAAAAGCTGCGCATGCCATTTTGGGGTCATTCAGATCCGGTTTCCACTCTTTAAAATGAACATCAATAAAATTGGTATAGGTTTCTCCAGCCTGAAAAGGTGCTGATGATAAAACATCCAGCATAAACCCGACAGCAGTTTTTACTCCCATAATTGCATATCGCTGAAGCGCATGAATCATGCGTTGAATGGCCAGTTCTCGCGTTTCTGCAAATACAATGAGTTTGGATAAAATGGGATCGTACTCAACAGGGACGTCAAAGTGGGTGTAAACGCCGCAATCATTGCGAATTCCAGGGCCGGTGGGTTCTTTTAAAAAATGAATTCTTCCGGGTGATGGAAAAAAGTTATTCTCTGGATCTTCTGCATAAATGCGGCATTCAATGGCATGTCCTCTGGCAGCAATCTGATTTTGGGTTAATGTCAATGGATGTCCTGCTGCGATTTCAATCTGATGACGAACCAGATCAAGATTGGTAACCATTTCAGTAACTGGATGTTCTACCTGCAATCGCGTATTAACTTCAAGAAAGTAGAAATTGCCATTATCATCCAGCAAAAACTCGACTGTACCCGCATTGACATAGCCCGATGCCTTAGCGGCTGTAATGGCGGCATCGCCCATTTTTTGCCTTAATGCATCAGAAAGGGCAGTTGAAGGCGTTTCTTCGATAATTTTTTGATGGCGTCTCTGAACAGAACACTCTCGTTCCATCAAATGAATGGCATTATCATGGGAATCGCACAGAATTTGAATTTCTACATGACGCGCCTTGTCCAAATATTTTTCCATGTAAATAGTACTATCTCCAAATGCTGTTCTCGCCTCACTGGCTGCAGTCTGACAGCTGTGTGCCAGTTCTTCTTGCCGATATACTACACGCATACCTTTACCGCCACCACCAGCCGCCGCTTTTATCAAAACTGGATAACCAATTGTTTCCGCAGCTTTTTGCCATGCTTCTGGGTCATTTGAATTGACAGTGGTGCCAGGTGTAACCGGTACACCACTATTTTTCATAATATTGCGGGCAACAATTTTATCCCCCAAATTTTTAATGACATCTGGTGATGGTCCAATAAAAACAATATCATTGTCCTGGCAGGCTTTTGCGAAACTGGCATTTTCGGCCAAGAAACCATATCCCGGATGAATTGCTGATGCTCCTGTTGTTTTGGCAGCATCAATGATTTTATTAATATTCAGATAGCTTTCCGATGGTTCAGCTGGGCCCAGGTGAACAGATTCATCTGCGCTCCTGACATGCAAAGCCGCGATGTCAACATCAGAATAAACAGCCACTGTCTTGATACCCATCTCACGGCAGGTTCTTATAATTCGAACCGCAATTTCTCCCCTGTTTGCAATTAATACTTTTTTAAACATCACAGAGTCCCCCATATTGATTACATTCTAAAAATGCCATAGCCAAAGATATCATCCCTGATTGGCGCATTAAGGCTGGCAGAAATGGCCAAGCCCAAAACATCACGTGTTTTTGCAGGGTCGAGAATGCCATCATCCCAAATATTGGATGTGCTATAATATGCATTGCCTTCTTTGATGGATGATTGAATAACCGGATCACGCAAAAAGGCTTCTTCTTCTGGTGTCAGTGGCGTCTGGCCGGTTCGTTTGCGTTGGTCATTTTGAATAGTTACCAGAACATCTGCTGCCTGATGCCCCCCCATAACGCCAATTTGAGAATTGGGCCACATCCATAAAAATCGTGGAGAATAGGCCCGACCACACATGGCATAATTGCCAGCACCAAAGGATGCCCCCACAATGACTGTAAACTTGGGCACTGTGCATGTGGCCACAGCATTGACCATCTTGTGACCATTTTTGGTAATCCCGCCCTGCTCATATGCCTGACCGATAATAAAGCCGGTAATATTTTGTAGAAAGAGAATCGGAATTTTTCGGGAATCACAAATCTGAATAAATTGGGTGCCTTTTAATGCACTTTCTGAAAATAAAATACCATTATTGGCTAAAATTCCCACTGGATAGCCATGAATATGGGCATATCCACAAATCAATGTGGGGCCATACATGGACTTGAACTCCAAAAATTCACTGGCATCAACCATACGAGCAATTACCTCACGAATATCATATGGTGTGGCAATGTCTTCTGGAATGATGCCATATATTTCATCAGATGAATATAAAGGCGGCCTGGATTCACGCATGGTCAATGGGGCTTTTTCAGTATTGGGTAAATGATCAACAATATCGCGAATGATAGCAATGGCATGCGCATCATCTTGTGCATAGTAATCTGAAACGCCAGATTGACTGCAATGCAAATCTGCACCGCCCAGTTCATCAGCAGTAACCTCTTCACCAGTGGCTGCTTTTACCAGTGGGGGCCCGCCCAGAAAAATTGCCCCATGTCCTTTTACGTGAACAGCTTCGTCACTCATAGCAGGCACGTAAGCACCACCGGCAGTGCATAAGCCCATGACTGCTGTTATTTGTGGGATTTTCATTTTAGACATGATGGCCTGATTGTAAAAGGTGCGACCACCATCATCAATATCTGGAAATATTTCAGATTGTAATGGTAAAAAAGCACCGGCAGAATCCACCAGATTGATCATTGGGAGGCGATTCTCCATCGCAATGGTCTGACAACGAAGCATTTTTTTGACAGAAAGGGGGTAACTGGCTCCGCCTTTGATTGTGGCATCATTGGCGCTGATAAACACCTCTCGACCCTTTACCATACCAATACCAGCAATAGCACCTGCTTTATGAACTTTTCCATCATATTGATCTTTTGCAGCCAAGGGGGCAATTTCGAGAAAAGGCGTATTTCGGTCCAAAAGCAACTCCAGCTTTTTTTGAACAGACAATTTACCAGTTTCTTCCAGGCGTTTGCGGGCCTTTTCTGATCGTTGATTGGCTGCTTTGTCCATTTCCTTTGTTAATTCTTCCACAAGGGCAGAATTAGCAGCATAGTTTTTTTTATAGGTTTCGGATTGTTTATCAATCCGAGTTTCTATGATGCTCATTGTTTTTCTCCTGTAGTGAAATGAGTCGGTTATTTATAAATTTTTCTAGTAGAATCCAATTAGCATGATTTGTGAAATTATGCAATTGCCCCGACAATTTTCTGGCCAACGTTTTGGTAATCCGCTATAAATGCTCCTTCATTAAAAGATGCAAGCAAGCCGGAAAACTGGAAAAGGCGATCTTTAG
>Ga0272440_1004290_pt1 | contig 10271 bp, 4 predicted proteins | sample SSMMMBAug17_FD_192440 | JGI IMG/M metagenome (GOLD analysis project Ga0272440, IMG submission 192440) | Marine sediment archaeal communities from Little Sippewissett salt marsh, Falmouth, MA, United States - SSM-MMB-Aug17 | ecosystem: Environmental > Aquatic > Marine > Wetlands > Sediment ... | reverse complement strand
TAAAAGGCATTATTACCAATAAAGAAGGGCAGCCTATAGAAGGTGTAAAAATCGTTATTAAATCTGAAAGAATTCATTTTGAAAAAACCGGAATAACAGATGCATCAGGAAAATATATGATTAGCGGACTGGCAGGATATGATCCCAATAAAAACCGGGTAAATGATTATATAGTTGAGATGCAAGCTGCTGGATATCCAAAACAATCACAAGGTCAAATAAGTATAGGGCAGGAAGTAAATTTTATTTGTACAAATGGGGTTTATAATCAGATAAGCGGAAGAATAACAGATAGTGCAGATGCAGTTGTGCCGAAAGGAGAGATCGTAATAATATGAGTTTTTGAAAAAAAAGATCAGGGATGTTTTATAAGTAAGTACAGGGTAAATGATGATTCAAGCTTTGTGTTAGAAGGACTTCAACCGGGGTTCATATATGTTAAAAATTACGGCCTTAAATGGCAACATAAGCCCGGATGAAGAATGGATCGGTGAAGGTGGCACCGGAACAGCCATCAGATCAGATGGAATAACATTCCATACTGGGGATGAGATTCAAATTATGTTTAGTGGGACATGGGATTAGAGTGTCATCAAGCTTATTTATGAATAACCAGTCGGTTCATCGGATTCGCTGACGCTCACCGCTGACCTTGATGTTGTATTCGTAAAATTAGGACGTAGAAAACTGTAACAAATACATTCTTGTTTTATAGTTTGTTCTTACTAAAAAATACAGTGGGCCGACCCAGAAAAACTCGGACTTTGGCAACCGGGGTGAAATTCAACAACACGCAATAAGCAAGGAGCAAACACCCACTTAAATCAGAATATGAGCAAGGAGTGATGAGTCAATACCCGCTGAAGATCTAAGCTAACTAACATGAAAGTGGCAACTGAGCCTTGCTGACACCTTGAGATATTGAAGACTGAAACAAAACGTATTCATTACTATAAAATTTGTTTTACAATATTTTTTAAAAGGTAATGGAACTGAGTACCCACACGCACCCGGTTATAGCTTGTGAATACAATAATGCACGCAAAAAGCACAATGATTCGCCTGATTAAAATGAACACTATGATGGGGTTGATTTGCTGAGCAGACACGCAACCGCTTTAAAATTGTTATTTACCAAAGAGCGTGAGTGTGATCGCTGAGCAACACAAAATTGGTTTAATTTTGGATAATGTCCCAGGCGCTTTGGAATCAGACGCTGAGCAAACACGAAATTGGTTTAATTTTTTGACAACGCCAAAGTGCTTTGAGTTCAAGTGCTGAGCAAAAACACAATCGGTTTAATTTTGGTCAACGACTCAAGCGCTTTGGGCTCAGGCGCTGTGCAAACACGAAACCGGCATAATCTAAATGACTACCCAAGTGAGTGAATTCAGATGCTGAGCAGCCAAGCAATCGAATTTATTTTTTGATGACGACCTAAATGCTTTAGGTTCTAAAGCAGAGCAATCACTCAATCGGCTAATTCTTTGACAACGCCCCAAGCCTTTTAGTTTCAGATGCTGCAAATCCACACAATCTGTAAAAGGCAAATCAATTACCCAAGTGCGTTGAGTCATACAAGTTGCAGTCAAGCAATTGGTAACTTTTCAAACATACACCCAATTACTTTGAGTCTAGTGCGGAGCACCCAAGAAAATGGTTAATTTGTAAAATCCACCTAAACTGGACAATCCAGAATGAAAAAGGTATAATGCTACTTAACCTGATTTATTTTTATCAGGAATTCTGCTTGTATGATTAAGTATTATTTAGTGGCATGCAGCTATATTCATTTTTTTATTGGCACTGGCCGATCCATATTTGGTTTCAAAAAGTTATTGAAATGAAAAATGAATTTTGTTATTAAAATGTAATATTTTGGCAAAACGTTCAGAATATTAAATTTGATAATAAATTCAATGGAAACATATACAGCAGATTAGAATTGACCATTAACTCTTATACAATCTCCATTAAAAAGAAAATAACTGTGTTTAATAATAATTGTTATATCAAACTCAATAGAAAATTTATACCTGTTAATAGAATTAACGAAAATAAACCTGAAAACATGATGGATATATTCGTTGAGGATTCTATTAAATATATTTCATGGGATGATCTATTAAAAAAAAATCGTGTTGTAGTTCTTGCTGAACCTGGTACTGGAAAAACCTTAGAATTTGAAACAATAACTAAACAATTACGCAAATCAAAACATTACGCTTTCTTTTGTCGAATAGAGTTGCTTCAATATTTAGATATAAAAAATTGTTTGGACATTGATACTGCACAAAAATTAGATGAATGGTTAAGTGGAAACCAGGAAGGTTATTTTTTTCTTGATTCTGTTGATGAAGCACGACTAAAGAGTCATAGTGCATTTGAAATTGCACTTAGAAAATTTAAAAATACAATTCATGAAAAATTAGATCTATCAAAAATTTTTGTTTCATGTAGAGTGAGTAATTGGCGAGCCAGGCATGATTTATCACTTTTTTTAAGTATTTTTCCAGACCCGAATATCCAAAAATTTGAGAACTTTGATCCTAATATTGAGGATTCCAGTCTAAAAGACAAAAAAAACAACACAAACAATCAGACTGTTTTTAAACTATTACCTCTCAATAAAGAACAAATTGAAATCTTTGTCAAACACAAAGATATCAATAATACAGAAGAATTTATGGATGCAATTGATAGATCTGGTACTTTATCATTTGCTGAAAGACCACAAGATCTATTAGATTTAATTGTATACTGGAAGTCCAATGGTCACTTTGGCCGATATCAAGAAATGTTAGATTTCAATATCCAAAAAAAGCTTGTTGAAAATAATCCAGATTTTGATGATATCAAGTCATTATCAAAAGATATGGCAATTTTGGGTGCAGAACGTCTGGCCGCAGAAATGACATTACAAAAAAAGTCATCAATTCTTTTACCAGATACTTCGGTTGATATTGATTTATCTGTGCAATCAATTGAAGCTAAAGAGGCTCTTTCTGATTGGTCTCCAAAAGATATACACATACTCCTTAACCGGCCTATATTTGATGTGGCTATTTATGGAACTGTTAAATTTCATCACCGGTCTATACAAGAATATTTAATGGCACAGTGGCTGAATCGTCTGATAAAAGCGGGGAAGCCAATAGAGTCAATTGAAAATTTGTTTTTTACCAGAAAATATGAAAGAGATGTTGTAGTACCTTCAATGAGAGCAATAGCGTCCTGGCTTGCTTTAAGGGATGATCGTATTCTAAATCGCCTATGGGAAATTGCACCAGAAACTCTCGTAGAAAATGGTGATCCATCAGCTTTGCCAATAGAAAATAAAAAAAAATTACTTGAAAGTCTGGCAGAATTTTATGCGGAGCATAACTATTCAGATAGATTAATAAATAATAAAATGATTGGCCGATTAGCTGATAATAAACTTGCATCTACTATCAATGATCTTCTCCAAAAATATAGATCAAACGATCAGATTTGTATGCTATTATTGTCCATAATCAGGCAAGGGCAGATATCTGAATCTGCGGAAGTTGCATTAACATTTGCTATTGACGAAAATGCAAATGAATATATTCGATCATTTGCAATCCATGTTGTTGATAAAGCTGGAACCAGAGACCAGCAACTGAAAATATTCAATACGATGATAAAGGATATTACAAAACTAAGTTCAAATATAATCGGTGAATTCTGCATTATTTTTTTTCCTAAAATTTTGTCAGTTCAACAATTGATTTCAATTATTAAACAACTTGATCCTCCGAAAAATCATTCTTTTTCAAACCTTCTGGAACATATAGAAACACTTGCCAATAATGATCTCTCTGATGAAGAATTACAAACATTTTTAAAAGTCCTATATACACTCCTTAAAACTAAACCTTTTATTGAAGAGGATGAATGTCATCTTTCAAAAAAATATGCCTGGTTAATAGAAACATTTATAAAATTAGGAAATCAACTTATTCGAAAAAAGAATGAGTTTTCGCTAGATCGAATTGTATTGGATATTTATTTTCATTCTATTAAAACACAAGATTTTAGTTACTTAGGCATCTCACTACATGATAAATTATTTCAAGATGCAAAAAAATGGCCTACATTTCAATATCAATTATTTTGGTATGCAATTTCTTCCACTCGAAATAGTTCTGATTTCAACAAAACAAATTCTACCACATGGTTTTTAGTAAGACATTATTTTCGTTCTTTTTGGAAACCTGAATCAAATGATTTGGAACAATTTTTTAAAGATATGGACAATAAACCTTCTATTGATGACCGCAGCGTGGCTTTATCAGCTATTTTTTTTATTTATGAAAACGAAGGTAAACCTTATCACCTACTTGAACAGATAAAACAATCAATTTCTGGAAAAACTGAGTTAAAGGAACAACTGAAACGTCTACTTGAACCTAAGCCTGTTAAACAGTTTCAAACTAAAAATGACAATTTAAATAAGCGAATACAAAGTCAAAAACATAATATAAAAAAATATCACGAACAAATAATACAAAATCCTCAAAAAATTAAACATGTCGGTAATCCTAAGAATGGTGAAGTTAATCAACAATCAATTTACCTTTATGATTTTATCAAGAGAAATAGTAAAAACAAAGGCTTAAGTCGGCTTACTGTTTCGAACTGGAGATTTCTTATTGACGAATTCAGTGAAGAAGTAGCTATAAATTTTAGAGATGGATGTATAGCTTATTGGCGTGAATACGATCCATCTAAAGCTTCAAACCGAAGAACTAATAATGAAATTCCTCATTCTCTCATTATAGGCCTTACTGGCATTGCCATGGAAGCAGATATAGACCAGGAATGGATCAATAAAATTAGCCATAATGAGGCAAAAATTGCTGCGCATTACTGTATTTGCGAAATTAATGGATTTCCAGAGTGGTTTCAAACTCTCCACAATGCTTTTCCTGATGAGATCTATGACGTTATAGAAAAAGAATTGAGATGGGAAATGCATGAAGCGCCAGAGGATAAAGCCTTTTTTAGAACACTTTCATCCCTCCAGAATAATCAACATAATAACATACAATCTAAAGACATAATATTTAGACTTCTTTTGGAGAAGGAACCGGCAAATAATGTTATTTTTAATAAGGTACTATCATTTTTGTTAAAAGGGAATGTCAATATGAATATGAAAAAAAATTATATTAAGCTTGCATGTAAAGGTTTCAGTTCAACTTTAGTAAAATTTCGTAAAATAAATTGGCTAGTTTTCCTGGTTTACTTAGATGGAATTCTAGGGTATGAGCTTTTAAAAAAATGGATTGATGAAATTTCTGAATATGATGAACAGAAAAAAACAATGAGAAATTTTTGTGCTAACTTGTTTTATCATCGAAGACCACTATTCGACACTCCCACACGTGATTTTGAAAGAATAGAGGTATTAGAAAAACTATTGCCTTTAATCTTTCAGTACGTAACGATAGAATCTGATCAACAACATGAAGGTGCATATTTTCCTGACCAGCGTGATTTGGCACAAGAGAATAGATATTTATTGTTTTCAATAGCTTGTGAAATATCTGGTCAAAAATCGCATAATCTTTTAATTAAACTGTCAGAAATAGTTACCGAAATCCATACCAAAAATTATTTCAAGTTTTTAGCAAAAGAAATGGCTGCCAAGGATTCTGAGCTTAAGCCTTGGACAGGAAAGCGAATTGAAGAATTTTCTCAATTGACAAACAAGCAGCTTCATAGGCAAAAGGAACATTATAGACTGTTTTTAGCATCACCAGGTGATGTAGTTTCAGAACGAAACGTTGTTGATGAAGTTGTCAGAGATTTAAACTTTAATAACGAAAAATTTCATATTGATGTTATACGTTGGGAAAATCATGCCGCTCCAAATTTTGGAAGACCACAGCAAGTCATTTTTGAAAACACAGAATTTTACAAAACTGATATTTTTGTAGGTATTTTTTGGGCAAGAATTGGAACACCCACTGGAAAAATCAATCCCGATACAGGTGTAGAATTCATAAGTGGTACAGTTGAAGAGTTTTCTGCTGCTATTAAATTGCTTTCTGAAGGAAAAATTAAATTGGGACGTTTTATGCTGTATTTTTGTAAAAGGTCAGTTCCACAAAACGAAGCAAATCAATACAAAGAAGTAGAAAAATTTCGTAAAGATATTGAAAATAATAAAAATGTATTATTTTTTACATATGAGAACATTGATATTTTTAAATATGAATTGCTTAAACATTTAAATCAATCATTATGTTGACCTATCTATTAATAGGTGATTTTAAAGGTTCATAAGACACAATGAAGGAAAGACTGCAAAAAGATCATTATCGACTGTTTCTTGCATCCCCTGGTGACGTTAAACCAGAACGTGATGCTGTTGTTGAAGTTGTTAACAGCTTTAATCAAAACAATAAAAAAAATCATATTGATGTAATACGTTGGGAGAATTATTCAACACCAAACTTGGGAAGACCACAACAAGTTATTTTTGAAAATACATCGTTTCATAAAACTGATATTTTTGTAGGCATTTTTTGGGCAAGAATAGGATCACCCACTGGAAAAATCAACCCTGAAACAAATGAGGAGTATATCAGTGGTACTCTTGAAGAACTATCTGCTGCTGTAAAATTGTTATTGTGTGGAAAAATAAAAGTAGGGCGTTTTATGTTGTATTTTTGTACAAGGCCTGTACCACAAAATGAAGCAAATCAATTCATATTAGTCAATAAACTTAGAAAAGATATTGAAAATAATAAAAGTATCCTATTCAAAACATATGAAAGCACTGAAAATTTTAAATATGAATTTTCCCAACATCTAAATTTCTATTTAAATCCAGGTATAAAATCAAATCTCACCCACACCAATTTTGGACGTAATGCCTACAAAACATGCAATCGGGAATTTGAGGTATCCCAGTTTCTATCATGCTTTGAAACAAGTTGTTCTGATTATGGAAATAAACCTCAGTTCTACTTTATTAATGGCGATATAAAAGAATGCCATTCCAGCTTTATTGATAGACTTATGGATATAGAGCTTAAAAACTATGTTCAACAAAATATGAAAATGAAACAAGCTTCCATCATATCTCAATTAGTATATTGGCCACAAATAGAAGGAACTTCTGTTGAACGACAATCTGTTTTAGTTAATAACTTGTTTAAAACGTTAAGCCCCAGTTCTTATGTCATAAAAAAATCTGCTATGGAATTGATTCGCTTACCCAATATAACCAAAAATCCTTTGGTTGTCATTCAACATAACATTTCAATTTCTGAATGGGATAAGTATGATGAATCACTGCTTAAATGGTATATAGAAACTTATTGGGGAGAAGTAAAATCCTTTGAGGATGTCCCACTGTTTATTATTTTTTTTAATATCAAATATTCAGAAATAGCCTCAAAAAGGAAGTTTAAAATATTCAGATGGAATAACAATTCACTTCAAAAGAAAAAAAATCAAATATCCATTTTTCAGCAATCAATAGAAGATAAATGTAATTGTTTAAATGAGCTAAAATCTGTTAAACGTATTGATGTAGAACAATGGGTTGATCAAAACATTAAGGCCGTGGACCTGGATCGTCAGAATATAATTCGCTCAATCTTTCATAATCAGAGCAATGCGATCTGTATGGCTGAACTTGAAGTTAAACTTCAAGAAATTATTAAGATTTATTCAATAAAGGAAAACCCACTATGGTAAATGATATTAATCTAAATCTTTATCAAGGACAAGGTGTGCCTATCAGTCAGAGAGAGCCAGAGGAAATATTACCAGAATATCAGCCTCTTATTGATGGGGATTCACCAAAAAATTATATTGCTGATACAGCTTTGAAGCATGCTGTAAATACAGCAATTGCACTTGGACAGCCATTACTGATTACTGGTGAGCCAGGTACTGGGAAAACACAACTTGCTTTTAGTATCGCTTTTGAATTGGACTTACCTCACCCTCTGGTTTTTCACACAAAAACCACATCAATCGCGACTGATCTTTTTTATCACTATGACGCGTTACGACGTTTTCATGATTCACATATGCAAATTGACAAAAAACTGGAATTGAACCCAGAGAACTATATTATTTATCAGGCATTTGGGCAGGCGATATTATTAACCCAAAAAAAAGAAAATGTTGAACAGCTTCTTTCAAAAACCTTGCTTAAGAATTGTCCAACGCGATCAGTCGTTCTTGTTGATGAAATGGATAAAGCCCCGCGTGATCTTCCAAATGATATGCTTAATGAAATTGAAAAAATGGAGTTTACTGTAAAGGAAACAGGTAAAAAGTATATTGCAGAAGAAAAATATCGACCAATACTTATTTTAACGAGCAATTCAGAAAGAAATTTACCTGATGCTTTTTTAAGGCGTTGCATATTTTATCATATTTCCTTTCCCTCAGATGAGCAACTAAGTGAAATTGTGAAAAAACGATTTTCCAATCAACAAAAATTTTCCCCTGAATTTATTTATACAGCAATAAAGCATTTAACAGAAATTCGAGAATTGCCATTAAAAAAGAAACCAGCAACTGCTGAATTTCTTTCCTGGATACGTGTTCTAAACTCACTTGATCTTGATATTAACAATTTACAATCAAATCAAATTGATACTTTTGCTCTATCTTTTTCAATATTAGCAAAAGACAGAGAGGATTACGCTCTCTTACAAAAAAAATATATGAATAATATCTAACATTATACTCTTATTGCATCACATAAACCATGAGTGAAATAATTAAAACATATTCTCCTAAAAAAAACATTTTGTTTAATGAATTCCTTGACCACTTAAAAAAGCAAGGGTTCGTCTTTGGTATTGACCAGATAGAGAAATTACATAGTATATTGAATCATTTGAACAAAGACTGTGTTCCTTCAGAATTAAAATTTATCATTTGCCCTGTTTTTGCTTCTAACGCTAAGCAACAAGAAATTTTTTATAGAGAGTTTGATTTATATTTCAATTTGTTTACTACTGAATCTTCAGAACCTGAATCATTAAACACTCCCCTTGTTTTAAAAAAACAAAAATATTCAACGTTGAAGATAAACTTAAAGCATTGTTTTTTCTATGGTTCTTTGGTTTTACTTATATTCGCGATATCATTTGGAATTTTGCATAAGAACAATCCTCCAAAAAAAATTGAACCTCAACTAGTTGAGAATGCTGACAAACCACACAATAGCTTGATGTCAGATGAAAGTAATTCCATAACTGCTAATCACCAATTGGAAAAAATTAATTTCAATCAAAATAATATCAAACAACCAGAAGATCAAACTTTATCTTTGATTAAAGATTGGGCTATAAAAATTGAGCAATTGAATCATTCAGAACAAAAAAAGTCGTTTCTCATGCGTCACAGGAATACTTTTCGTTTTGTAGTACCTATAATTTTACTATTGATCTTTTTAACAAGAGAATTTTTTTTATTTAGACGCCGGAAGCTTGTCCTACTCAAGCAGAAAAATAAAAAACCGCCATTTGTTTTACACATCAATATACAAAACATAGATTATAGTTTTATTAAAAACGAACAATTTTACCGCACAGCACATTTTATGAGACAGCGTTTAAAAAGCGACGTGCTTTGTCTGGATGAAAATCAAACCATCAATAAAACGATAAACTCAGGCGGTTTTCCATTTTTTTCTTACAAATCATTAACAAAACCGCCAGAGTATCTTGTGCTAATTGACATGCCCACCGACCGAGATCATTTTTCAAAATTTATTAAAAGTATTATTTATGAATTGAGAAATGAAGGAATTTTTATAAACCACTATTTTTATCGAAATAATCCCATGATTTGTTTTCGCAAAATCGATGATAAACATGAATATCTTGTTGATATACAGTATCGGTATCGAGACTGTAAACTGATTATTATTGGTAATTGTGAAGAGTTTCTTGACCCAATTACAGGACAATTAGACAATTGGGTAAAAATTTTAAATAGCTGGAAAGATCGTGTCATTTTAACGCCAGTAGAACCTAATAGATGGGGTCGAAAGGAATTTATTTTAAACCAAAAATTTATTGTTCTCCCTGCAAATTTAAAATCTATGGCTTCTATGATTCATTTTTTCAATAATCCATCAAAATACAATTTTTTTAGTTTGAAAAAAAATGAACTAACAAATAATCAATTAAATCTGAATGATGATATTAGAACAATACAAGCTTGCCTGAGTGACGAAATATTTGAATGGTTGTGTGCCTGTGCAG
>Ga0272440_1004289_pt1 | contig 10274 bp, 6 predicted proteins | sample SSMMMBAug17_FD_192440 | JGI IMG/M metagenome (GOLD analysis project Ga0272440, IMG submission 192440) | Marine sediment archaeal communities from Little Sippewissett salt marsh, Falmouth, MA, United States - SSM-MMB-Aug17 | ecosystem: Environmental > Aquatic > Marine > Wetlands > Sediment ... | reverse complement strand
CCCATTATTGATATTGTTCGTTTTGAGGTAATTGTACTGTAGAGACGTAGCATGCTACGTCTCTACACGACCTTATTTTTTTGGACGATCAAGAAAAATGAGTATGTTATTTTCCGAGAATTCCTTACTGAAAAAGACAATGCTTTGGCTGAGCAACAAAAGATTATTGAACAATTACAGGAGAAATTGAAGCGTTAATAAATTTAGGGTGAACTAATAATTTGAGTCTAACCAAAACTGCCGGAGCAAAGTTTATTATCGTTTTTTGAACCAGGATTACGCTGAATAAGATGATTTTAAAGTGTTTTTTTTCATCTTATTCATCTTCTTCAGCGTAATCCTGGTTCAAAAAGGATGGGCAAATTCTATTTCACAATTAATTATCTTAATAATGAACAAATTTTTAAATTTTTTGATCATTCCCAATAAGGGCTTTCGTTAATATGAAAATAAATTATGACCCTGAAAACAATGAAAAAATGTTATTGACCATTTTTAATTCAATGACAGAAGGTGTTGTTCTAATTGATGCCAATGGCGAAATAATTAAAGCAAATCCTTCTGCTTCAAGAATTTTGGGCTTAAGTGTTTCAGACATTGAAGGGCGTTTATACAACTCATCAGGCTGGAAGATTATTCGAGCAGATTCAACTCCTATGCCTGCTGAAGAAATGCCTGGCCCACGTGCCATGGCTGAAAAAAGAGCCATTAATAATATTGTTATGGGAACAGTTAAACAAGATCACTCAATTTCATGGATGAATGTATCTGCTGTTCCAATTATTTCTCAAGATGACACTGTCGATTATGTAATTGGAACGTTTGTTGATATTACTGAAAGAAAAAAGGCTGAAGATAAACTTAAATTCATGAAAAATGAATTGCAAAACAGGGTTGAAAAACAAACCGAAGAATCAGAACAAGCTTTGATTGAAAGTGAGCAACGTTATCGTTCATTGTTTGAGTTTATGGTTGATGGCTTTTTAAGGGCTGATACAAATGGTTTTATTGTAATGGCAAACATGGCTATTGCCAAAATGTGTGGCTTTAAATCACCAGATGAGATGATTGGTCTACACATGACTGGCCTCTATGCAAATGCCAACGAAAGAGAAAAAATTATTCGAAAAGTACACAAAATTGGCGTATTACACAATTTTGAAATTCAGATGAAAGCTAAAGATGGGAGATGTATTTGGACATTATCAAGCATTAAAGCATTAAAAAGTGAGAATGGTAATTTTTTGGGAACTGAGGGGGTGATTCGTGATATCACTGATCGAAAAAAAGCAGAAGACGCGCTTAGAGAAAGTGAGGAACGATTTCGTCAGATTTATGAACATATGTCTGTTGGTATTGCAAAAGTGAGTCTCACATTTAAAATAGAAAGTGCAAATGAGGCTTATTGTCAGATGCTTGGTTATACCGAAGAGGAGTTAGTGGGTAAGCACTTGAAAGATTTTACTGCCTCTGAAACATTAAAAGAAAATCTGCTAAAACAATCACAACTTGCAACCGGGGAAATTGATCATTTTCGCATGGAAAAAAAATTTATTCATAAAAATGAGAGTATCATTGATGGCCTCCTTGATGCGAACCTTGTTCGTGACGCAAATGGAAAACCTTTATATTTTCTGGGTAGTGTGTTGGATATAACAGAACGTAATAGATTGGAAAAACAAGTTCAGCAAGCTCAGAAAATGGAGGCCATTGGGACGTTAGCAGGTGGAATTGCACATGATTTTAACAATATTTTGAATGTTTTTACAGGCAACATTTCATATGCGCTGTCTTGTTTAAAAAAAGATGATGACCTTTTTGAAGTACTATCCGATGTTATGCATGGTACAAAACAAGCAGAAAATTTAACTCACCAACTTCTCACCTTTGCAAAAGGTGGAAAACCAGTCAAAAAAATATGTAATATCAATTCGATTCTTGAAAATGCATCGCGATTTGTTACCAGCGGTGCAAAATCTAAATGCGAATTCAAACTGGCCAGCGATTTATGGACAGTTGAAGTTGATTCAGGTCAATTCAATCAGGTGATCAGTAATTTGGTTATCAACGCAGATCAATCAATGCCTGATGGCGGCATTATCAATATCAGCAGTGAAAATATCGTCATTGAACCTGAAAACGATTTACCTTTATCTCCCGGACAATATATTAAAATATGTATTGAAGATCAGGGCACTGGCATTAAAGAAGAACATATTTCATCAATTTATGATCCATATTTTACAACAAAAAAAAATGGCAATGGTTTGGGACTTACCACATCATATTCTATTATCAATAAACATCATGGCCATATTTTCGTTTCTTCTGAATATGGTTTGGGGACAGTTTTTAAAGTTATTTTACCTGCTTTCAAACTAAATTGTATGGAACCAACTGTCATTCAGGATGCAAAACACGAAGGGGATGGAAAAATTTTGGTTATGGATGATCAGGAGCCTATTTTGAGAATGGTTGCCAGAATGCTCAAGCGTATGGGTTATGAAGTTGATCTTGCCAGTGATGGTGACCAGGCCATTCAAATTTATAAACAAGCGTATCAATCCCAAAAACCTTTTGACCTTGTAATACTCGATTTAACGATACCTGGTGGGATGGGCGGTGCAGAAACGATGGTCGAACTTTTGAAAATAGATCCCCAGGTAAAAGCAATTGTTTCCAGTGGATATTCTACTGATCCTATCATGGCACATTACAAAGATTATGGCTTTTGCGCTGTTGTTCCAAAGCCATATACAAAAAATGAATTGTCTGACGTATTAAATAAAATTTTATAGTCACAATTTGCACATTGATTGAATCAAATTCATCCCATTCTCATAAAAAATCTGATCATAAAACCCGGGGTCCAAATTGAGCTTTAATAAATTTTCAATTTCTGTTTCTCGCGGATAAATGACATTGGGAAAATCAGAGCCATATACAATACGATCCCTGTATTTCAACAACCAGGATGCATCCAGACTAAAGTGAATTTCTTTTCTGGGTAAAAATGAAAATGTGGTATCCAGGTAAAGGTTTTCATAGGTTGCTAAAAAATCCATAAATCGTTGGTATTCAAAACCACCCATATGCGCTATATTTGCAGGCAGTTCGTTATAACGTTGCAAAACCGGCTCAAATTGGTCTGCACCCACATATTTATTGCCAGCCGGTCCGGTGCCCACATGAAGCAGCAGTCGTTTATTTTTTTTGATAATCAATTCATATAAGGGGTTTAGACGTTCATCGTGCGGATAAAATTGTGTGACAAGAAATTGTAGCTTTATTCCCAATACTTTGGGATGATCCAATACATCTTTTGCAATATCCATTGCATTGTCGTCATCAGGATGAAATGCAGCAAAGCAATAGATATCGTCGAATTCATCCAAAATTGTCTTGTTCCACTGATTCAGTCCCTTTGCCACATTTTTTTTGTGCGCATAATTGGCATAGACTATTGGGCGCACATTTCTTTGAAATAAATAATCAATGCAATCTCTGGCATACAAATGATGCAGAACTTGCCATTTGTAAACAGATGAAAAATAATGCCATATGGCATCAAACATTCGATCTGGAAACAAATGAACATGAAAATCTATTATTGATTTAGGGAGTTTCATATTTTTTTTCTAATGCAAATTTTTGGTTTATTGGTAAATGAATTACAATAATTGAAATATATCTTGAAAATCCCTTGAATTTCAATAAAAAAGTTGTTAATACTGAAATTATGATAAGTTATTAATTTTTTATTCAGTATAAAATATTATCGTACAACTTTGGTTTTTCCAAACGCGTGGTGTGCGTGTTAGTCAGTGATTGTCCGCCAGAATTGAAAAAACCAAAGTTGTACGATAATAAATTTTTTTTTATATAAACGATGAACGCAACAGCATCCAAACAATTTTTTTGGTTTGGATGCTGTTGCACTTTGAAGAAAGGGGATTTAAATATGAGCAATGTAAAACCAACAAAGTGTCCCGGGTGTCAACAAACTTACCGAGTTCCAGAATCAAAAGAAGGAAAAACAGCAACATGTAAGAAATGTGGTGAAAAATTTAAAATTAAATTTGATGACACGCCCGCACCAACAGAGAAAAAGATTATCAAAGAAAAGCCCCCCAAACCTGAAACACCAATGCCTCAAGCTGAACCTGTAAAAATGGAAGAACCACCTGAACCAACAGATGCCTCTCAGGATCAATCTGCACCTGATGAACCGCCCGAATCCCCTGAATCTTCCGAGACAGATAATTATGATGCCATTACTGATGCCAGTACAACTGAAGTTGCAGAAAACACAGAGGCGTCGGACGCAAAACCTGAAGAAACAGAAGCGCCACAAGAAGAGGCCCCGCCTCCACCCAAAGAGAAAAAAAAGATGCTTGAATATGATTCCAGCTATCGCCCGCTGGATCCGGACACATTGTTAGAATCATTAGATATTGTTGTATCAGAGGATAAACTTCAAGCGCATCTGGTTGTAAAGAAACCGCTGGATCGAGATACCACATACAAAGATATTCATTATTTTCTGGCTGATAAGAAAGTATTGTTTGGCGTTGTTGAGGAAGATAAAATCAAGAATTTTCTTAAAAAGAAGCTTTTACATAATCGTCCCTGGCTCATTGCTGAAGGCAAACCACCTGAAGAACCTACTGATGGTGAAGTCAATTATTTATTTGATATTGATCCTTTAAAACGACCTGTTGTGCCCGAAGAGGGAGAATCAAAAGAACGAGTTGATTTCAAGGATCGCGGTGAAATGCCTTATGTGAAATCAGGCGATCTTGTGGCTGAACGTAAACCCGGTCTACCTGGTGTCCAGGGGATGGATGTTTATGGCGCACAAATCAAAACCAGAAAAGCCAAACAAGCTACTTTGCGTGTTGGTGAAGGCGTTGAATTATCTTATGATAAACGTCTGGCCAATGCAAAAATTGATGGCATGCCTGTTTTGCTGGTAGAACGAAATCAGGAAAAAGTTATTGTTGTACCAGAATACTTTGTTAAAGGTGATGTTAACATGAAAACCGGCAATGTCAGGTTTAAAGGGCCGGTTGTTGTTAAAGGCTCTGTTGAAAATGGCTTTAAAGTTATCAGCGCATCATTAACCGCAAATGAAATCATGAAAGCGACTGTCGAAGTTGAAGGGGATGTTGTTGTTTCTGGCGGCGTTATCGGCGCAACGATTAGAAGTAAGGGAAAAGTTGAAGCCAAGTTTATCAAAGGCGCTGAGATTGATGCCATGACCAGTGTTTCAGCCCCACAAGGCATCATTGACTCAAAAGTCAATACCAGTGGTGAATGTATTGTTGAAAAAGGAAAGATTCTTAACTCCCAGGTTTGTGCATATCAAGGCATTACCACGCGTGATGTCGGTTCTTACACATCTCCTGAATCAACCCTGACTATTGGTATTGATCCTGCCTTGTTAAAACAGGTCGTACAACTGGAAACCGAAATCGCTGAAAAGAAAAAAGCCCTTGAAAAATTCAAAGAAGAAAACAAGGTGCCTGAAGATATCACTGAACAACTTGATCAACTCAACGCCAAAATTAATCCACTTCAGGATTCTGTTGAAAAAACTGAGGCTATTAGACCATCACTCGCGCAAAAACTAGAAGCTGCCAAAAAGAAAGGCAATAAAAAAGAACTTCAACTCACAATTAAAACAGTAAAAGAAATTGAAACCAAGTTCCAGGCTGCAAAAGAAGCGCTGGCTAAATTCAAGCAGGAACGTGAAAAACTTGAAAAAGAACTCGGCGAGCTGCCACAAATGGAAAAAGAAATTACTGAACTTCAAGCCAAACTTGATGAAGTAAAAGCGCTTATTGCTGATGATCGTCAGAATGCGCCTATCAAGGTATCTGGAACGATTTATCGAAATACGATTGTCAAAGGCGTTCATGCTAAACGTGAAATTAAGGATGATGAAAAGAAAGTTGTTATTCAAGAAATCTATAAAGTGGATGAAGAAGATAAAGTGGAATCTATGATTATATCTGAACCAATGAAAGAAAAAGAAAAATCAAAATAAATTTATTGGATGCCTTGCGATGTCCAAATGATGATCACACATAGCTTGTAAAACTTTTTTACAAATGTTTTACAATCGAAACAATTGACATTATTGAATATCCTCATTATAAGTTCCAACATTCGCACAAGGAAGGGTGTATTTGTGGAAAACAGGTAATGGGGATAAAATAATGCCCTTTCTCATAATCAGGATTGGCTTTTGTTTTATGCCTGATGTTTTAATATTTTTGGCCTGTTTAAGCAAAAATACACAGCGCGAATCGACTTGATGGTTTCAAACATATATAATTTGATGAAAGGAGTTCGTTATGTTACGTTTTTTACCCGGACCTTTGAAAGGCATTATTTCAGCAATAATTTACTTTTTCAACACAGTTTTTTGCGCCATCTTTCTTTATCCAGTTGCGCTGATTAAGTTAATCATACCTCACCATCGTGTTCGACGATGGTGCAATTTTGTTCTAGATCAATTGGGCACCAATTGGATCAGTGTCAATTCCTGGAATATACACCTGACCAAAAAGATTCATTGGCACGTGACAGGTACTGATACATTAGACCGCCACAACTGGTATCTGGTTATCGCAAATCATCAATCCTGGGTAGACATCCTGGTTTTACAATATATCTTTAATCGAAAAATTCCATTTCTGAAATTTTTTCTAAAAAAAGAATTGATTTGGGTGCCTATACTTGGGCTGGCATGGTGGGGGCTTGATTTTCCATTTATGAAACGCTATCCCAATTCCCTGATCAAGAAAAAACCACATCTTAAAGGGAAAGATATTGAAATTACACGACGTGCCTGTCAGAAATTCAAGGACAATCCTGTTTCTGTTATGAATTTTGTTGAAGGAACACGCTTTACGAATGATAAACACAAGCAGCAATTATCACCATACAAGCACTTGTTACGTCCCAAATCCGGTGGCATCGCCTTTGTTTTGGCTGCGATGGGCGATCAAATACAAAATATGTTAAATGTTACAATTGTATATCCGGCTGGAAAAAAATCATTCTGGCAATTTGTTTGTGGAAAAGTGACTGATATCATTGTTTCAGTTGAGGTGTTACCTGTATATGATTATTTGATTGGCGATTATTTTAATGATCCCAAATTCAAAAAATCCTTTCAAAATTCCATTAACGACTTATGGGGACAAAAAGACAAGAAGATTCAAATGCTCTATGATGAATGGGATGTTTTGTCAGGGGAGGCACATCGGCTAAAATCCAATTGATAGGAAGTTATTTTTTTCAAGCTTTTCTTCGTAGCGTATGAATTAAAAGCAGGAAAATACAAATATCTTACAATTTTGGTTTTTCCAAACGCGTGATGTATGTGTTTGTCAGTGATTGTCCGCCTGAATTGGAAAAAACAAAGTTGTACGATAATATTAATATCATCAATTTTCAGTGTAGGTTCTCTGGTGCTGGTACAATTTTTTTCGTTGATTCATCTTTTTTAAATAGTGATGAATTTTGTCTGCCGGAAGATCACTGTTTCGCAAAAGTGTGATGGATTTATTTTGTGCCTCCATGGCCTCGTGAAATTGTGCATTACAGGCATAAGATGCTGCAAGCGTGTCAGTGTACATCCAGTTATCAGGTAAAATTGAAACCGCTTTCAAGGCATATTGAAGTGCTTTTCTACCATCTCGATACTTGCTGTATTTCGTAGTGGCATAAAACCATGCCATTTTATTAAAATAATTGGCGTTGGTACTGTTCAACGTGATAGCCTTCTCTCCATATTGAATAAATAGGTCGAACTGGCCTTGTTGAAGTTTGCAATATGCCCATAAAATATAGGCATTATCCATATCTGGTTTTAATTTCAATGCTTTTTGAATATTTTGTTCGGCTTCAAGAAATTTATTGTCATCAGCCAAATTTTGAGCCTTTTCCAATAGCTCAAAAACCAAATGTTGATCTGAAGCCAAAACAAACCAATGTTTTTGATCGACTTGAATACTCCAGTTGTTATTTATTGTTTTGGACAACAAGAATTGTACGTTTGATTTTTTTTCATCAGTTAAGAGTAGATAATTGGAGTGGCCTTTCCGAAGTAAATCATGAACACGTGTTGCATTACAGGTTTTGAATTCCTGGCAGAGTTTTTCTACATTATACGATAGGATAGATAAATTTGGTAAATCCATTGATTGATATCTGGACTCCGATTCATCAGGCATCTTGGCATGGGCTGATACGAATACAAATATAAATATGGCAACTGTTAAACACATTTTTATGTTCATGGTGATCTCCTGATAATTAATTAGAATAAAAATAATCAATATAATAACGAAGGAATTATCTAAAAATAACATGCTCATTTATCTGGATCGTACAAAAAAAATTAGGTCGTGTAAAGATTTAGCATGTTGCATCTCTACAGTAGATTTTCCTTAAAACAAACAATATCAATAATGAGACGTTAATTTCTGATTCAAAAAAATGACACGAATTTATTTTTCCCCTGACCTGTACATAGATCCAATCAATGGTCGTTTCACCGATGGAAACAACTTTGTGTCTGTATGCGGTATAAATTTTGCTGCACTGAACCGATTCATAAATTCCTGATTGACGTTCAGTTCCATATAGGTGATATGATTTTGAATATCAGACACTGATTCAATATCCTTGCGAGATAACAATACACGAGATGCACCTTCTATTGATGTATTTCCTACTGATTGATATCGACTTCTCGGTAAATCAGGAATCATCCCAATGGTAATTGCTGATGATGGATCAATATATGCACCAAAAGTGCCAGCCACATAAAAGACTGATACATCTGTCAGATCAATACCAACTGATTGCGTAATTGTTGTTAAGATTGTATACATGGCTGCTTTGGATCGGATCAGACTGTCAATATCAATTTGTGAAATGGTCAGATCTTTACCAGTGGCTGATCTATCATCTGGAACTACCAGAAAATGCATGATATCATCAATAATAAGTAATCGGTCCTGACATTGATCAGGAACAAATTTGCCGCGAATATCCAGCATTCCAGATTGAAACAAAACCGCCGCCAGATCAATAAAACCAGAACCACAAATGCCAACAGGTTTTTTGTTATCAATTGTTTGCCAGGTAAACAATTGATTGTCCTGTTTGATACGTTCGATTGCTCCCGGGCCGGCAGTCATTCCTATTTTTGAAACCCCGCTTTCCAGTGCAGGGCCTGCAGCACCTGCACAGGCAATCATCCAGTCTTTATTGCCCAATACGACTTCAGCATTAGTGCCAACATCGACCATGATGGATATTTCTGTCTGATGATGCATATCTAAGGCCAAAATGCCTGAAATCAGATCACCCCCAAAGTAGCTTCCAATATTTGGAAAAACAAATACGCGTCCTTGTGGGTTGATTATAAGCCCCAGGTCAATAGGCGGCAAAATTATATGCCTGTTCACTACAGGTATATATGGCTCACGTATAATTGCTTGCGGTGGAAACCCCAAAAATAGATGTGTCATGCAGGTATTTCCTGCAATGGACATGCAAAATATCTGGTCTGTAATTATTCCATTGGCGATGCATATATTCTGAATTTGCTGATTGATACCATCAATGATCAATTTTTGAAGATGTTCCAGACCACCTGGCTGATCTGTGTAATGAATCCGGGCAAGCACATCTGGTGCAATTTCACCCTGAGGATTGTCTATCGTTGTTTCGGTAATTTTGCTATGGTTGCATAGATCAAGCAGTCGAAATACAACGCGGGTAGTGCCAAGATCAATGGCCAGTCCATATACAGGCAGGCATTTATTTGATGGCTGAACATCCAGCAACTGATACCGATGGTCGTAACCAAACAAGATACATCGCACATTGAAATTTGATTTGCGCAACACATGGGGGAGTGACACCATGACTGACCGCTCCATGTCTATGGACGCAGCATTCAACTGTCTTTTGAGTTGAGATGTTAACCGATCAACATCAGCAGTGTTATCGTCCAAACAAGGCGGAGGCAATGCAACGTATTGAATCCAACCTTCTTTATGTAACTCATCTTGATTTTTCATAAGGTCATATATTTTATACTTTTTTCAAAAAATTGCAAAAGATTTTTTATATTGACAGACTAAGTCGCCATCTAATTCATTTTCAGATAGTTCCAATTTTGTACTGATTTTTCATGATTTGGACACAACTGTCCATCAGTTACCATGATATCTTATTTATTGGTTTTT
>Ga0272440_1004288_pt1 | contig 10277 bp, 9 predicted proteins | sample SSMMMBAug17_FD_192440 | JGI IMG/M metagenome (GOLD analysis project Ga0272440, IMG submission 192440) | Marine sediment archaeal communities from Little Sippewissett salt marsh, Falmouth, MA, United States - SSM-MMB-Aug17 | ecosystem: Environmental > Aquatic > Marine > Wetlands > Sediment ... | reverse complement strand
CACCAAATTCTGCCTTTATGATCTTCCCGAATCATCTTATTAACCGTATATAAACCAACCCCAGATTCAAGGCTGGTTTTATAGGAAGACTTGGTCGTAAAATAAGGAGCAAAAATTTTATCCTTTTCTTTCTCTTTTATCCCTAAACCATTATCTTTTACTTTAATTAAATAAAAATTTTCATCCTCAGTAAAATCAATCTCAATCAAAGGGACAAAAGATTGAGACTCTTTTTTTAAGTATTCCTCTTTTTCTTTAAGAGCTTCACAACTATTATCTATTAAATTATATAAAATCTCTAATAACTGAACTTTAACTCCAAAAACCAAAGCCTCATCTGGAGCTTTAATTTTAAAAGAATCAAGATTATGCTTTATTTTTACTAAATCTAAAGCCCCGTCTAAAGCCTCTTTAAAAGAGAATAACTTCAATTCATTTCCGGTCTGATTAAGATCTGCATAATCTAAAATACTTTTAATAATAGCATCTGTCCTTTTGACATTATCAATCAAAGAATTACTAATCCTTTGTAAAGAAGAAAGAATTTTTTTCAAAGGGAGAGAATCATCTGTTAAGTTATTATTTTGTTCGTAAAAAGACTTTACATCTAAGTCTATTTCTGTGGCTGCTAAGCTAAAATAACTAAGTCGGTTCCTTATCTGATGAGCTACCCCTTCGGCCATTCCTCCAATAAAAGAGAGTTTTTCAGATTGCATAATCCTTTCTTGGTTTAATCTGTTTTTCTCCATGGCCAAAGAATTTTGAATGGCTAAAGAGGTTTGGTGCGATAAAATTTTAAAAGTATTAATATCTTCTTCTGAATAAATAGATTTGTCTTTTTTCTCCCCTAAAACTAAAAATCCAGGTAAGTCTTTATCTATAAAGGCAGGAATAATCAAAACTATCGGATTATTTTTCCCTGTTTTTTCAAATAAATGGCTAATCTCTTCAAAAAAGACAGGCTCTTTTTTCTCTTTTAAATAATCGATAAAAGGATGATCAGAAGAAAGGCTAAAATCTTTTTTAAAAAAATTACTTTGCTGGTGTCTCAAAACATAAATTTTTTTAGTAGTATTATAAGCAAAAAGCTCAGCAAAAGATATCTGCATCGCTTCTTTAATCTTTTTAGTTACTAACTTTAAAAGATTATCCAAATCATGTTCCTGGACAAAGCCTTCGGCTGCTTCACGTAAAATTGTTTGATATCTTTTTTGCTGAGCTAAGATGGTATCTTCTGCTTTTTTTTGAAGAAATTGATAAGTAATCGGCCCCAAAGTTGCTAAAAAAAACATGGCGATAAAAGAGATTAAGCCAAATTCGGTTTTAAACCCGATGTAAATAGGAATTCCCATCACAAAAGCGTAAACAGCTATAAAAATACCGGCTTTAGAAAGGTTAACTTTTATATCCATAAAACGGTGCTTGATCATTATATAAGCCAAAACAACAACAAATATACTGATAGAAATATTAGAAAAAGGAGGTATTTTACTATAAAAAGGAATTACCCAATTAAAACCTGAGCCAAAAAAACCGATAATAGCAGCAACAATAAAATATTTCATCTGTTCTTTTTTAAGTCCAGTTGCTGTTTTAAAAATTCGTAAAAGCCAGTAAAAACCATATAGGCATTGCAAGCTCCAAAAAATTAAATATAGACGGACATAATTAGTTAAAACAGGCCAATAACCAATGTTACCAATTATTTTAACTTCTGAGTATAAAATAGAATTTATATTAGCAAAAACAAAAACACTACTTATTAAATAGTGAAAAAATATTTCTTTATTTTTATTTTTTTTATCAAAAAATATAAAAATAAAATGCAAAAACATAGCATTAAGAAGGATTACGCCTGACATAAAGGCTTTAAACCAAAAAAAAGCGTTATCTGGAGAATCAGCTATCTGCCATAAAAAGTAACAAAAACTATAAAAACCAATATTTGCACCTCCTATAAGAAAAAAAATATGTCTTTTATCTCTAGGATTTTTGCTATAAGTATATAGACTCAGACTAAAGCTAGCTATAGAATTGACTAATCCTGTTAAACCTAATAAAAACAAAGCTTATTGATAAAAAATCCTTGTATTTTTTTAAATTATAGAATTATTTTAATTTAAAATCTTTAAAGATCAATTCATTTTTAAATTAAAAAAATATGGAAATAAAATCAATATCCGCTTCTTTCCCTGAAAGAAAAGTTTCTAATGAAGAAACAATAAACATCTTAAGAGAAAACAGCCAAAAAATATTCACCGGAGATTTAGAATTAATGTTAGATAGAGTAAAAAAAACTCTAGAATATACTGGTCTAAAGACTCGTCGTTGGTTATCAAAAAACGAAAAACCTTTCGATCATATTGAAAAAGTTATAAATGAAGCTTTATCTAAAGCAAACATGAAAAAAGAAGATATTGAAATGCTTATCTTTGCTGGCTTAGATAAAAGAGTTATTGAGCCAGGATTTTCTTTTTTTATTGCTAAAGCTATGGGGTTCAAAGAAATAGAATGCTTTGATGTGACCGAAGCCTGCAATACCTGGACTAGAGCTGTTATTATTGCCGATTCATTTTTAAAAACGAAAAGAAATCAAAATGTCATGGTAGTTACTTCTGAATTTTTTCTTCACGAAAACGAAGCTGGTTTTAAAAATTTTTCCATAACTAAAGAAAAAGATTTAGAGTGGGCTTTCCCAACTTATACTTTAGGCGAATCAGCTACAGCTGTAATCCTAACAGAAAACGAAAATAAAAATTGGGATGTAAAAAATACTTCTTATCCTGAATATGCTGACTTATGCTTAACTCCTTTTGACTCCTATGATGACATTATGGGTACTATGAACGGAGTTAGTTTTCAAGGTCAGGGAGATTATCGCTTCATATCTTATGGAAAACTTTTACACCAAGTAGGGGCTAAAACAGGAATAAAATTTTTAGAGAAACATAACTTTTTTTCTAAAGAAGAAAATTATGATATTGTTTTCCCTCATACTCAAGCTGTAAACCCTTGGGAAGAGGATATAAGATTGAGTAGTAAAAAATTACCTTTTTTTTATATCTTTCAAGATTATGGAAACTTAATAACAGGCTCTGTTCCTGGAGCCATATATATAGCTCTTAAAGAAGGAAAGCTTAAAAGAGGAGATAAGGTTCTTTGCCTTCTACCAACCGCTGGAATGTCTTTTTCTCTTTATAGTTTTATCTATTAGCTCTTAAAAAAAGTCTAAATGACTTATAAACAAAAAATAAAATTTGCTTCTTTAATCTTTTATTCTTTAGCCGGATTTTTATTTATTTTTGCCCTAATATATTTTTTTACCCCGGGTCTTTTACCTTATCATATAAAATTTTTAGGGAAAACAGATGATCAGTTAGACCCTAAAGTTTTATCTCTACTCCTTAAGGCATCTAAAATAATTGGAGCAGCCCTTTTTTCAATGGCCGTAACTTTAGTCTTTTTGACTAAAAATTTAGCCATTAAAAATAATAATTGGGTCAGATGGACGTTGCTCTCTCTAACTTGGGTCTTCTCTTGGCCAGTTTTAATAATAATGCTTAGTGTTAGTTTAACTACCCCCTGGTATTTTATTGTTTTAATGCTTATTTTTTCTTTAATCGCCTTTATCCTTTCTAAACAAAATTAAGCCCATAATGGTTGAAGTAAAAAATCTTACCAAACATTTTAAAATTAAAAAAAATAATTTCTTTAAATCGCCGGAAATAGTTAAAGCTTTAGATGGTATCGACTTTTCTATTCCAAAGGGTAAAACTTTTGGCCTGGTTGGAGAGAGTGGTAGTGGCAAAACGACAGCCGCCAGATCTCTTTTAAGATTAATTGAGCCAGACAAAGGAGAGATAAAGATAGATGGTCAGAGGGTAGATCTTTTAATAAGAAAAGATTTAAAACGTTTTCGGAAGAAAACTCAGTTAGTTTTTCAGGATCCTTATAGTTCTTTAAATCCTAGAATGACAGTTGGAAATATCATAGCCGAACCTATAAAAATTGAGGGTAGAACGAGTCAAACAGAAAGACAGAAAAGACTTCAGGAATTAGTTAGTCTAGTTGGTTTGCAAACTGATCATTTAGAAAGATATCCTCATGAATTTAGTGGAGGACAGAGACAAAGAATTGGCATAGCCAGAGCCATTGCTCTCAACCCCAAATTTATAGTTCTAGATGAACCGGTCTCTGCTTTAGATGTTTCGATACAAGCTCAAATTTTAAATCTTTTAGCAGACCTTCAAGAAAAAATGGATCTGACTTATCTTTTTGTGGCTCACGATTTAGCCGTGGTCAAACATATGAGTGATAAAATCGCTGTTATGTATTTAGGGAAAATAGTAGAAGAAAACACCAAAGAAGAATTATACCATAAGCCTCTTCACCCTTATACCCAAAACTTGCTCAAATCTATCCCTAAAATTAAAATTGAAAAAAAAATCTTGAGTTTTTCTGGAGAGATTCCTTCCCCAGAAAACCCTCCAGCAGGTTGTCATTTTCATCCTCGTTGCCCCCAGGCCAAGCCTCTTTGCCAACAAAAATATCCAGAGATGAAATCTGTAGGGAAAGGCCGAGTCGCTTGTTTTTTATACAGTTAAAGCTAAACAGAACAGAGAATTATAAAAAACTTATTCTCATAGAAAAAATTAAAAATAAAAATCATAACCGATACTGAAATTGTAAAATTCAATATCTTTACTTTTTTCAAAAATACGGTAGTAATCAAAGCCTAAATTCATACTATAAGAAGAACTAAAAGAACGACCCAAATTTAAACCGACTTTAATATTAGGTTCTATTTCGCTAGAATTTTTAGCAAAGTCTTTTTTGATATAAACATAAGAAAAACCAGCTGCTAACTCTGGGTATACAAATATTTTTTTGTTTCCTAAATAATACCTGACACTAAAATTAACTGGTAAAATAGAGACATAATCAGTTTGATCTTTTCCTATAAAAAAGAAAAAAGGAAGATTTACTCCTCCCCAAAAATTTTTAATCAAAAAATCTTTTTGCCCTCCTGAAAAAAAGAAAGAATAACCATTGCTAGTGATATCTTTTAAAGGAGGGTTTATCTTCATCACATAACCAGTAATAAAAGAAAAAGTCCATTTTGGTTGAAGAGATCTTTGATCATAATTTTTTTGTTGTTCCAAAGGGGGGATGACTTCAAAATCCTTAATCCCTTCAACTAATCTATAAACTAAAATTCTAGTTACTTCCGAAAAGTCCTCTTCTTCAGAAAAACTTTCCGAATCAACTACAACAATATTTTCGGTTTTAACTTCAATCACTTTGACTGAGATAGTGTATTTATCTATAGAATTAACACTCCCGGTTATAATATAGTCAGAAGCAAGCAATCCGCCAACCTGAGCCGCATATTTGGGATCATCTGAATTCAAATATACAAGCTCTTTCTCTTTCATTATTAGATTAATCTTATCTCTCTCTAACAATTTAAAAGAATTAGTTTCATAAAGAAAAAACTCTAATTTATTTCTAATAACTCGAACGAAAGATTTTCGAACATTATTAGCGGTAAAATCAAGAACCGCTATTGTTTTTTTCTTTGACTCTTTTTTGAATTCAAAAGTTTGCTTCTCTTTCGCTGTCAAATCTTTTAAAAAAAAAGCAACTAAAAAGAGACCTAAACTTATAAAAAATACTTTTCTTTTCATTGTATTTAAATAATAATTATTTCATAATTTGTAAAATCTATTTTTTAGTTCTTTAAAAAAAGTTAACTTTACTTTTAATTGTAAATTAGCTTTTATCCTATAAAAAGAAGAGGTTTAAGATGTCTGGTCATTCGAAATGGTCTACTATTAAAAGAAAAAAAGGGGCTAACGACGCTAAAAGAGGGGCTATTTTTACTAAAATAATAAAAGAGATAACTGTAGCCGCTAAAAATGGAGGAGAGGATCAAACTTCAAACCCTAGCTTAAGAGCCGCTGTTTTAAAAGCTAAGGCTAATAATATGCCTAATGATAATATTGAAAGAGCGATCAAAAAAGGAGCCGGGACATTAGAAGGTGTTTCTTACGAAGAGATCCGCTACGAAGGTTATGGCCCAGGGGGTGTAGCCATTATGGTTAACTGTTTAACCGACAATAAAAACCGAACAACTCCTTTAATCAGGATGATTTTTAGTAAAAATGGAGGCAATCTAGGCGAAACTGGTTCAGTTAATTATCTTTTTGACCGAAAAGCAATGTTTATTATTGAAAGTGGTCAAACTAATGAAGATGAAATTATGGAATTATTAATCGATTTTGATTTAGAAGATATAAAAACCGAAGAAGATAATATTATAATTACGGCTAACCCGGATCATTTTCACCAAATAGCTGAGGTTTTAGATAAAAAAAATTACAACCTTTTAGTTAATGAAGTTACTTTTGTCCCTCAAACTACTATTTCTTTGGATGAAAAAAAAGCAACTCAATGCTTAAGAATTGTCGAACTCCTTGAAGAAGAAGAGGATGTTCAAGATGTTTATTCTAATTTCGATATTTCTGACGAATTGATGCTAAAAATTAGTGAGGGTCAGTGAAAATACTGGGACTTGATCCTGGCTATGGAATTGTAGGCTGGTCAATTGTAGAAAAAAATTTTAAGCTGGTAGATTATGGTTCAATAGAGACCTCTTCCCAAGAAAAAATTGAAAACCGTCTTTTTTTTATTCACACCAAACTTAATGAAATAATTAATTTTTATCAACCTGACTGTGCCGCTGTTGAAAAAATTTTTTTTACGAAAAACAGCAAAACTATTATCGATGTTTCTAAAGCTATTGGAGTTATTTCCTTAACCCTTAAATTACACAACCTCTCTTTTGGTGAGTATACCCCTTTACAAATAAAAAAAGCCATGACCGGTTTTGGTCGTGCTTCTAAAGAGCAGATGCAAACTATTATGAAAATGATGTTTAAACTTAAAGAAATTCCTAAACCGGATGATGCGGCAGATGCTTTAGCTGTGGCGGCTTGTCATTCTTTTTCTTTAATTAACTAAATCTCTTCTCTTTTCATTTTAAGGCCACAACTGCGACACTTGTAAAATTCCTGTGGTTTACCAGAATCACAAAAAACTTTAACCTGATGGCCACACTGACAAAAATAGGCAAAAGTTCTTAAGTCTGTCTTTATCATAATTAAAACCTCTAAATATTTATTTATATTATCGGTAAAAAAGTCAGAAAGCCTTTAATTTATAATCCTTTTACCTAGCCGCCAAACAGCTAAAAAAGAAAAAATTAATATAAAGATAATAATATAAGTCAGGTCAAAAAAAAGATTGGGGTTATCTTTATTAAGACACAAAGCTCTAATAAGATTGACCGAATGAGTTAAGGGGAAAAAAACAGCAATTTGAGCCGCAAATTTAGGCAAAGAATTTAAAGGAAAAATTATCCCGGAAAAGAAAAACATAGGGGTTAGAAATCCCGTAAAATAAAAATTAAAATGGTTTATGGTCGTAACAAAAGAAGTAACAAACAAAGATAAAGCCCCAAACATCAAACCTGTTAAAAATCCGACCAGAGGGGCTAAAAAAGCAAAAAAAGATGGAATTAAGCCAAAAAAAGAAAGAACGATTAATACGGCGGAACTAAAAAAAAGACCTTTAGTTCCGGCAAAAAAAATTTCCCCTAGCAGTAAATCTTTAACCGTAATAGAAGCCGAGAGCATTCCATCATAAATATTATCAAAATCGAGTCTTAAAAAAGTTCCAAAGGTACATTCAAAAGCAGCGGTATACATAGCCGAAGTAACGGCAATCCCTGTAGCCAAAAATTTGACATAATCGACTCCTTCTATGGCTCCCACAAATTTCCCTAAACCTAAACCAAGACCAGCTAATAAAATTAAAGGTTCTAAAAAAGGAGGAAATCCATTACTGATAATAGTTTTGGTATAGACTTGATAGTGTCTAAGCCAAACACTAAAAATTCTAAAGATGAAAGAAGGAACTTTTACAATCATCTTATTGTTAGAATTAATCACCTAATTGTCTCCCTGTAATTTTTAAAAATAGATCTTCCAAATTAGATTGACGCAAATAAGAATCTCCGGCTGAAAATTTATCTCTAATTTGTTTCAGCTTCTCTAAGTCGTTAGAATAGATAAAATAACAATTCCCGGTTTTCTCAACTCTAGGGACAGAGATTTTTCTTTCTACTTTTTCAAAATGATCTAAATTTAAAATTTCTAAGACATATTTTTCGATATTTTTTTCAATTAAAAAATTAGGCTCACCCTCTAAAATTTTTTCTCCTTTATGAAGAATAATTAGTTTATCACAAATTTGAAAAGCCTCTTCCATATAGTGAGTCGTTAAGAGAATACTGACCCCTTCTTTTTTTAATAAACGAAGTTTTTCCCAAATTACATGCCTTACTTGAGGATCTAATCCGGTAGTTGGTTCATCTAAAATTAAAAGGCGAGGGGAGTTTATTAAAGCTCGAGCGATAATCAGCCTTCGCCTCATCCCACCAGAAAGCTCTCTTATTTTAGAATCCCTTTTAGGTTGGAGTTCCATAAAATTTAAAAGATAGTTTAAACGAGGAAGGTAGTCTTTTTTGGAAAGGCCGTAAAATCTTGAATAGATAACTAAATTTTGCCAAACGCTTAATTCAGCGTCTAAATTATCTTCTTGGGGAACTATTCCGGAAAGATATTTTATTTCTAATTCATTAGTGGTCGGATCGTATCCAAAAACACTAACCTGGCTGACCTGAGGGTTATCCCTTAAAGTTTTGCCATAAAGAATTTTCATCATAGTGGTTTTACCAGAACCATTAGGGCCAAGCAATCCTAGGCAAGTCGCCTTTTCAACTGAAAAACTTAATTCTTTTAAAGCTTTTAAGTCCTTAAATTTTTTGGAAACACCACTAACTTGAACTACGTAATTTGACAAATCGATCTCTGACACCTCTTTTAATTTAAAATTTTCTTTAATTCTTTAATTTGATTTAAAATCTCTTTCTTCGCAGTCCCCCCTTTAGATCTTTTCCGGTCTGGGGAAGTTTTAGGATTTAAAACTTTTAAAGCATCTTTTTCAAAAACAGGAGAAAACTGTTTTAAAAATTCTAAAGACAAATTGAAAAAATTTTTACTTTCTTTTTCACAAGCTAAAACTAAACTTCCAATTATACCATGAGACTTTCTAAACGGAACCCCTTTCTCTACCAAGTAGTCGGCCAAATCAGTTGCGGTTGAAAAATTACTATAAATAGCCTCTTCCATCCTGCTTTTATTAATTTTCAAATTAGAAAGCATAGCTAACATCCCTTCTAGAGAAATTTTAACTGTTTCAACAGAATCAAAAAGAGGTTCTTTATCTTCTTGTAGATCTCGATTGTAGGTTAAAGGAAGCCCTTTTAAGGTCGTTAACAAAGAGACTAAATTACCATAAAGACGACCGGTTTTACCCCTGATTAATTCAGCGATATCAGGATTTCTTTTCTGAGGCATGATTGAAGATCCAGTAGTAACTTCATCAGACAACTTGATATAATCAAACTCGACGGTAGACCATAAAACTAGCTCTTCACAAAATCTAGAAAGATGCATCCCCAAAACAGACGCAAAATATAAAAAATCTAAAACATAATCACGTTCACTAACCGTATCCATAGAATTATAAGAAATCTCTTTAAAATCTAATTCTTTTTGCAAAAAGGCTCGATCGTTTTGATAGTTTACACCAGCTAAAGCTCCAACCCCTAGAGGTAAAGAATTAGAAGCATCTCTGGCCCCATCTAATCTTTTTAAATCACGCCTAAATTTCCAGGCATACGCTAAAAAATGGTGGCTAAGCCTAACCGGTTGAGCCACTTGCAGATGAGTATAACCAGGCAAAATTATATCTATATTTTTTTCTGCTAAATCTAATAATATTTTGATAAGCTTAATTAAATATTTTTTAATAATTAAACTTTCATCTCGAATATAGATTTTAGTGTCCAGAGCAATTTGATCGTTTCTGGAACGACCCGTATGAAGTTTTTGGCCAGTTTCTCCTATCCTTTTTATCAATTCTGCTTCAATATTCATATGAATATCTTCATAATTCGTCTTAAATTCAAATTGACCTTCCTTAATTTCCTTTTCAATTTTTTTTAATTCTCTGATAATTTGATTAAGTTCTTTTTGAGTTAAGATATTAATCTTACGAAGCATTTTAGCATGAGCCATGGAACCTTTAATATCCTGCTGATACAAACGATAATCATATTGAATAGAAGCAGATATTTTCTCCATTATTTT
>Ga0272440_1004287_pt1 | contig 10278 bp, 10 predicted proteins | sample SSMMMBAug17_FD_192440 | JGI IMG/M metagenome (GOLD analysis project Ga0272440, IMG submission 192440) | Marine sediment archaeal communities from Little Sippewissett salt marsh, Falmouth, MA, United States - SSM-MMB-Aug17 | ecosystem: Environmental > Aquatic > Marine > Wetlands > Sediment ... | reverse complement strand
AACTTTTAATTTAATATTCTCTAAGTCTTGTTCTAAGTGTGTTGGCATCTTGCCTCCTTTTTTAACCAAATTTACCGGTTATATATTTTTCGGTCATTTCCATATCTGGTTTTGTAAAAATTTTATCGGTTTTATTAACTTCGATTAAATCACCCATATAAAAAAAAGCGGTTTCGTCACTAACTCGAGCCGCTTGTTGCATGTTATGAGTAACAATTATAATCGTAAATTTTTCTTTTAAATCCTGGATTAATTCTTCTATTTTTTGGGTCGAGATAGGGTCCAAAGCCGAAGCTGGTTCATCCATTAAAATAACTTGTGGTTTTATGGCAATAGTTCTGGCAATACATAGCCTTTGTTGTTGCCCTCCAGATAAACCCAGAGCTGATTCATTTAAACGATCTTTAACTTCTTCCCAAAGAGCTGTATTTTTTAGAGATTTTTCAACCGTATGATCAATCTCATGTTTATCTTTAATTCCATTAATTCTTAATCCATAAGCAATATTTTCATATATTGTTTTAGGGAAAGGATTAGATTTTTGAAAAACCATCCCTACCTTTCTTCTTAGGCTGGAAAGATTATATTTTGGATCATAAATAGAGAGTTTGTCTATTAAAATATCCCCTTCGCTTTTTGAGCCAACAATTTCATCATTCATTCTATTAAGACAACGTAAAAAGGTAGATTTACCGCAACCAGAAGGACCAATTAATGCTAATACAGAATTTTCTTTAACCGTTAAAGAAATATCTTTGATGGCTGGTTTATCGGTATTGTTGTAGTAAAAGAATAAATTATTTACTTTTATTTTCTCGTTCATAATTTTATTTCCTTGGCAACGATTTATTCAGTTAACTTTAAATCGTTGCCTTCTATTTTTATAATTACTTTAAAAATAAATTTTTTTTTAAAGTAATTATAATTATTTTATGAAGTTTTTGTTAATTCTTATAATGTTTCTTGTTAGGCGGGAAGGTTTTAATTTTTGAGGAAGAAAATTTATTAAAATTTAAAGATATCTTCATAAAAAATTTACAACCTCTTCTTAGTTTACTTTTAAATTTAATAAAATTAAAACAATTATAATTATTTTCAGGAGGATTTTAAATGAAAAATAAAATTAAGGGACTAAGCGTGTTCATAATGTCCATAGCTTTAGTTTCGGTACTAGGAGGATGCTCCAAGTCAGAAAAGAAAAAAATCGTAATTAAAGGCTCAACCACGGTTTTGCCGATTACGCAAAAAGCAGCTGAAGCTTACCAAAAAATAAATAAAAACGTTTCTATCTCTATTGAGGGGAGTGGCTCTGGGAATGGAATTAGAGCTCTAATCGAAGGAAACTGTGATATTGCTAATGCTTCAAGAGCTATGAAAAGTAAAGAAAAAAGAAAAGCTAGCAGTAAGGGGATAATGGCTAAAGAGATAGTAGTTGCTTTAGACATGATCGTGCCTGTAGTTCACCCGACAAATAAAATTGGCAATTTAACTTTAGACCAATTAAAAGCAATTTACGAAGGTAAAGTTACAAACTGGAAAGAGGTCGGGGGAGATAACGAAAATATCGTAGTAGTTTCAAGAGATACCAGTTCTGGCACTTATGAAGTCTGGCATAAACTGGTAATGAAAAAACAAGAAGTGAAAAAAAATTCACTTTTACAAGCTTCTAATGGAGCGGTTTTAACTACAGTCGCTAAAAACAAAAAAGCGATCGGGTATGTTGGTTATGGTTACTTAAATAATTCAATTAAACCTTTAACCGTTAATGGAATCCAAGGTACCATCAGTAATGGCAAGTCTAAAACTTATCCTATTTCCCGGGATCTTTATATGTATGTTAATCGACATAAACTTAATAAAGAGACACAAGGATTCATAGATTTTATTTTAGGCAGCCAGGGACAACGATTAGTAAAAGAAACAGGATTTATTCCTCGTTAATAAAATAATTTAAATTTAGGAGGCATACTAACAATGCACAGAAAAAACATTTTTTTAAAAACCGCTTTAGTTTTAAGCTTGGTTTTATTTATATCTTCTTTTAGTTTAGCGGCTAAAAAAGATAAAGAAGGAGACGATTTAAAAATAAAAGGAAAAGCGTATATCCAGTGGCAGGATGATTTAGAAGAAGATCAACACAGCTTTGGAGTTACTAGAGCTTATCTTCAATTTCTTAAAAAGCTAGATGATACTTTTAGTGTTAAAATTACAGCTGATGCGATTAATAATCTTCCTTCAGATGATAGCGCAGGTAACACCTCAAAATCTAATACTTATGAATTTTATTTAAAAAACGCTTATCTTAACGCTAAGAAAAAAATAACTGACGATTTAAAATGCAGTTTTTCTTTAGGAATGATCGGGACCCCTAATATTGGGGTAGTTGATTCTTTAAGTGATTATCGTTGGGTTTACAACAATTATCTTGATAAATCAAAAAATATTTTAGGAACCAGTTTAGATACTTCAGCTGATTTAGGGGCGAGTTTAAATTTTAATATTATGAAAATGGTTTCTTTAACGGGAGCTCTTACCAATGGTGAAGGATACAAACAGGCTTCAGAAGAGAGTAATGGTAAATCTATTTATGGAACAGTTTCTATTAATCCTTTTAAACTAGGTGAAGACAAAAAAGGAGACGGTCTATTTATCAATGGTTATTTAAAAAGAACGAACGGTTTTGTTGAAGATGGGGATAATCTTCTTAGCTACTACGGAGGAGGGGTTGCCTGGAAATCAAAACTTATTAAAGTCGGAGCTAACATCTATGCTGGTGAAAAAAAATCCAGTGACCAAAAATTTTCTTTATTTGATAGCTACCTTCATTCTAATTTAGACTGTGTAATAAAAATGCCAGTTTTAGTAATGGGTAGATTTGCTTTTGGAAAAGACAAAGATAACAGTGATTCAAAAGTAACTAAAATGGGGATTGGAGCTGGCTACAAGTTTTGCAAAAGTGTTCGAAGTCTATTATACTATGAGAAAACGCAATACGAGACTATTAAAAGCAATGATATGCTTTATTTAAAAACAGAAGTTAAGTATTAAAAAATCATCCTATAATTATAAATTTAACTATAAATACAACATTTCCTAATTTTTATGGATCAGGCAGAGAACTCCCTCTGCCTGATTTTTTTTAAGCGGTAATCTAATTAATATTATGAAAAGCGAATTCTGGTCTTCGCAACGACTTACATACGAAAAATGTACTTAATTTAAACCTTTATTAATAAAATATTTAATTTTATTTTAAGAAAACTTTATATTTCCTTCATATTTTTATCTAATTGTGACTTGTGTTTATATTAGTTAGGTATTAATAATGAGTAATAAAAATTTATTAACTAGAAATTTGCTGTATGATAAAATTGCCGAAAAGGCCTTTTATATTATTGGTTTTAGTTGTATTTTTATTTTATTTTTAATTACTTTTTTTCTGTTTAAAGAAGGATTACCTATTTTTGGAGAAATTGGAGTAATTGATTTTATTTTTGGTAAAGACTGGTACCCAACAAGTGAACCGCCTCATTTTGGAATCGCTCCTTTAATTATCGCCTCTGTTTTTGTTACTTTACTGGCTATAATAATTGCTATTCCTATTAGTTTAGCGATTGCTATTTATATGTCCGAATTAGCTACTCCTTTAGTGAGAGAGATTGTAAAACCGACTATAGAACTTATTGCTTCTATTCCTTCTGTTATTATCGGTTTTTTTGGGATGGTGGTTGTGGCCCCTCTTTTACAAGAGTATTTTGACCTGGATACTGGCCTTAATCTTTTTAATGGAGCTTTGATGTTAGCTTTTATGGTTATCCCTACTATTGCCAGTATTGCCGAAGATTCTATCTCTTCAGTGCCTTTATCTTTAAAAGAGGCTTCTTATGCTTTAGGATCTAATAAATGGCAAACTATTTTTTTTATTATTTTACCGGCTAGTCTTTCCGGTATTTGGACCGCTATTATTTTGGGTATTTCTCGAGTTATTGGAGAAACTATGGTCGTTTTAATGGTATGTGGAGGAGCTGCTATCATCCCTACTTCTATTTTTACTCCAATTAGACCTTTGACTTCTAACATCGCAGCCGAAATGGCCGAAGCTGCTGTTGGTGATAGTCATTATTACGCCCTTTTTATGATTGCGGTTATCTTATTCTTCTTAACTTTTGGCTTTAATATTTTAGCTCACTACTTAACAAACAAATATAAATTTAAAACGAATTAAAAAATGAATATCTCTAAAAGTATTAAAACCGATTTAATTGAAAAGATCATGTTTTTTGTTATAAAATTTTTATCTTATTTAGTGATTCTGTTTCTTTTGTTTATCTTAGTTTTCATTTTTCAAAAAGGGATTTCGGCTATCTCCTGGGATTTTCTGTTTAAAATGCCTAAGAATGAAATGACTGAGGGTGGTATTTTACCGGCTATTTTGGGAACAATTTATCTTATTATTGGTTCAGCCTTAATTAGTATCCCTATTGGAGTTAGCACCGCGATTTATTTAACAGAGTATGCAAAAAGCCAAAGGGTGGTAAAAATAATTAGGCTAGGAATAAATAATTTAGCGGGAGTCCCTTCGGTTGTCTTTGGTTTGTTTGGGCTGAGTCTTTTTGTTTTTTTTCTTGATTTTGGCACTTCGATTTTAGCAGGATCTCTGACTTTAGGGATTTTAAATCTACCTATTATTATTAGAGCGACCGAGGAGTCTTTGCAAATTGTGCCTCATTCTTTTCGAGAAGCTTCTTTAGCTTTAGGAGCGACCAAGCTACAAACTATAATGAAAATAACTGTTCCTAATGCTTTACCCGGAATTTTGACCGGAGTAATGTTATCTTTAGGAAGAGCGGCCGGAGAAACAGCTCCGATTATGTTTACGGCCGCTGTCTTTTATACTCCTGATCTGCCGACTTCTATTTATAGTGAAATAATGGCTTTACCCTACCATATTTATGTAATGGCCACCTCCGGAGTTCATATTCAGGAGACAAGAGGCATTCAGTATGGATCAGCTATAGTTTTAATCTTTTTAGTGCTTCTTTTTAATTCGATCGGTCTTTATTTAAGATACAAATTTAAAAAAAGATTGAGTTAGTTTTAATCGTTAAACTTTTTTCTTTAACTTGGTAATCGGATTTTGAATAATTAGATTATTAGGATAAAAGATTAAATTTTTATCTTTATCTTCAATTTTTATATTAAAAAGACCCATTTCTAAAATAATTCCCTCATAACTAGTATCCCCAAGACCGAATTTAATCTTATCCCCTTTTTTATAAGGGAAAGAAAAAAACATGATTACTCCAGAAGTAATATTACTTAAAATTGACCAGGAAGCAAAAAAAGCAATTCCAATAACCGCAAAAAAAGAAGAAGCAAAAACAACCAGACCTTTAAAATCTATTCCCCAAATAATTAACAAAATAAACAGAAAAAGAACAAAAGTTAAAAAACCAAGTTTTTTTTTAACAAAAATTACCCTTTTATTAATAAACTTTTTTTTCAATCCATACTTGGTAATTATTGAATTAATTAGAAAAGAAAAAGTTAAATAAAGAATTAAAGATAAAAGGGTTAAAGCAGCTTTAATAAGAAGCGCTTTTTCGATATTCAAGCTGTTAAAAAAATTATTTATAATCATTCCAACCTCTTTTTTTATATTTAATCTAAAAAAAATTATAGTTTGAAAGCATCAAAAAAATAAAGAAGAAAATAAAAATTCTATGAAAATTAAAAACATTTTTTTAGATTTTATTGACCAAATTAAATTTTTAGTTACAATAGATATATAATATTATTGGTTCTCTAAAAATTTATGATCTATTTTGCTAACTATAAATATTTTCTCTATATTTTTTTAATCGCGTTTCTTATTTTAGTTGTTTTTTTGCTCTATACTTTTTGGAAAAATAAAATTATAGCTTCTCTTTTTCCTAAATCAGTTGTTTCTAATCAAATTATTTTAAGGTCAAAAATATTTACCAAATTAAAAACAAGTCTGATCATTATTTCTATCATTATTTCCACTATAGTTCTTCTTCGTCCCCAATGGGGCTTAAAAATGAGAGAAGTTCATAATGAAGGCTCTGATGTTTTGATTGCTTTAGATGTAAGCAATAGTATGCTCGCTCAAGATGTAAAGCCAAATCGACTTCAAAGAGCCAAAACTGCTATAAAGTGGATTGCCGAAGCTTTAAAAGGAGACCGCATCGGTTTGCTTCTTTTTGCCGGTGATTCCTTTTTTCAATGTCCTTTAACCACCGATATTAGTGCTTTTATGATGTTTCTTGAGGTCGCCGGACCAAACTCGGTTAAACTTCAAGGAACTGATATTGGCAAGGTTCTTCAAGAATCTTATCGGGTCTTTAACCAAAAAAGAGTTACCTCTAAACTTTTGGTAATGTTAACTGACGGAGAAGATCACGAAGGAATAGTAGAAGAAGGGATAAAAAAATTTAACGAACTGGATGTTTCTGTTTATACTATTGGAATTGGTCGTGATCAGGGTGATTACATTCCAGCATCTGATAATAAAAAATCGGGGGATATTTATTATCGAGATTTAGATGGGAAATTGGTTCGGACTAGCAAAAACCCTGATCTTTTAAAAAAATTAGCTCACTCTACCGGAGGAGAATATATTGATATCACCCAAAATTTAGCTGGTTTGCAAAATCTCCTAGAGGTCATTGAAGGTCAGAAAAAAAGCGATTTTGGCTCAAAGATCATAAAAGAAAAAAAAGAGCAGTACCAAATTTTTGCCTTTATATTAATTTTGCTTCTTTCCGTTGAACTTCTTTTGCCCGAAAGAAAAAAAATCGATGGCTAAAACTTATGCTTTTCTTTTAGCTGGAGGAACAGGTTCTCGTTTAAATAAAACAGTTCCAAAACAATTTTTAGCCATAAGCCGAAAACCAATTTTAGCTTATTCTTTAGAAAAATTTAATTCTTTAAATATAATAGACCAGATAATTTTAGTAATTCCAGATGGATATTTATCTAAAGTAAATAAAATAATAAAAAAATATAAAATTACTAAAGCTGTTAAAATAATAATCGGAGGGGCAACCAGACAAGAATCGGTTTACAAAGCGTTGAGTTTTAATTTTTTTCAAAATAAGGATTTTATAATTATTCATGATACGGCCCGTCCTTTTGTAAGAACTGATTTAATCAAAAAATGTTATCAAGAAATTAAATCTCATAAAGCCGTTGGTTTGTATGTCCCAGTCAAAGAGACCATTGCCGAAGTTAATTTAAAACTTATCTCTAAAACACTTTGCCGAGATAAACTTTATCAAGCCCAAACTCCTCAAGCTTTTACTTATCAAATCATAAAAAAAGCTCATGAAAAAGCTCTTAAAAGAAAAGAATTTGATTCTTCGGATGATGTTTCTTTAGTCCATAAAGCCGGGTATAAAGTAAAAAAAGCAGAAGGCTCTTACCAGAATATAAAAATAACTTCCCTTGAGGATTTATTTTTAGCTAGAATTATGGCTAAAAAAGGGTAAAATTTGTTTGACTTTTTCGGAGCTTATTCCGAAAAAGTCTTGACTTTTTCGGAATAAGCTCCGAAAATAGCAAGCATGAAAAGATCACTATCTCCTTATTTACTAAAAGATTTAACCAAAAAAATCGTTCTTTTGACCGGCCCTAGACAAGTTGGCAAAACTACTTTAGCCAAAATGTTAATTAAAAATTTTGATTATTTAAACTTTGATAATTCTGATCATCGACTTATTTTTTTAGAAAAATCCTGGGATCGCTCCAAAGAACTTATAATCTTTGATGAATTACATAAACTTAAAAACTGGAAATCATGGTTAAAAGGGATTTATGATACCGAAAAAAATCCCCCAAAAATCATTGTAACTGGTAGCGCTAACTTAAACACTTATAAAAAAATAGGTGATTCTCTCGCTGGCCGTTTTTTCCAATTTAGACTTCACCCTTTAGACCTAAAAGAAATTTATAAATTTTATCCCAAAAGTGATCCCAATAAAATTTTAGATAAACTTTTAGCTACCAGTAATTTCCCTGAACCTTATCTAAACGGGAAAACTATTTTTTATAATCGCTGGGAAAAATCTCACCTTGATATAATTATTAAACAAGACCTTCTTGATTTAGAAAATGTCTCCAGTCTCCCTTCTCTCGAAATTTTAATCGAATTATTAAGACATCGAGTTGGCAGTCCAATCTCTTTTTCTTCTTTAGCCAGAGATCTTCAGGTCTCAGACAAAACTATTAAAAGATGGCTAACTATTTTAGAGAATATGTACGTCATTTTTAAAGTTACCCCTTTTCATAAAAACATAGCTCGAGCTCTTTTAAAAACCCCTAAATATTATTTTTATGATACTGGTCAAGTTAAAGGGGATTTAAGTCTAAAATTAGAAAATTTAACAGCTTGCGCTCTTAAAAAAGAGATCGATTTCAAGGAAGATTGCTATGGGGAGAAAAAAAATCTTTATTATCTAAAAAATAAAGAGGGAAAAGAGATAGATTTTTTTGTAACCAACGAGGAAAAACCACAAATAATGTTAGAAGTAAAATGGGCTTCCGAAGAATTAAGCCCTAATTTTAATTTTTATCAAAAATTATGGCCTCAAATAAAAAAAGTCCAATTGGTTAAAGAGCTTAAAAGAGAAAAAACCTATCCCAATAAAATTGAAATTCGTTCTGCTAGCAAATGGTTAAAAGATTTCAACTTATAATTCTACATTGCAAAAGTCATGGCCACTCCCTGACCACCACCAATACAAAGGGTAGCTAATCCTTTTTTAGAACCTCTTTTTTGCATTTCAGCTAATAGAGTCACAGCTACTCTAGCTCCAGAGGCTCCAATTGGATGACCTAAAGAAATTGCTCCCCCATTAACATTAACCTTACTGGTATCCCAACCCATCTCTTTATTAACCGCTAAAGCCTGAGACGCAAAAGCTTCATTGGCTTCTATAAGATCAAGATCATCAACTGTCCAATTCGCCTTTTCTAAAGCCTTCTTGCTAGATGGAATAGGACCTGTCCCCATAATCGCTGGATCAACGCCAGCCGAAGCATAGGATACTATTTCGGCTACTGGTTTAATCCCTAATTCTAAAGCCTTTTCCTCAGACATAACGACCATCGCTGCTGCGCCATCATTTATTCCAGAGGCATTTCCAGCCGTAACAACACCATCCTTTTTAAAAGCTGGTCTTAATTTAGATAAAGATTCTAAAGTTGTTCCAAAGCGAGGAAACTCATCAACTTCAAAAATTTTAGGATCCCCCTTTCTTTGCGGAATCTCCACAGGAACAATTTCATCTTTAAATTTACCCTCTTTAATAGCCTTTTCTGCTTTTTGTTGACTGCCCAAAGCAAAATTGTCTAAATCTTCTCTAGTTAAAGACCATTTTTCTGCTACATTTTCAGCTGTAATTCCCATATGATACTGATTGAAAGCATCCCATAAACCATCCTTAATCATAACATCAATCGTTTTATTATCTCCCATGCGGTATCCCCAGCGAGCCGCGGGTAATACATAAGGAGCTGAGCTCATACTCTCCATTCCTCCTGCCACAATTATTTCTGCATCATCTGCCTTTATAATTTGAGCTGCGAGAGAAATAGCTCGCAAGCCGGAACCACAAACTTTATTTATAGTCATGGCTGGAATTTCTTTAGGGATCCCAACGTTTATTAAAACTTGTCTAGCCGTATTTTGTCCTTGAGCAGTTTGCAGTACATGACCAAGAATTACATTGTCAATTTCTTCCGGTTTAACGGAGGCTTTTTTTAAAGATTCTTTAACAACAGTTACTCCTAAATCAACGGCTGAAACATTTTTTAGACTTCCTCCAAAAGATCCTACCGCTGTTCTAGTAAAAGATGCAATAACAACTTTTTTCATTTTTTTACCTCTTTAATATAATATACTAAATTTTAATACTTTTAAAAAATATTTTTAATCTTTACAAGACTTAAGATTTTTTTACAAGTATTGTATTCGCTCTTTGAAAATTTTTTATTTACACTCCACATAATGTAAATATTCAACTACTGAATTTGCTTTGTGATTTCTATTTTCTGTTTTATCTGCTTTAAATCTATTATATTCTTTTTTAAATATTCCGTAATTACCTCTTTTAGACATAATTTTTCTTACCTCATCTTCTGTCATCAAGCCTTCATTGTTATAACTCAAGAAAATATATTTCACATCTGCTTTTTGAATGATATTTTCAAAAGATTTTAACACCTCTTTTTTTTGTGAAAATTTCGACTTTTGAT
>Ga0272440_1004286_pt1 | contig 10281 bp, 8 predicted proteins | sample SSMMMBAug17_FD_192440 | JGI IMG/M metagenome (GOLD analysis project Ga0272440, IMG submission 192440) | Marine sediment archaeal communities from Little Sippewissett salt marsh, Falmouth, MA, United States - SSM-MMB-Aug17 | ecosystem: Environmental > Aquatic > Marine > Wetlands > Sediment ... | reverse complement strand
AAATAGTAAAAATAAAGTATACTAGATTTGAATCTCTATGATCCTTTTTTTATTCGGAAAATATAACTACTTGTTTTTGTTTTTAATATAAAAACTACTTTGAATTTTAAATTGCATTTTTTAGGTACTATGAAACTTACCAAAATAAATGGCTCTGATGGCTCAGAAATATTTATTCAATATGATGAAGAAGAATCTGATGATCTTAGAAGTGTCGGATTTATTGATGATGTTGCTGAAAGGACGAAAAAATACAAGAAAACAATGGCTGATACCATACAGAACTATTCAACATTAGTTCTTGATTCTGTAAAATCAGGAATCGGAAATACTCCTTCACCCGATTCCGTTCAAATTGAATTCGGTTTACAGCTTGGTGGGGAGTCGGGTGTCCCTTTTATTACCAAAGGATCAGCACAGGCAAATATTAAAGTTACAATCATTTGGGGGAGTGAAGGTAAGATACAATGATGGATCATTGCATTGATACTCTATTGAAATCATTGGTGAAAATTTTAGCACCTGAAACAGATGATGTAATAGGATCAGGCTTTATTATTCGGCACGATGGTTATCTTGTCACATGCCATCATGTTATTTTTCATTTAAATAAATTGAAGGTAGAGTATCAGGGCATTACATATGAAGCACAATGGTGCAAGGAAATCTCTGATCCTGATGTGGATATTGCAGTTCTTAAAATAGAGATTGATAATGCGTATGAACTTTCAATAATTGATCCGCTGGATTTACCCGATAAACCGATTCTTTGTGGGTTTCCCCGCTCAAAGATAGAAAATTTTCCTGAAGGTTATGTTATTCATCCACAAAAAATTTATAGAAGTAGTCCAGTAAACACACTTTCAACTTATCCGCCATCTCATAACATAAAGTATTCCAACCCATGGAATATATTACCACAGAAGGAATCAACTTTTCGATCATTAAGTATTGATAAAAAAGTCGAACTCGGTATCAGCGGCGGGCCTTTTTTTTCAGAAGAGCTATGCGGGGTTATCGGTGTTATTCAATCAACCGCGAAAAATATGAGCTATGCGATAAGATGGGAAAATATTTCTGGAAGATTGAAAAAATTAGGGATAAGTTTAAAAAATAAAACTGTTGATTTAAAAAATGTAGAGAATAAAAAAATGAATATAGCAGAGATACTTGCAGAGAAATATGATTATAATGATCTCAGGTCTATTGCAAAACAATTGGGTATGCCTTTGAGTAAAATAAAGCCTAATGCAACCAGTCTTGAATTTGCCCTTGATATTGATGATTGGGTCATTCGAGAAAAAAATCCTGAGTTATTAAAAAAATTGAGAGCATTTGCTTTACATTCAACATAATTACATGAAAGGATTTTACACCATGAATGATGAATGATATTTCAAAGAAATTAGCTCAAAAATGTAGTCATTCAGATTTGCGGTCTGTCGCAAAAGATGTGGGGATGCCGAATACTGAAATCAAGTCCAATATCAGTCCTATGGAATTTGCTCATGATATTGTTGACTGGGTGAGCAGGCAGGATGAGCCTGAACTTTTAGAAATTAATTTTACAAAAAAAGATTAAAAATTATTCAAATGCCAGTTCATCAACTCTCGGAAAGCCTAACGAAAGAGACAATAGATGGCAGGCAACAAAGAATCGAATTGAAAACAAATACCCGCATTATGCTGAATTGCTAAATCTTCCTGAAATACTGAGTATTCCACAACTGGATATAGGCGAACTGCAACCTTCACCATATTTTACAGGGAGAAAAGACCTTTGTGATGAAATTTATGAAAAACTGAAGAACAGAAAATCCTTGAATATATATGCACTGAACGGAATAGGTGGTATTGGAAAATCAGAAGTTGCCAAACAAGTTTCTGTGAGACTTAAAGATAATGACATATTTCAAGATGGATATCTGTGGCTTTCACTGGAATCCGAACCTAAAGAAACAATTTGGGCGGATATAGCTCAACAGTTTAATATTTTTAATCTATCAAAAATTGCAAGCATTCAAGATCAAAAAACAATTTTTAGAGAAATAATGAAGGCAACAAATCCCTTAGTCATACTTGATAATGCTGATAATCCAAATAGTCTTCGCATTGCCTATGAAGCACTGAAAGGCAAAATAATTCTGATAACGAGTCGCAAAAAAATCTCTATGGTGGTTGAAGCCAAAGATCTGGACGATTTATCTGACAACGATTCTGTGGATCTGTATTGTGAAATTTATTGTCGTAAAACAGGTATGAAACCGGAATCATTATTAGAATTTAAGGAGAAGCACAATTCTATCCTTAAAGAAATCGTAAACAGATTATCCGGTCATCCCCTTTCCATTGAAATTGCAGCCAGCCTGGCTTCATACCATTTATGGCTGCCGGATCGTATCCTTCAAAAACTGATAGATGAAGGAATCAATACCGTAACGCTTCCCGAGGATAGCGATTATTATAAAGTTGAACGTCATCGAAACATAAAAAGAACCTTTGAGCTTGCTTTAGACCAGGATATCAGTGGCATTCGGGAGTCGGAGCTACGAATTAAGACATTATATTCAGCATGCGCATCTCTTTGCGGAGAGTACTTTCTGTTTGAAGAAATACAGCAAGTTTTAAATATCTTTTTATTAACTTATCAAGATGAATGCCAAAAAACAGAGCAGCTAAGGGCTGAACAGGGACAAAGAGGGCAAAGCCCTATCATGCAACTCCTTAACATAGAACAAGATATTGAGAAGCATCTACAACCTGATGAAATTATAACTGATCCTGACCCAAAAGGAATAGTGCAGGTCCATCAAATGCTTTTGCAGCCAGAAAGCATCAGAATGATCGTTGATAACCTAATCACTGTACAAATGATAAAAGTCAATAAAACAGGTGAGCGCTACCGCTTTCATCCACTGCTGCGTGAATATGCATGGGATATTTTACCTGAATATCTTACCGATAACATATGGAAAGCTGTTGCTGAATGGAATGCTCACAAGGCTCAGAAACTCAGGGATAATCCCGGCGATCAATTACAAAATTTTCGCTTCTTTCTAAATGTCTGCAAAGATCGTGAATTACCGGAGGAGTTTGACACAATTTTATTTTCCATATTGGGGTATTTACATGCTCAGGGGATGTGGGTGCTTGCCATCGAACTTCTTGAATTGGGTAAAAATTGGCTTTTGGATAAAAAAAATAATAAATCAATATTAGCGAAGATATTAAAAAGGTTAGGGGATTTACTTAACAGAAAAGGAGATGATGAAAAAGCCAAAGAATATCTGTTAAAATCAAAAGAATTGTACACGGATATAAATGACCAAGATTCCATAGCCTGGATTACCTATTGGCTTGGAGGTGTACTTTATATAGAGAATGAATTGAATCAGTTTATTCATTCGTTAAAGAATTACAGGTTTTCTACTATATTTCAAATATCAGATGTTGTTGGAGCAGAGGCAGGTAATATTTCCAATATTATTGATCCCATATTATTTCCCAATTATTTTTGGTTTAGCCGACGGATAGATTTATTGCTTAAAATTGGAACTCAAAGTATTAGCAATTTAAACCGAAGACTTCTAAGCTTAATCAATAATAGAATCCGTTTCTCAAAATTCGACTATGCTCATCGATTATTACCTTGGACAGAAAAACTTCAAAAAATTGACTTTGATTTTGAGATACAGAGTGTTTTTTACGAAGCAAATTTTTACTTCAATCTATTTAAGAACAATTTGGAAGAAGCCGAATTTGCTTTGGAAAACTATCTTAAACTTGAAGCTAAATTGGAACGTACCAATACATCCATGTCCAATATTTTTACCATGCAGGGATTGCTAAATTTTGAAAAGAAAAATTATGAAAAAGCTGTCAAATATTTTATGGAAGCAGATGATGAATATGAATATGTGATTTTGAGTTCGATTTTAGCGCCTCATACAATTAAAAAAGATAAAATATCAGAGATTGCAAAACAGCTTTCAGAAAAAATAAAATTAGAAACATCAAGTGTGGCCATAGCCTATTTTAAAGCGATTATGGCAGTTTATGAATTATTCTATAATCAGGACACACAAAATCATACGTCATCTTTGGAAACATATTTTCAAGCTGTTCTTTACCTTGAAGAACATCAGCGAGTGGAATTACGATTTCTTAAAGTTATTGAACCGATAATACGTGAAAAAATTGGAGATGAAAGTTTCTTTAAAACAAAATATCAGTTGAACAAAAATTATGAGATATTCAGACCATCAACACCAATTTTTCCTGAAAACCTCCCAAAAATAGTTAAATCAACAAAAGATAACCGTTTGATGGTGCATATTCCAGGTGGAATGTGTCCCATTGAAAAGGATGACTTAGAAGGTTTAGAAAATATCTGGTTGTCTCAGTATTATTTAGATTTACACCCTGTAACAAATAAGGATTATGCCAATTTTATAGCAGAAACCGGACATACCCCGCCTGAGAACTGGGAAAATGGAATGTATGCCGAAGCAGAAGCTTTTTTACCGGTTACAAATATAACCTTAAATGATGCGGAAGCTTATTGCAATTGGTCAGGCAAAGTGCTGCCACAAGCATATGAACTGAAACGGGCTTCACTTTTACATAAAGGCATAGATATTGACTCTGAATGGGGCAATGAGATTTCTGTGGCAGAAGCAGAACAATGGTTAGAAAATTTTTATGAAAAACTCCCAATCAAATCTGAAAATGAAGGCAATGTTAAATTGTTTCCTGGTACACATGAAGAAAAAAAAGATGCCATGAATTCTTTTTTTGATCGGCTTCCGTGGAACAATAGCGTGCAGAATATCTCAGCATATGATGTTCTTGGGGTAGATATGGTAACAGATATAAAACCGGACGATTTTCTTAACCTTATTTCCACGTCAATATCTATTGAAAAAGAACAAAAAGAAACAATAATATGTAATTTCCAAAATTATAATCAAGAAAACATAAAAGGTGTAATACGTTTTCTTCTTGAAGAAAGAAAACAGCTTCTTGAATTAGACCCCAATTTTAACACGGAAATATATAAGCTTATCGAATACCGTTGGAAAGAATGGTCATGTTTTATTCAAAAACAATTTGGAATTGATCCCACAATTCATATCACAGATAAAGAAAAACAAAGATATTGCAGCCAAAATCCTTTTGACTATTGCCCTGCTTTTGACCGCTTTTTTCCGCGTGACTTTAATTTCCAACAATATATCTTCAATGAACTATCTGATGAAAACAAAACCGATGTGATGACTTTTTTTCAATATTTATCAGGGACAGTCTCAATTCCTGCCATAGACAAACGAAGTATTGTTGATCAAATAATGCAGGCTGACTTACCTGATTATGAAATGCATTCATTGGGACAAAAATTTCTTGAAATCATAAAAGAGATAAGAAAATCGAAGCACGAACCTGATCAAATAGCCAGTTGGCTTGTAAAACTTCAAGAAGCATGGGCTGAATGGAAATCTGTTTCCGATCATATTGTAGAAGAATGTAAAAAAGGAAAAATTATTTTTAAAGGCAAGGAAAAGATATTGGAACTATTAAAATCTGAAGAAGCTGATAACCCGTTTACCAATCCAATCCCCTGGGATTTTTCTTTGGAATCAGAAATTGACATCAGGCTTATTATTCCTGACCATCCTGAAACAGTTTTTGATGAAAAACAGTTTTTGAATTTACTGGCAAATTCAATATCACTGAATAAGACAGGGAAATATGCTGTTCTTCAATCTATTACAAGATTAAGCCAGGAGCGGGTTGATGGATTATTTAACGTATTTTTGGAAGAAAAAAATAAATTAAGTCAAATGCCTCTTCATCAATGGCATCAGTTGCAGGATACCCATAAAAAACATAGATTGGAATGGGACGATTTAATTTCTAACTTGATTAAAGGAAAAGAAATAAAACCAGATACCAATAACACAATTCAGGAAAATGAAAACTATGAAGGCGTACTCAATCCGTTTCATACGATAACGCCCTGGGATTTCTATTTTGATGAAAAGCCAGATATAAAATTGATTATACCGGATCATGAAACAGATTTTGATGAAAATCAGTTTTTCAACTTTCTATCAGCTTCTTTATCGCTGTCCAAGAATGAAAAACTTCAAGTCATAAAGGAAATACCAAAGCTTTCTCAAGAACAACTTGATGGATTGATAAAAATATTTACAGAAGAAAGAATAAAATTCAGTGAAATTTCAATAGAACATTGGTTTCAGCTTACAGCATTACACAAACAAAATCTATCAGATTGGAAAGAGGTCATCCATTCGATCCTTTCAGGAGAACCCCTGATGGAAAATCAGAAGTCAGAATCACAGGAAAATGAAAAGGATAAAATCGTTTCAAGAGAGCGTAACAATGACATTAATATTTCAAATATTGATTTTTCACTCATGGATAATCCCATACCAGTAGAGTTAGAAGAAAATCCTTCTGCATCTCCTCCGGCTTGCCATACTTTTTTGCCGGATGAAATTGATATAAGATGGATAATACCTGATCATCCGAAAACGTTCTTTTCAGAAAATCATTTTATTCAGTTATTGGCTGGTTTCGTTTCACTTAAAAAAGAAGAAAAACGGCATGTCTTTGAAGCAATACCGAAATTATCTCAAGACCAGATTGATCAACTCATAAGTGTTTTTCTTGAAGAAAAGAAAACATTTATGGATTTTGATAGAAAGTATTTGCCCGAATTAAAAAAACTATGTAAACAAAATTGGTTATTTTGGCCAGAACTTGTTTTTGAATTGCTTCCCTTAGAATATTCTCAATTGGAAGTAATTGACTCAAAATCTTCTGAAATTAGTTACCTGGAGGGGAAAATTTGGCATTGGACATCAACAAGGCATTATAAAACTAAAATACCTGCTTTAGCAGGTGGACCAATTGTAAACTATGCCGCAGAAACATTAAAAGACAATTTTTATCCAATCAGAGTTGACAATCCATCAGCATTTACTAAGACTGATGAAAAATCTTTGTATTGGGGATTTAGGTGTTGTATTCCTGTCTTTACTAATGAAGATATGGAAAATCTAAAAGCAGTGGATTGTTGATACAAATATTTCTCTGAATTTATTATCACATAACCTGGCCCTGAACTCGGGCGGAAAAAGATTAAGGACGTTGTGTTTACGCTTGGGCAACTACCCAATCGCTTTAAATTCAGTCGCAGCGCAAGTTTGAAACAGTTTTTTTTTGACAACGACCTGAGCGATATCGAAAGGGTGAAGGTAATCACTTAGGTAATCTGGGCACTGCATACATAAATTTAGGCCTGATTGAAAAAGCCATCGAATACTATTAAGAATCCTTAAGATTATTGAGGAAATTAGAGGGTTGTTAGATTTAAATATTTCTCCATAAATAATAAAATTGATAAATTTAATTCTGATTATAACGGATTTTGGGGGGCGATGTAACATGCTGAATTTTATACAAATAAAAAACTAGATTTTTTCCTTTAAATATTATATAGTTAGAGAACTCTTTGAAAATATTGGAGGTCTCTATCTGTATGGAAAAAGAAAAAGGTAGCTCTACTCATCGTCCAAATCGAACCATATGTTTACCATTTACTAAGGAAATATATTGTGACATTATCGATGATCCAGTGAAATTTTGAAAGCATGTTGATAAAATGATTGAATTATTCCCGGAATTGTTTCCATCTGAAATAAATAATGGGTACAAAATGAAAGATTCTTATCATTCAAAAAAGTTATCAATTACTACACGACGTATTGAAATTAACAATAAATTCTATTCTATTAGGCCTTCTTTTGTGATGCCATATAAAACAGGATTTGTGGATGATGTAGAAAAGGGATTGTTCCTAAGAAAATTTAACGTTCGATTCTGGGCCATAAGTTATACATTTGGTAAAGATCCAATGTATTGGTATAGGATTGAACAGTCAATTGGTAGGAACAGTATTGTGGGAACAACTATCAGAAAGCCTGATGATATCCCTGATCATATTGCAGCAGATGAAAAACATACAAAACGTTTGGGAGACAAAACATACATAGCAACAACAGTTAGGTAGTGATTGCATCCTTGGTGCTTCTATATCTAATGATGCAGGTAATCAAGGATTAATTAATGCTTATCAAGTCTTCAAGGATGAAGCTCAAAGCTTAAAACCTACATATTCTCCAAAAACAGTTAATATAGATGGTTGGAAAGCAACAAAAAATGCATGGACATTTCTATTTCCAGCAGTCATAATAATTTACTGCTTTTTACATATTTATATTAAAATAAGAGATAGAGCTAAAAAAAATACAAAGATATTTTTACTACAGTAGCAAATAAGCTATGGGACTGTTATAAGTCTGAAAATAAATATAAATTTTCGCAAAGAGTAAGAAGATTGCTAGAATGGTGTGAGAAAAATAATCTTCCAGATGTTATTTATAAACCAATAAAAAAGCTACGAAAGAATATTGGATTCTACAAAGTGTCTTACGATTTTCCAGGGGCACAAAGAACAAGCAATATGGTTGATAGACTAATGCAAAGGATGGTTCGACATCTGTTTAGTACACAGTATTTTCATGGAACAATGGAAGCAGCAGAAAAAAGCATAAGAGGTTAGGTTCTGATTCAAAACTTTTGTCCATCCAATCCGAAAACAATAAAAGAGCATAATGGTTTCAAAAGTCCTGCTGAAAGATTAAACCAGTTCAGCTATCATGACAATTGGTTACAAAATTTAATTATTTCAGCTTCATTGGGAGGCATTAAACTAGCTCCCCAAAAAGCGTTATAATCAGATTTAATTTTATAAAACTGAAGATATGAGAAAAAAATGATTGTTGAATCAGACAAATATACAATATTAAAAAAAATTTTTTGGGATTACAATATCGACGAAAAAGATATTTATGAGTTTATAAATAGTAATCAAAAAAATTTGTATCATTTTACCAAAGAAATGCTTTATAAAAGAATCCTTGAAAGGTTGACATGGTATGAAATTCTCGATTGCTTTTCTATAGATATTATTAAGCAAATGCTTGATAAATCAATTATCAATACGCTACGAACCCAGTCAATGAGGGAAAAATATGATTACACAAGACGAATATTATTCAACGAAACTTTACCCATTTCAAGATGGTATAATAAAGATATTCAAAAAACTAAATACCCCATTTTATCTAACAGGTGATACTGCCATCAATAGATGCTATTTTAACTTTCGTTACTCTGATGACCTTGATTATTTTGTAAATGCTGATAGTAATTATTCTCAATACAGGAATATCGTAATTAAAGCCTTAGAAAATTATTCAACCGAAAATAATTTCAAAATTTTAAAACAATCAATTATTGCTGAAGAAAACTACACGCAAGTCAACTTAATTCGAAATGAACACAATGAACAAGTAAACCTCAAAATAGATTTAATCAATGATATTGCTCCATATTTTGGAGATATACAAAACAATGACACTTTTGGAAGGGTTGATAATCATTTCAATATTATTTCAAACAAGCTATCAGCAATATACAGATTTGAGCCAAAAGACATTGCTGATATTTGGATATTGTCAAAGCACATAAGTTTTAATTGGAAGGAACAGTTCAATAACGCTAAAGAAAAAGATGCTGGACTTGATGTTCAAAAAGTTTCAGAAATAATACAACATTTTCCTGTAGATTATACAGACCATATAAAATGGTCAGTCGAAATTGACAAAAATAAATTTATTAACGATCTTTCAATAATAGCTCATGATTTATTGATGGGTAGAAATAATTCATTAAGAAATATGTAACACTATATATTTGTATAAAAAATAAAATACTTGGCTAATATTATAACTTGCATCCAAGTATGAAGTGTTTTGGGTTAAATGTTGACCAAACACGTAAACTTTCAGATATCAGAAATATACAAAAGTGCTAAAAAGTGATGCCAGAAAAACTACGCAGCTGGCAAAATCTCTGATATTCACCCAAGTATGTTGGGGATCGGTCTGAGTATTCAATTTACCGGATTAATACTGTATATACTATAAATCTATAAATGTAATTACACCAATAATTTCAATATAATCAAAATTGTCAGCTTCCAATAACCTAACAATCAAGCGGGCTACGCCGCTTATGGTGCGAGTTTTGATAACCTATTAATTTAAAAGAAAATATTTCATGATTTGACATATGGTTTAATATTTCAATAAATTCAACATGATATCTTATTTTTAAATAATTCTCAAAAAA
>Ga0272440_1004285_pt1 | contig 10288 bp, 12 predicted proteins | sample SSMMMBAug17_FD_192440 | JGI IMG/M metagenome (GOLD analysis project Ga0272440, IMG submission 192440) | Marine sediment archaeal communities from Little Sippewissett salt marsh, Falmouth, MA, United States - SSM-MMB-Aug17 | ecosystem: Environmental > Aquatic > Marine > Wetlands > Sediment ... | reverse complement strand
AAAACTTCCGACAAAATAAAGAACCAGAAGTTTTATGGGGATTGTTTATGAAAAATACCATCCAATAAGACGTTATTATCAAAAAACAACACATTATTCCAGTACTATTTTAATAAAAGGAAGTTTGATTACGTGAAATCAACTATGTACGCAGCAATCTGGATAATACCCTTTGGAACTTTAAAAATAGCAAGTTGGCACTAAATGGTAGCTACGCTACTTTTAGGCCAATTAAGGAAAAAGTGGCTGTTTATTGCAGGAATCGTTGCCGACCCTTTAACCCCTCTTGTACAACCTGTACAACTTTTTACCAGGAAACTTCGAGGGACTTCTTAAAAACCCTCGAGTACTGATAAAATAATTGAAATTGTAAGAAGTGAAATAGAAAAAAAATCAGATGATAAACAACAAAATCAGAAAGGTAAGTTTGGTAATACTACTTACAAAAAAAACAAGTAGTATAGTAGTATAATAGTAAAGTAGTAATAAAATAGTAGTAGAGTAGTAATAGTAAAGTAAAACGGCTTTATTTTATACAACTTTTGTACAACTTTTTTTATTATGAAAAAGAAACTTTATAAAACTTGGAAATGGAAAAAGAAACGTCAAGAATGGCTAAGTATGATCAAAATAATTATGATGGATACCGCTATGAAAATATTTTTCAGAGGATTAGGGTATCATCCAGATTGCTGCGTAAATGCACGCTAAGGGATAAAATATCAGTCAAAACCTAAAAATTAACTTAAATTGCATAGTATCTCTCAATTTAACGGAGGAATTGACACAAAAATAATCCACTTAAAAATGGTCCCTTTTTTCTCTCATACCGTTTTAAAGCCTTTATTATAAAGGGGTAAAAGTCTAATCGTGCATTTTTACATGGATCTGGGCAGTACCCTGATTTATACAAAGAATGCTTTAAAAGGCTCAATAAATTTGCCCAGCAACAATTAAAAGGTAAAAATTTTGAAAGAAGTATGAAGGGTGCTTATGAAAAATTGATTGAAGAAAGAGAGGATAAAGAATATCAAAAATCTATGGATGATAATCTATAAAAATTGACCAAAACCGCAAAATATCCGGCAACCATATGTATTTTTTACCCAATGAGTGATGAGAATGTGTTACTCAATTATTTGTAATCGAGACCGTCGATGTTAGAGTGTCTGAGTGACCGTTGAATGTTAGAGTGTCTGAGTGACCGTTGAATGTTAGAGTGTCTGAGTTGATGACATTTATAAGTATGGATTTCAAAATCCGAATTTTTTTGTTTCTGATTTATCTATTGTATATTTTATACCTTGAAAATTTCCTTTTCGGTGTCTTTCTTTTGAAATACAATTTAATTTACAAAGAACTTCAATTGAACCTCTTACGGTTCCATATGGTATTCCTGTTTTTTCAGATATTAATTTATAATTAGTTATACGTTCTTTATTATTTACTAAAAATTGTAATATAGAATGTTGTCTATCTGTTATCTTATATTTAGATTGTCTGGGAGACCACTCAAATTTTGCTAAAGTTTCAAGTCGAACTGATTCTTTAATAGGAACTAACTTAATTACCGATTTTTTAGTTAAAATAGATGTCAGACGCTCTGCAGATGATAAAATAGCATTATGTTCTGAAGGTTTATCACCAAAAACTGCTAAAATTTCTTCATATGCATAGTATTGTATATATGAGACTTCAACATCAGCCCAGTATGTTTCAATTTGTTTGTTGTTAGAATAAGGTAGGTAATGCGAAAATTTTAAACGTGCTTGATCACGAGCAATGTCTAACTTTTTCTTCTCTCCAGCTTCGGTACGCGTAGGAACAGGAAAAATTTGAATGTTTTTTCCTTCTGGAAGTTCGTTGATAGATGAAGCTATATTTGATGCGCCTTTGATATTTTGACTATTTAGTGTCAAACAAATTACTAGTAAATCTGGAAGTTTTACAGTGCAAATTCCGGATATATCGCTTGTTCCAGTCCGGCTATCGATAAGAATATAATCGTAATCATTAATAATTTTTGATTTGACAGCTTTTAGAAAAGTTCCACCACCAAGTCGATCATAGAAATTTCTCCAGTTGAATGAGTTTACTCGTGTTGAGTAAGTTTGATTTTGTTTTCCTGCAGGAACTAGATCAAGACGACCTTTGTAAAACTTCCAATTTATAGATACAGCATATCGTAGTATATTTGTAAATTTTTCATACCAGTCTTTTGATGATGAATCGTTCAATAGTTTTGGAGTCACAGCTTCGCTAGCGAAATCCGTTATAAAATCAATTAATCCTTCAGAAGAACTCAGTTCAGGATCATCGAGAAAAGGGTGAAAATAGCGATGTAATCCGGGAGCTTCCAAGTCCCAGTCTATCATTAATACACGTTTACCATTGCTAGCCAGTATCCATGCAACGTTAGCTAACAACATGGTTCGACCAGTTCCACCTTTATATGAATAAAACGTTATAACTTTGCCAACAGGTTTATTCATTTATCGATCCTTTATTTACTTGCACTAATATTTGGGAGTGTTTCATTATGATCACATATTACATTATTATGTACTTGAAGATAATCTATAATACTGTTTCGCCTTTCATTTAGTACAACCTGAATTTCTTTAAGAAGATTTTTATATGATGTAATACCAGTACGCAAATTTTTACCAGATTGACGGTAGAAAGTTTTTTTAAGGTTATCAATAAGCTGTTTTTCTTTTTTTTTTATTTCGAAATCCTCCTCATTCCAAGGAACTAAAACAGCAGAATTAAAATATCTTTCTTTATCATATTTTTTCATAATTGATTGGTATTTTTCCAACTCAAGTGTCCAAATATCAAGTATAATTATCACTATATTGTTTTCGGATTCAGCCTTACGAATCTTTTCCAATAGTTCTTCTTTAATGTCTTTATTGAACTCCAAATTATCAGATACGAGATCTTCGTTAAGTGCCGCTTCTTGAGCTATTAACAAAACAGATTTTGTGAAAGAAGGATAATAACTTAAATATTGCGCGAAAATTGACTCTTTTACGAGGAACCTTTGATACACAATATCTATCTTCGTATCAAGACGGTAATGACCTCATATTAAAGACTTTGAAATTTATAGCATGAGCAAATCGTTATTTTATATTTGCATTCTTGCACTAAATTTTAAAAGAATTAATTATTTACTTTATTTATATATTTTTTTGAATTTTATTAAATTTAGAATTTATAAGGTTTTCACACTTATTTTTTTATGAAAGTCAATAATACGAGGTTATTATGACCTAATTTCGGTGCTAATCTATCTATATCAAGAACTCAAGACAAAGAAGTAATATTTCGCGCAATATTTAAGTAATAAGGTTTCCAATCTATGGCCCCAGAGTCTCCGTATGAATCAACATTTTTTTTTACTCGACTTAATTCGTTCCTATACCCAACAACGTAAAAAAATTTAACAAAATTTGGCCCTCCAGTATTTATCTTTGATATTTTCCTACAATCATTTTTTGATGATTCTTCAAAAGCATTTTTTACATCTTCAAGTGCGCAGTTCTTTTTACTGTCACTCAAAGGGTATTGTTCAATTGCTTCAATAATGATTTTTGCAAAAATATGAAGACATTCAGTATATTTATTTTTATGTAATTTTATCAAAAATCGTAGTCCTTCTTCGTCGTAAATATCACCAAGGTTTTTGTTGATATTTTGATATTTAGATACACATGTAGGAACTACGGTATCGGAACGATGTATCCATTTAATTGGAATTATTAGAGACGGGTTACTTGATTTCTCTTGTAACCCTTGTTGATAATCGTTTATACGATCACTAAAGAATTGCCATTCCTTTCCACACCATTCTCGTGTAAAGTAAGTTGGTGTACATAAAGCAACAAAAACTTTACAAGTTTGTAATGCATGGAACAATTTTTGAGGCCATTCTTCTCCAATTTGAATACTTTCTTTGTCCCAAAAACAAACATTTTTTCTTCCAGGTGTTAGTAAACGGACTTCCTCTTTGAGATCTTCAAAGAAATCTAGTAAATATTTATCTTCGTCACATCGAGAATAGCTCAAAAAAAATTGGTAGCTCACTTTTTATTCCATTTTCTGTCGGATCTCTTAAATAAATAAGTTGCTTTATACTCCAATTATAGGCGTTGGCAACTGACCCATGGGCTATTCCTGCGTCAAGTTCCGCAATTATAGCTGTGGTTATCAGAGATCCATAATGTTTATTTTTAAATCAACAGCTATCTTTACCTATTTACGCTTTGTAACGTAATTCCGAAGATGCACCAGGATTGCATCTCATAACGGGTATAACTGCACATTTAGGGACAATCTGTCATAGAATCATCCATTTTTTTTCAGTCCGTGCTTTTTTTCAAAAGTGCCTCGATTTCCGGACGGTAAGATAGAGTAAGGCATATCAATTCTTCAGATACTGATATAAGGTTTCACGGCTAATTCCCATATCACGAGCGATATGTGCTTTTTTTTCACCAGCGGCAACTCGAGATTTCAATACTTTAATACTGGCATCATTTAAAGCTCGCTTTCTGCCACGGTAAGCTCCACGATGCTTTGCTAAAGCCATTCCTTCTCGTTGACGCTCTTTTATTAATGCACGCTCAAATTCTGCAAAAGCACCCATCACGGATAACATTAATTTGGGCATAGGTGAATCTTCACCAGTAAAGGATAAATTTTCTTTTACAAAATCAATGCGAACTCCTTTTTCTGTAAGCGTTTGAACAATTCGACGCAAATCATCAAGATTACGTGCTAAGCGATCCATGCTGTGCACAATGACAATATCACCGGCCCTTGCGAAATCCATTAATTCATCCAATTGTTCACGGCGAACATCTTTTCCTGAAGCTTTATCAGTGAAAGTTCGATCAATTTGAATACCCTCCAGCTGTCTTTCTGGATTTTGATCAAAAGTACTTACCCTGACATAACCTATTCGTTGCCCCTTCATACTCATTATCCTTTCAAAGTGTCAGGATAGACTCTATAACTTTTCTTGTATTGTGTCAATAAAAATAAAAATCAATCTTAATCTGACACAATTTATATTGAACTCTGACGTCAATTTAGAGTATACTTCAATCTGACAGTTATTGAGATAGAGAGGGGGAATCAATGGTAAATACGCTGAAAAAATCTTTTGTTTTGTGTTGTTTTGGTTTATTAAAAGAAAATTTAGGCAGAAAGCCAAGACAGTGTTGGGCTGGATTGCTTATAGTAACTTTTCGTTCCATTGGACTTCAAACCCCTTAACCTATTATGTTTAATGGAAAGTGTTGGGTAAGATGATTAAAAAAAGTGCGCTTTTTTTGATAAAAAATTTTTCTTTTGATTATTGGCAAATTTTATAGGTTTACTCCGAAAATCATTAAAACTATCTAGTTGGTTTTTTTTAGTGTTTATTCCAGAAATAACTTTATCTAATAAAAACTGTTGCTTAAATTTCATCTGCTTCATTGCAACACCCGGATTACTCATCTGCTTCATTTCAACAAAATCAACAGTCAGTGTTCTGACATCCTCATCCGGATTACTGATATAAAAGGTACGGTCGACAATGCGACCTTGTTCATCTTTTAAATCATAATGGATGGTATGGTCTTTCGTGGGAAGTATAGTTTCTTCACATTTTTGAAGGACCTGATCACACATAAAAATCGAATTGGCGATTTTAATCAAAACTGCAGGATCGTTTATTTGGTTTATACGTGAAAAATTCGTGGCATCCAGTCGCGATTCAAAGCACGCAATTGCTGCTTCGATTGTAGAAATACCAACAATTTCACAAACAATATCTACGCCTTCTTTTTTTTGAAACATAGTATTTTCTCCATATTTTTCCTATCCACTCAATTTTATTTCGGGGTTTCTGAAAATATTCAAAAACCCCTTACCTATTACCTATATGAAAATTTTTTAAACATTGTTTTATTCAGCCTTTGTTTTATTGAAAGTCTATAAATTTACTCACAAACCTCTAAATATACGATGATATAATGTTGATTTCTTATAAATTATTTTTTTTAGTAAAACATCATCAAAAGTTGCAACTCCCGCAGCTATTATTTCCTCTAAATTTATAGGAGGTTCAACGTAGTCATCTAAATTTTTTGCAGCATTTAACAGGTCCCCTCCCATAACTTCATCGATGTTACCTCCTATGAAATTCATATTTTTACCTCTTCAATTTGAATTTTTTTGTTAGTTAGTCACTTTTATGTTCTTTAATTTAGTTAATATATATTCCTCTTTTTTCAGATTATCAATTAGATCTTCAATAAAAGCTTTATTTGTTTCTTCTTTACCAGGAATGTTCTCTGCTAATTGAAAAAATAAAGAAAAATCGACATTCAGAGCTTTCAATAACTTTTCACAAGTATCTATTGAAGGCTTTTTTTTGTTTTTTTCAATTCTACTTATATAGTCCTGTCTAACTCCAGATTCATTAGATAAATCAGCCTGAGTTTTATTTTTTATTATTCTTAATAGATATATTGCTAAAGGAATATTATATTTTCTCATATTTGACCTATTATATGTTAATGATAATGTTAATGTTAATGATAATGTTTACTTTTTATTATATTATTTTGTTAGTAAAATCCTTTTTTAAACATTTCGTTCTCCTTTTATAAATGGTTATTTCCTATGGTTATTTCCTATGTTTAGTTTTTGTTTCGGGGAGATCTTACCTATGTTTAGTTTTTGTTTCGGGGGGATCTTACCTATATGCAATTTTTTTTAAACATTTCGTTCTCCTTATACCTTTATTTTGTTTTAAACTAATTACAAACCTCGAAATATAAAGATTATAAATTGTATGACGCTACGAGGTTTGGTTTCTTTAATATCAAAAATTAGTATTGCATTGAAAATAGTACACACTAATCACTGAACCCCGTACATTAGATTAATAAAAAACTATGATTATCTCGTATTATCCTATATAAAATTCCTTTCTAATTTTAACCCAAAAAAGCTAACCTGAGACACTCAATTAATATCGTGTTAAAATTTCTTGATACCCACTGTCGAATTTTATCAGTAATGCTAGCTTCTGAAGGGTTATCTAATAAAGTTAAAATTTCTGAAATTCTACCAATATTTTCTTTGATAAAAGAATATCTGATTTCATCAGAGTTTTTTAGTAATTCGATATACAAAATTAATTCTTCAACCAAAGTAAAAATTTTTGTTGCATTTACAGCAATATATTTATTCTTATCAGTGCCAATAACCCCCTTTTCCGAAATATTTGCAAGCATAAATATTTTTTCATAAATATTTATGATTACATTTAAGTCCTTTTGATTATCCTTTCGGAGCATAATCAAAACACGTTCAGATAGACACTGAACGTAATCTATTAAAAGATAGTTAAGGTTGTTGTTGTGAGTTTTAGACATATAATCCCCCTTTTTAAGATGTAGTTTACATAATAAAAAAGTGATTAGAGATTCTACCCCCACAACAATACAGTGTTAGGTGACTATAAAGATTGTAAGACTAGCATAAAACCTCCATAGTAATTTTTGAGCTTTTCCTATATAACGACATTTAAATGACGTTATAAGATTAAATCACTCTTCATTAAAGTTTAGTTATATCTCATTCAAGTCAAAGTCAATAAAAAAATGTCTATAGGTCATATTTTTTTAAATTATTGGATATTTTTTTGCCCAACTTTTTGGATTACTTCCCAGTACACGTTATATTGGGAAATAATCCGCTGGTTTCTTAGACTTTAAGATGGTAAATGATTTTTGTTGATCAATCTAGTTTGAACCGTTAAAAATACAACTCAACATTTTTGCAGTTTAATTTAATTTTTATAAAAAGGTAAAAAAGGGGGATAAAAATATGAAAAAAAAAATTTTTATTAGCTGGTCTGGTAATTTAGGTAAAGAAATAGCAGAAGTCTTTGGGAATTGGTTAAAAGAAATTTTACCAATTGATGAATTATTTTGTTCTACTGATTTAAGAGCAAGTTCAAATTGGTATGAAGAACTAAAAAAAGGTTTAAAATCATCCAATTTAGGTATTTTTTGTTTAACAGATCATGCTCTATCTTCGACATGGATGTTTTACGAAGTTGGTTTTTTAAATGGTAAAAAGAAGAAGAAAAATCATGATTTTAATCATTTAATATACCCTATACTGTTTGACCTTAAACAATCAAATGTTGACAGGACTATTTTTAATTATATTCAGAATTCTAATTTTAAAAAGAAACAGATTAAAAATCTTATTATTGATATAGCTGAATATCATTTTCCATCAGTAGAAACTGAAACTATTATTACCTCTTTTGAAAGTAAATGGAAAATGTTAAATAAAGAAGTTAAACAAATAATAGATAACAATACACAAAAACAAAATATCCCAAAGAATGTTTTTGAAAAAATGGATAATATTTATGTCGTTATAGGATTTGATAACTTAGGAGAAATGATTGTTAAAGAACTACTCTTACATAACAATCAAGTTATTGTAATCGATATAAATAAAAGATTAGCAAGTACAAACGAAACCGATATTATTGACTATCAATTAATTCCAATAAATGGTTCTACAAGTTATTCTATTAACAAAGAAAATACAATACTTTGTATTAATAATACAATTGATGAGCTTTTCAAAGATCTATACAAAAACAAACAAAATAGTTTTCTCAAAAAGCTTGAAAATAAAAATATATTATCGTTTATGATAACTTTAACGGATCATTTATTAATACAAAATATTCTAGGCTATTTGTGTCAAGCTCCTTGGAAAAAGAAAAAACCATTTATTATTTCAAGAGCTGCAACAAAAGAAAATGTACAAGCATTAAAGGGTATTGGTGCTGATGCCGCTGTAATTCCAGAAACTACCGGATCAATTGAATTTGCTTCTTTTTCAAAAATAATTTCAGCGAAAGAAATAAATATTCTTTCTTATGAGCTAAAAATTCCAAATATACCTGGTAGTTTGAATGGCGTTACATCGATACTTTCTGAATGGGGGATTAATATTGAATTTGCTAAATTAGTTTCTACAACCCCTTTTGTATCTACATGGGTTTTTGAGGGGTTTTTCAGATTTGAATATATAATTGAAAAATTAGAAAACTATTTTAAAGATAATGATAATATTGATCTTCTTATTAATTTTATCGATAGATCAAACAATCTAAATTTAAATAAAAATATGATTATTCGTGAATTTAATAAGGATTTTAAAAAATTTATAAACAGATATAATAATGAGATATTTAAATATCTTAAAGAAAATGTTATTGAATCAGAATTACAAAGATATGTTTGTGGTAAAGATAGAGTTAAATCTTGCAATATAAAAGAAAAATGTGGGCGCATGTACTGTAAAAATAAATTATTCTGTTGTAAAGATAAAAGTGATAAATTTTCAAATTTTCTTATAGAATAATCCAATTTTCTTAGAAGATTTTCTAAAATAAATCATAATTTACTATAATTTTACTTTCTACTTATATTATAGAAGGAAATAAGAATGGACTTATTTAATGAGTTTTTTAATATTTGGATAAAATTCTTTTTTTTACTTACACCTTTTTTTTCTATGTCAATGTTCATTTCACTATCAAATGAGATGAATGAACAAGAAAAATATAAGATTGTATATCGGACAACTTTTGCAATAATAGTCTTATGTTTTTCGTTATTTTTTTTCGGAAATGCCATTTTTAGTATATTTGGCATAACGCTTGATTCTTTTAGAATAGGGGCGGGTAGCTTATTGTTTATATCCTCAGTAAAAATGGTACAAAGTGAAAATAAACCACAATTAAGCAATCTAAAAAAAGATTTTGCTGTTGTCCCTTTAGCTATACCTATAACAATTGGACCTGCAACAACTGGTGCATTACTCATTATGGGCGCAGAAATTTCAGGAACCTGGCATAAAATTATAGGTTGTGTAGCTTTGTTGTTTGCTTCTTTGTCTGTTGGTTTGCTTTTAATGTTGTCAACAACTGTAAAAAAATTGATAGGCCAAAATGGACTTATAATTATGGAAAAGTTAACCGGTTTAATTCTAGCAGCTTTAGCTGCTCAAATTATTTTTACAGGTATAGTAAACTTTATATCATAACTCTTTTTCACCCCAAATAATCAAAACTTCCGAGATCATAGAGAACCGGAAGTTTTAGCAATAAATTGCAAATCTGGTACACAAAATAGGCAATTTCGGGGGACTCATTAAAACACCCTAATTTCACTGCCTCTGAGATTGTTTT
>Ga0272440_1004284_pt1 | contig 10288 bp, 8 predicted proteins | sample SSMMMBAug17_FD_192440 | JGI IMG/M metagenome (GOLD analysis project Ga0272440, IMG submission 192440) | Marine sediment archaeal communities from Little Sippewissett salt marsh, Falmouth, MA, United States - SSM-MMB-Aug17 | ecosystem: Environmental > Aquatic > Marine > Wetlands > Sediment ... | reverse complement strand
TCAGGGCTAAAAACAAGCCTACCATTTACCCAGGGCGTTGCCCTGGGCTGTTATGTTGCCGCCCTTTCAGGGCTAAGAAAAATAAAGTCTTTTTGGGAACTGGCAATTTTGGTTACACTCAAATGAATATATTATAAAATAAGTCAAATCTGAAAAATTTATTTAAAAGGAGACGATATGAATTTTGATAATAATCCGGTCAATAACAATGCATCGTTGGATTCGGCCATTATGGCCTATCAACAGAATCAATTCGATCGCGCTGAGGCCGAATGCAGTCATTTTTTACAGGCAAATCCTGACAGTGCCAATGCGCAATATCTCTTCGGACTTGTGCTGCAAAAACAAGGCAAAAACGATCTGGCCATAGATTATATCAACAAAGCCATTTCTACAGATGCTGCACAGATTGCAACATTTCAATCCAGACTGCTCGCGCCTGTTCAGCAGAACATTTCTGCCCAAACAGATGAAATACAACAGTCAGCCACTCAGATGAATTCATCACAGCAGCCACAAACAGATGATGAGGATCCATTCAAAGCAACACGAGAATTGCTAAAACGTTTTGAAAAAGAACAATCCGCAGAAAGCTTTCCAACAAATAATCAAGCTGTTGGAGGAAATCAAGCCCCGTCAATGGAAGCCAATCAACAGCAAGGAATGTCGCTAAATTTTCCCCAAAGTCCAATTACTCAGACGATAGCTGATAATTCTGATTTGATCAATTTTATACAAAAATTGTATACTGAAAACTTTTCTGCTTCTGTATTGTTCTGGACAGGTGTTGAATCCAAAACGATTGGAAATCTCAATCAGTTTCCAGGCATGAAATTTAGTGTCTGGCATGATGAAATAAAATCCCATGAGTATTATACCGAATTTTTAAAAGATTTAAAACTTCGCAGTATGAGTGTTATTACAAGTGAAAAGGCTGTGCAAACTCAATGGGATGCTTTTATTCTTCCATATACTGAAATTAACTGTTCAGAAGATCCAGTCACTAACGTTTCATACAAATTATTATATCTGGCTAATGGATTTATGAATGCACCAGATAAACAAAATGTGGAGGCGACATTGAAATCAAAAGGATGTGTCCCAAATAGTGATTCCCCCTGTGTTTTTGAACGTAAAGACCAATTATCCAGAGGGGAAAAGCTTTTTAATGAAGGTAAAGTTGAGGAAGCCATTCAGTGTTTTGAGGAAGTTTTGGCAGGTGATCCAAACAACACAGATGCATATAACAATTTGGCTGTTGTTTCATATGCACTGGGAAATGCGGAGTCCGCAGAAACATTTTTGTTAAAAGCGCTTGAAATTGATCCCAATAATGTGAATGCAATGATGAATATTGCTGATATCTATTGTGCGTGTGGTCATATCAATGAAGCGGCAACATACATGACAAAGGCAATTGAATTGGCGCCGAAAAATCCAGATATCTGGGCCAGCTTGAGTTCATTTTATAAACAAATTGGTAGTGAAGACGAAGCTCAGGCAGCAATGAAAAAAAGTGAAACCCTCAGGCAATCAGCCGATCAATAAACAATCTGATTATATAGAATTCAGTCCAACAGGTCAGCCATTTGACCTGTTGAACTGAAAAATATCTTTTCATCAAAAATTCTTATCAATCCAACGATTTTATTTTTTTTCAAGGGGTTTGGAATCAATTTGTCTTTCTGGCAGATTATTTTCATCATAGATAAGAACTTCTTCAAACATCACATATGATTGCTTATCATGGATTTCCATACTGGCGCAAATTCCATCAATAACTGTTCCCTGATAAACATCCCCTCGAACCAAAACTTTCGCAGATTGATCTGCAGTCTGAACTTGACGATTAATTGTTTGAATTTCAGACGTGTTATTTTCTATTGTATCTAAAATATTCTGAATCATATCAATCGATTTTTTAACTGAATCTCTTTCTTTGGTCAATGACTTCAATTCCTGTTTTGCCGGACCAATTTTTCTTGAAAAGGCTTTTATCGTTTCCAATATTTTGGGTAAGTTCTCAATGTTATGATTTTTTCTTACCTTTTTATATTGCTGGATCAATTTTTTATTAATTGAACTGGCTTCCAGCAGTGTTGGCTCAAGATCTTCAATTTTCTTCTGAATAGATTGACACTCCTCGCTCAGTTCCTCAATACGCTCAATATCTAAATCCTCTTTTAGTGAAGCCAGTTCTTCTTCAAGTTTTGTGTTTTCATTCTTTAGTTGCATCATTTTCTTAACAAGCACCGGATCTTTTCCAATTGTCAATCGACAACCTGGAGAGGTTTTTGATCCCAGATGCATGGTAACAACATTTTTAAACGCCATAATGTCAGAGGTCAATATTTTATTGTTTTCAACAATGCAATTATTTCGCGTCTCTATTTTGGAATCTACGATACCATTACTGACAACCACATCATATTCACATTCTACAGTCGAGCCTTTAACAAATTTTGACTTAAATGACCCCATACAAACTATTTTTGAACCAACAACCCCCCCCTCAACGGTTATATCCCCATCCACCCGAACATCCGCTCGAAATAATTCCCTGGCTTCAAGACTGGCACAACGCACCTTGAATCCACTTTGCACAGTACCCTTTACAACCACCGGACCATTGAATCGAATATTACCGGTTTTCATGTTGACATCCCCATTGATGTAATACTGCGCTAAAACGTCAACTCGTTCATTTCGACCAGCTGTAGAAACAGGCATCCCACTAATTCTGGCATATATCATGCGTTTATCTTCACTGATTGATGCGCCATTTCCACACCGCAACGTTACATGACGTGCCTTTTTGGCGTCAATTCGCTTTCCATAAACATCTTTACCATTCTTACCGGGTATTCCAGGAACACGTTCGGCAATTAAGGTGCCTTTTTCAACGTAAGGCATTTCACCACGTTCTTTAAAATCAACACGTTCATCCTTTTCAGCCAGATTGGGATCAATGGTTTTTAATGGGTGTGTATCAAAAAAATACTTAACGCTGCCATGTTTTGGTTCAGTGGGTTCACTTCCCCTGGCAACGAGGAAAGGCTTGATTCGATTCAAGCGTTTATCAATAAATTTTTGGAGTTCTTCATCACCAACTAGCCCATAAACAATTTTTTCTCGTTCTAAAAATTTTTTAAGATCTGCAATGGTAACATCGTTATCCATTCTGCTTTTTTCAACAAGATAGGCTTTCATGCCATCACTAACAAGCAATTTGATTTGTTCATTCAAAATATTTAAGTCTTTTTTGGCAACACCAACAAATTCAGTTTTTGGTAACGATTTCAAGCGATCTGGCAATTCATTTTTCGATTCCTTCAGTTCTGTTTTTATTGGCTTTTTTACCGCTTGATTTTCAATCGTTTCATTTTTTTTGACATCAGTTTTTTGAATTTCTTCCTGGATAACTTGTTTGACTTTGGATTGAGATTCAGTCGGAGGTGCGGAGCGCACAACAGGTTTAATTTTTTGACGATTAATTTTGGGTTTGTTTACCTGTTGCATCATGGAAAAACCACTGCCACACTTTTTACAAATTCCTCTTCGCCCCAGATTATTCTGATAGATCCGATAGGTCTTTCCACACTTGGGGCATGAAACAGTTATTAGTTTTGATTTTTCCATGACGTTTTCCTACATTATTTTTTTTGAAGATTATCCTACAGTCATAAGCTACTGAATTCATGAAAATAGTTATGTAGTCATAAATTGTAATTATTATAATGTGTTTTATGTTTGTGATTGATTACCAGGATTTGACTGTTTGAATATCAGTAAAATGCAAAAAAAATGCCATGCAAGGGATCGGAATGGATATATCCTTTTTCAAAGAATGATACCAGTAAATGTGGGCGCCACTGGCGGTGCTATAAATTTGGGGGTAGTCGGCAATATTTCATTCTCTATACCAAGCCAAAGTTTCTTTCAATCCTTGATTAAACAAATACTCAGGAACGTACTTCAATTCTTTTTCTGCAAGTTGGATATCCCCCTCTGATGCGAGAATATCCCCCTCTCTACCCTGTTCATATCTGGGTGTAAGGTTGATCTTTTCTTCATGGCAGATTGTTTCCCACAAATCATTTATCGTTCGCGTTTTACCAGTGCCGATATTAAATACGTTTCCATTGATTGAAGATTGTGTGGCCGCCAAAAAGTTGGCATTCACAACATCTTTGACATAGACAAAATCCCTGGATTGATTGCCATCACCATAAATTGTCGGTCGCAGTCGGTTAATGGCTTGGGTCAAAAAAATTGAAATCACGCCAGAGTATGGAGACGATGGATCCTGACGTGGACCATACACATTAAAATACCTTAAACAAACAATTTCTAGTTGATAGAGGTCTTTGTATAATCTAGCATAATATTCACCCATTAATTTGTGCACAGCATATGGACTTTTGGGATTGGGAAGCATTTGTTCGTCCTTGGGTAAATCAGGACTATCGCCATAAATGGCGCATGAACTGGCAAACACCACGCGCTTTACATTTGCTTTGCGTGCTGTTTCAAAAACATTCAGTGTGCCCATATCATTGATCATCGCGGTTTCCAGTGGCGCTTGAATTGTTCGCGGCACTGAAACCTCAGCCGCTTCGTGAAAGACCAGTTCACACCCTTTCATGGATTGTTCAAGCTTATCTATATCTCGAATGTCAGCTTCTATAAATTCAAGGTGTGTCTTGATATGCCCGATATTTTCACTTTTACCGGTGGACAGGTTGTCGATTATTCGAACATGATAATTATTCTCAAGCATTCTGTCCGCGATATGCGAACCGATAAAACCTGCTCCGCCTGTGATTAATACTTTTTTATTCATTTTTCTGTCTTTCTAATGTGTCTAAGGTATTCTCTGAAAATAACTTCCCCATTATTGATATTGTTCGTTTTGAGGTAAATGAACTGTAGAGACGTAGCATGCTACGTCTCTACACGACCTAATTTTTTGGACGATCAAGAAAAATGAGCATATTATTTTCCGAGCATTCCTAAGAATTAATATTTACTTCAACCCGACACCTTTGTAAAGTCTGCAATCCGTTCAAACCATTTTGAAATATTGACAAGCAATTGCAACCGATTATTCTTCAAAATTTCATCTGATGCCATCACAAGAACGTCATCAAAAAAACGATCCACACAGGGCCGAATGGATGCAATTGTTTTGAGGGCATCATCAAAACGCCCTGTCTTGATCAATGTAAAAATCTCGCTTTCCAGGCGATTACTTGTTTCGAATAATTGGGTTTCAGCTTCATGTTCAAATCGCTTTGGGTCAATTTCTGAGAGAGCATTTTCATCAATATTTTTCAAAATGTTTCCCACACGCTTAAATGCCGCTGCCAGTGATTCAAAATCAGGTTGTTTTTTAAGTTTTTCCAAAGCCTTTGCACGTGACCAGAGATCCGGAATGGTTGTCATTTTTGCACTCAAAACTGCTGTGGCAACATCTTTGGATATACTGGATTCTGTCATAATATGAATCATGCGTGCTTGAAAGAACGCCATAACTGTACGAACAACATCTGTCTGTGAACGCGTCAATTTGTCAGATAATATGGTTACTGATTTTTCTACCAGCTCCTTTAAAGAAAATGTCAATTGACGTTCATTAATTATCCGAATCACACCAATACAATGACGTCTCAGTGCGTAAGGATCTGCTGTGCCTGTGGGTTTAAGCCCCACACCAAAACAACCGCAAATGGTGTCTATTTTATCTGCAATGGCAAGAAGTGTTCCAGCCATTGTCTTGGGTAATTCACCGCCTGAATGCGTGGGTTGGTAATGTTCCTGAATGGCTATTGCAACAGCCTCATCTTCATTGGATTCCTGCGCATAAATTGTTCCCATGATCCCCTGGAGAGATGGAAATTCATTGACAACTTGCGAAACAAGGTCAGATTTGCAAAGCCATGCGGCGCGACTGACGTGAGTTCGCACCAAGTCATCATCTACCTTTTGCGCCAGAAATGATGCCAGCTTTTGAATACGAATGGTTTTATCGTATACTGTGCCCAACTGGGCCTGAAAAAGTACCCCTTTTAACTTTTCAACACGAGTGTCTAATTTTTCTTTTAAATCGCCCTTGTAAAAAAATCGGGCATCTGAAAGCCGGGCACGAAGGACACGTTCATGACCTTTGGAAACCAGGGCAACATCCCTGACAGGTGTGTTATTCACTGCAATAAAGCACGGCATTAATTGTCCATCTGACCGGATGACCGCAAAATATTTTTGATGTTCCCGCATAGCGCATATCAGAACGGCTGATGGCACCTCCAGAAAATATTTTTCAAATTTGCCGGCACAGGCCATCGGATATTCTACAAGGTTTGTGACAATATCCAACAAATCCGAATCTGGTTTTATTTGTCCGCCCAAATCAGAGGCAAGTGTATTGATTTGATCCTGAATCATTTGTTTTCGCTTTTGGATATCCACCACAATACTTGCCTGAGTCAGTTGTGTTTCATATGTTGATGGTGATAAAATATTCAGTGGTTCAGGATGGACAAACCGATGTCCGGTGGTTTGTTGTCCACTTTGTAAATGTCCCCAATAGAAAGAAATGGATGTTTCACCCAGCAAACAAATAAGGGATATCACCGGACGTGCAAATGTTTTGTGATAATCAGACCATCTCATGGTCTTTGGAAAGGGTGTACTGTCAATAATTTTTGGCATAATCTCTGGCAAAACACTGGCTGTGGGTTGGCCTTCATCAGTAATTGTCAGACATAGATATTTCCCTTTAGGCATTTCTTTAATTGTAATCTCACCAAGTGCTTTCCCCCATTTTTCTGCAAACTTGATTGCCGGCACTTTAGGATTGCCATCGTCATCATATGCCACTTTTTGAGGGGGGCCAGTTTCTTCACGGGTATGCGATTTCTGTGTATCAGCCATGTTGGAAACATATATTGCCAGACGTCTAGGCGTGCCCATTGTCCGAATATTGCCATGTGTAATACGTGCATTTTTCAATGCTTTTTTCAGATTTTGACACATACTATTTAAAGCAGGCTGAATATAACCTGCTGGTAATTCTTCTGTACATATTTCAAAGAGCAAATCGTTCATGATATCTCCTTTGTGTTGAATTCCTTTTCAAGCAATGGATATCCCATTTCCTCTCGGCCTTTCACGTATGATTGTGCAGATTTTCTGGCCAGTTTTCTAATTCGCGCAATATAACCTGTTCTTTCTGTCACACTGATTGCTCCACGTGCATCCAACAAATTAAAAATATGGGAACATTTTAAACAATACTCGTATGCCGGAATGGGCAGATCTTTTTCAACAATGGTTAAGGATTCCTGCTCAAACCTATTGAACAATTGGCGAAGCATATCAATGTCTGCATGTTCAAAATTATATGCCGACTGTTCAACTTCCTGTCTGTGATGGACTTCACCATAAGATATAATATCATTCCACTGAATATTAAAAACATTGTCAATTCCTTGCAAATACATGCATATTCGCTCCAGCCCATAAGTTAATTCAACTGATATGGGATGCAGTTCGATACTACCTGCCAGTTGAAAATATGTAAACTGTGTAATCTCCATGCCATCAAGCCAGACTTCCCAACCCAGGCCTGACGCACCAAGAGTGGGAGACTCCCAGTCATCTTCAACAAAACGAATATCATGTGCCAATGGGTCAATACCAATTTTTTCCAGACTTTGAAGATATAAATCCTGAACATTAGTAGGTGATGGTTTCAGTAAGACCTGATATTGATAATAATGTTGCAGTCGATTGGGATTCTCGCCATATCGGCCATCTGTGGGGCGTCGTGAGGGTTGAACATAGGCTGTTCTCCAGGGCTCAGGTCCCAGGGCTTTCAATAGAGTGGCCGGATGAAACGTGCCAGCGCCAACTTCCATATCATAGGGTTGAACAAGAACGCATCCTTTTTCAGCCCAAAATGTTTGAAGTGTCAGAATGATTTCCTGAAATGTCATTGATTATCTCCTTCAATGATTACACCGCAATCTGCGATTTTATTATGTAACAGCGAGGCATAGGGATACTGATCTAAAATTGATAACCAGATGTCTCGCAATATATCAATTTGTTTTTTTTCACCAATGGCCCAAATACATCCCCCGCCGCCAGCGCCTGTAAATCTGGCAGCGCATTGATTATCTATGGCTGCCTGAAGCAGTTTTTTTCCGGATGCATTGAATACATCAGGTGTCATCTTCAAACGTATCTCGACTTCCGAACGTATTGCTGAAACAACTGCGGGCCAATCCTTGTTTACAAGTGCTTTAATAAATACCTGTGTCTGTAAAACAATTTCTTCCCAATCGTTTCTAGTTGTGCCTTTGAGAAATTGTTCCACCCATTGCCCATTAATATCTTTTGATTCATGCGGGCTGCCGCAATATGCAATAAGAATTTGTTTTTCCAGGCTTTCATAGTCTGATTCTGATTGCAATATTTCATGCCTGAATGGATTTTCTAATGGTAAGGCCTCAAAATGCCAGGCATTTACACCTCCGAATATGGCTGCCAATTGATCCTGAATTCCACATGAAACACGGGCCACGTTGCTTTCTATTTGATAGGCCAAAATGGCCATCCGATTTTGAGAAAGAGGTTTATTAACAATTTGTGACAAAGCGGTAATCAGTGCCACTGCCGCTGTGGATGATCCCCCCAATGCACTTCGTGGGGGAGAGCTGGAATCAATATGAATATGTAAGCCAGAGATACGATAATAGGAGACGATAGCAAACATCAACCCCAAAGGGTGGTCAAAAGGAAGACGCTCGGCTGGAAAGCAGGCATCAGCAAAACCTTTGGATGTTATTTTTACCTGTCCTGAGGTGTGTGGATGCAATATCACACGGGTACGCATATCCAAAGCAATATTGAATGTACATGGCTTTAAATGGTGTAATGTATAATGAAATAATGGTATATCCAGTGTACCACCGGCATCAATTCGGCATGGAGCTGATGTTATTATTTCCCGGTTATTGGGGTACTGAATCATTAAAAGTGTCTCCTTTTCTTTCTGACATTATCATATGCAGATTTCGTTCGATTATAACAGATCTTTTAAATATATCAAACTAAAGTTCCGAAAAATGCAACCCACATTTTTTGTTTGCAATTATATATTTTAATATTGATATATATGCTTCCTGGCTTTTTTTTCGTTGAACCTTGAGTACAAAGGTTCACCCCTTTGTCTTTGAAATTTTTCTTGACAGTTGGTTTACCAAAACATACCATGCAGATTTATACCAGAACTTTAAATTTGCATAAAAGGCAATACAATCATAATAGAAAAAACGAAAAAACACATTGTCAGAAAAAAAATTATGTCTACTGAAAACAACCAACAAAAAATTGAAGCCATCAAAAAATTGATTGAAAATTTTTGTGATGCAAATCTGAATCAAATCTACAAGGCGTTTATCATGAATTTATTTGATGCTGTCAGTCGCAATAAAAGTTTTAAGATCAGTCGCGGAAAAAATGAAGCCTGGGCAGCATCCTGCATTCACGCGATTGCATGTCTGAATTTTCTTTATGATAATGATAACAACTCTGATGGCCAACATATAACATTTGATGCACTCTGCGATTTTTTTCAAATGCACAAAACGACGATACGCAGTAGAGCAAAGCAGATAGCAAAAGCCTGTGATATTAGAATTGGACAGCCTGAATATAGCAATTCAGACATTATGGATATAGACACTTTCTTTGAGAAAGAGAATCGTTTAAAAATCAATAAAAGCACGTCAAGGGAACGCTTGGATAAAGAAATTGTATTGGAAAGTGCTAATGAAGAGGAATTTGATGAGATTGAACGTTTTATGGACGAACAGCAGCGTTTGGTAGAAGAAAAATTGCAGAAAAAAAAGGCGCGTCGTTTGGAGATCAACAGAATGATCGCTGAGAAGAAAAAAGCGAAAAAAGAGGAAAGTGCTCATAAACAACTCAAACTTTTTTGAAACTCGAAAATAAGTTAAAACAATCTAAGACCCCATGCGGTTGGGCGTATGTACAAGTTAGGTGAAAATGTTGCCTCGAAAAATAACGAAATCAAACCTATGAGCAAAACCAATGTAGGGGCGAACCTTATGTTCGCCCTCTAACAGAAAACGAAATCAAACCTATATCCGATTGCGAAGGTAAACCATGAACCCATAAACATTGTTTTTTTGATAAAGATTTGTTTAAGATTTAATACCAATAACCTGCTGTTTAACCGGTATGTTTTTCTCAGAAATGT
>Ga0272440_1004283_pt1 | contig 10293 bp, 3 predicted proteins | sample SSMMMBAug17_FD_192440 | JGI IMG/M metagenome (GOLD analysis project Ga0272440, IMG submission 192440) | Marine sediment archaeal communities from Little Sippewissett salt marsh, Falmouth, MA, United States - SSM-MMB-Aug17 | ecosystem: Environmental > Aquatic > Marine > Wetlands > Sediment ... | reverse complement strand
AAGAGAATGTCCCTGTATATGAAATACTGTTTGAGATAGTGACATTCGTTCCAGGTAAATAGTCCTGGCAACTATGTTGTGCAAGAATGGGATCAGAAGTCTTGTAAACAGTGGTTGTTGAAGACGTTGCAATATTACCGGCATCATCTCGAAATTCAACATATATGGATTTTTCTCCTTCTTCTCCCGCTAACAGCCATTCGATGGTAGAAACAAATGGGATCCAGCCAGAGCCTGATTCTCCATATCCCTGGTTACTAATATTTATTTCAATATTGCTTTGTTCAGCTCCCAGGTTTAATACAATATTTGGGGTAGTTGTTTCCGAAGGCGCAGATACCCATACATTTTTAGGCTTAATCGTATCTATCCTAAAAGGTCCAGTTGTTAAAGTTGATCCAAATACAGGTTCATCTTCTTCATCCAGAGCAACAGCTGCAATATGAAAATAAATGTATACATCATCTGGAAAAACAGATGAATAATCAGTGCTGATTGCTGTTTGATTTCTATCCAGGATTAAACCTGCTGTATTTTCCTGATTAAATGACTCTGTTTCTTCATCTGACAATGTGTCAAATCGATAATAATAACCTTCAATAAATTCCTGGGTATAACCTTCAGGTAAAGACCAGACCAATTCAATGATCGTATTTTGGGACGGGCGGTTGATTTCATGCCCGGAAATGGCATAAATATTTTGAACAGGTCCCAAACTGCTGGCAAAAACCAATGTGGTATTAAATATTAACAATAATCCAACAATTGGCAGTAATACTTTTAACTTCCAACACTTCATCATATCAATACTCCTTTTCAGAATAATATCCATAAATTTCAATTATCACCATCACGATTATTTTTGTCGCGCCTGTAATTGGCGCAAAATTCTTTCCTCGTTTTGTATACGTGTGATATTCCTTTTTTGCAAATTATACAATTCCCTTGTTTTTGAAGATAATTCTGCAGAAAGCTCTCTTCTATCTTCAAGGGCTGCGTTTGATAACTCAATTTTTAATCGTGTTATTTCTTTACGCACACGATTTTCTTCCATTGATGCCTTGGAACGCATATATGCAATTTTTTTAATTCGAGATTCAATCATTTTTTCATTGATTCTATTTTGTGCTTTTTCAGCATACGATCCTTTGGCATGAACTCCCGGTAAAGGAGGAGGAACCCTGAAAGGGCTTTGATAAACCTGACTTTTACCGGTATTTTTTTGAGGTTGATTGGGTCGAAATGATCCTGATTTGCTTACATTAACATATTGAACATTATCTCCACCTGTACTGCTTTCAAACACTTTAATTTCGGAAATATATAATTTTTTATCCCCATTTTTCTGAATTCGCTGAGAAAAAACAGCCACAGAACTATAAGGTTGTACGATCCTTTTAATTGCTCTCTCAACAGGTAAAGAACGAATATTTGCTGAGATTTTATTGTTCTGAATGGATTCATCCACAAATACCTCAGCTCCACAAACATCGGATAATTTTTCCAATACTTTGATCACTGGAGCATTAGAAATTTCAGCAGTAATAAATTCACCATTTAATTCTATGCGAATTTTTTCAGTTTCATTTGCCTGAACAAAACCAATCAATCCAAATAGAAAAAGAATATGAATCATTAGATTGAGAAAAATTAACTCTTTGAATGTACGTTCAACAAAAAAATACATATTTTTCACCCTATTTTTTATTCACCTGTCCACGATTCGTTGAACTTGAATAAAATTTGTCCATCTTGAGTTTTAATAATCGCTGCTCCAGAACGTTTAGCACTGGCGGTACCATTTATCCCTACCCAGCACTTAGGTGACTGTAGCATACTTTTTTTAGTAATAATTTTTAATTGATATTGTCTGGTTGTATTCAATCCTTCAAATTTAAATGACCCATCGGATTCACATTTAATGGCTTGAATGAGTCCACCTCTGGATTGGTAATTATATAAATACACAAAAACAGATACATCTTCAGGCGGAGCAATGTCTTTACTGTCTCTGACATTGCCTGTAAGAATATTTTCTTCTCCTTTTGACATTTTTAACAGCAGCATGTCTGCTTGATCGACTTTCCAAATGGCTTGAGCTTCTGGAAAACCACGATATCTGGCAATTACGACATACTCTTGTACTGTTTCTCCATTTACTGTGGTGTCAAGACTACCCGCCTTAAAGTATCCATTTTCATCTGCTCTGGTATTTTTTATGGGTTGATCTGACTTACAATAGATTTCTATTCGAGCATTATTCATTCCAGCGCCTGTTTGACCATTTAATACAATTCCTTCAATAATGTTTCCTGGTTTCAAACTGAAATTAATGGTTTCACCTGAGGATCGATCTGTTTCCACATGATCTACATAGTTGTCTGAAATACTCTTAATAATATAATCAAATGCATCTGGAATATTTTCAAAAATGTAGTAACCTTCACTGTCTGTATGAACTGTTTTCCAATAACCCAGTTCAGGAGAGAATAATGTGATCATAACATTTGATGCAGGGATCTGACCGCTTAAGCCTGATGAATCATAGATGGTTACATGTCCATCAATCTGACTTGCAGGAGCAAGAATGAAATCTTTTTCAGTATCTTGATTGATTAAAAGACCTTTTTCAAAAAAATCTACCAAAGCAGAGCCTGTTGGGGCAGTGATAAAAACATTATATCCTTTTCTTTCAGCTATTCCATTGATTTCATAATATCCATTATCATCTGTCGTATCTTTTAATGGCTGTTGAGCATCTTTTGAAGATATTTCGATTTCAACCTTGGGGACAGGTTCATTTTTCCAGCTTTTTATGATTCCTTTTAAGGTATAACCTCTTTTTAAGATGAAATCATTATTGGTTGTTCCGGTCTTTACATTTGATTTTATTTGAGCGATATAATTAGTGTCAGACTGAGGAATAACACTAATGTGGTAATCCTTTCCAGGGGGTAAGTTGGTGATCACATAAAGGCCTTTTTTGTCAGTTTTGCATCCATTTCCTGCACCTGTACTTTCAGATGTTGCACTTACCATTACATTTTCCAGACTTCTGTTATCAGAATTACGAACTGTACCGGAAATTGATTCAGTTATAATGATTTTAAAATCAATATCTGTAGGATTTAACTGAGTGGTTGAAACAAAGGTCGCGTGATTCATATTAGAAACTATCTCACTGGTATTGTAATAAAAAATTGTATTATCATATGATATATAAACCACATAGTCATCTGCTTTTTCCAATCCACCAATTCGATATGAACCATCTGATAATGTTGTGGCATATCCCAAACTTTGCAGTTTATCAGACCATGCCTCCACCCGAACATTTGGTTTTCCTTTGCCATTCTCAGCATAAACAGTTCCTTGTATACATGTCCCCATTGTCAACACAAAATTGATATCTGTATCAGGAATTGTATCGGTTGTATCTACATGTGTTGCCTGATCAACAGAAATGGCCTGATTGTAAATTTGTTTTTTGTAAAGATTAGAACCTAATGATACAACATAATCATCAGAAGGTCGAAGGCCGGTAATTTCATAATCAACATCCAAATTGTTTTTAAAAAACACTGTCGTTTGATTTTCTGCTTTCAGCCTGTCAGAATTTGCATAAATAGTTACAGCATCATCTTTTATTGCTGATGCAGGGAATTGAATACGTCCTGCTATGGATACTGTTTCTGTAAAAAGATTAATATTGATTTTTGTTGCATTTGTATATTCCAAATTAACCAGGTTGGCTTTTTGAACTGTGGTTTGATCATAGTAAGCAATATATGGATATTTAGGTGTTGGGACAATATCAACAATATACTTTTTGGATTTTTCAAGACCTGGTATCATATAATCCACTTTATTTCCTGTCCCATTTACAAGAATCATTTTCATGTTGGTTGTATTTTTTTGAGTCGCCTTGACAAGCAGATTATCTCCTTGATCAAGCCCTGAAATAGTTCCAGATATAGATAGCGCATATGGCTGAAGATAAAAATCTACTGTAATATCAGAATTGGAGATCGCTGCCATTTTTGTATCATCTATGAATTTGTCGTGATAAATTCGGATTTCATAGGTCGTATCGCCAACAAGTCCTGTTAATTGGTAATTATAACCTTTTGAAACATTGCCGACACTGACATCATCAACAAATGTTTCAGTCGCTTCATCCCATGCTTCTATTTTTACATTTGCGATTGGAACATTATCATACGTAATTTTACCTGTAATTTCGTAACCAGAAAAAAGAACAAGATTACGTTGTATCGTTGACATTGAAGGATCTGGTTGAACATATGTTGCATCACTCCATTTATACACTGTGGTATTTGCGTTATAATATGATCTGAGGTATCCCTTTTCCCATATATATATAATATAATCTAATGTGTTGGTATCCAAACCAACAAAACGATAATGACCGCTTTCATCAGTTTTTTCTGTATGTAAGAATCCATTAGTGTTTGACCATACATTCACAAAAATGCCTGCACCTGCTGGTTCAGTTGAGCCAGTTTGATACTGAACCGATATGTTGCCTTCAATTACAGCGCCTTCGTCCAGTTGAAAATCAATATTATAAACATTTCCTTCAGTAATATCCACATGATCAGCATTGATTTTTTTCTCTTTATGGAAAAAATATTGTACAGGATATTTATCTGAAAATGCGGCAATGACATAATCACTTGCAGGCGGTAAATTAGGTAGAGAATACATGCCATAAGCATCTGTTGTTGCAGAATTATTTGTTTTTTGTGAAAGAGACCATGTTTGTATGTTGACCCCGGGAATAGGATTTCCTTCACTATCAGATACATTTCCAAATATTGTATTACCGGTTTTCAAAAAGAAATTTATATTGTCTGATCCTGGTAATACCTTTTGAGCACGAGAACGATCATCAACTTGATTATATGCTTGATAGGGATATAAATCGTTACTTGAATCTATTTCAACAATGTATCCATCATGAGAATTTTCTGTATCTGGAATTAATAAGCCTTTGATAACATACTTACCTGAAGCATTTGTTATGGCATCATTACCGACTTTTAAATAATCAGACCAGGCATTGATTCTTAAACCTTCAACAGCTTTACCACCTTCTTTTAAGCGAACAGTACCTTCAATTGTTCCAATAGTGGTCTCTTCAGTTTCAATGATTATATTGATATTATGAACCATTGGATCGTCTGGAGTTACTGTTCTTGCCAGTTCCCACGTTAAAACGCTAAATGAAGGTAGATCTATTCCAACATCTTCAAGTTTTGGCAAATGATAATAGAGTTCTGATTGATGAGACTCAGACCATATGTATATCCGATAATCTGAGGCATCCATTAGATTGGTAAAGGTATAAAAGCCTTCATTATCTGTTAAAGTCGTTTGATAGCTGAAAGTAGATTCTGAAAATGCATTCACTTCAATATCAGGCTGTCCAACATTATTATTGATGACCTGACCGTGTATACCCAATGAAAGTGTTTTCTTTAGAACAAAATCAATTCCTGTCAGACTACTGTTTTGTGTTGATAATTTATTGGCAGTGAATGAACTGAGTTTGTTCTGATAGTACTCACCCAAATATTGATTATCATCATAAGGAGGCCACGCAGAAATAATTAAACGATCTGTCAGGGGTAATTCAACCAGTGTATAATTACCATTTTCATCTGTCAGAGTGTTCGTAATAAATAGAGGCTTTAAAATAGCATTCAGACGAATGTGAGCTTCGACAATATATCCAGCCAGGCCATTTCCTGGTTCATCACCATTGACATCTCCTGCTAAAACACGTCCCTGAATGCTTCGTCCTGAAATTTGTACGTAATCATTTTTTTGAGATGTATAGATGTTATCTGCTGTTAACGTTACAGAATAGTTTCCTGTTTTTGTGTATACATGGTTTGGATTTTCTTCTGTTGACGTTGTCCCATCTCCAAAATCCCACAACCATGATGTTACATTATCTCGCGTCAAATTCAAAAATTGAACATCCAGTGGAGCAAGGCCTCGAGTGTTTTTTGCAATAAAAGAAACTATGACATCTTCGATCTTTTCAACCTGAATGCAAGAAGCAATTGTTTTTGAGCCAATTCCACCAGGACCTGAAGCTGTTAATGTTACAGTGTATGATCCAGGATTGCTGTATGTATGAACTGGATTTTTAGTGGCGCTTTTTTCACCATCCCCAAAATGCCATAACCAGCTTTGAATATATCCTTCTGAAAGGTTATTAAATTTAACCTTTAATGGAGAAAGGCCAGAGGTTGGATAGACTGTAAATGATGCAGCAGGATTATCGGCTATCAGTTTAAATTGAATGTATACGTCATGTTCTGTTCTCACATTATCCAGGAGAATTTTTGAAAGAGGTCCTTTGGATTCTTCATCAATGATGACATCTTCAACTGCATATCCATAAACAGGAAAGGTCTTAATCAAAAGAGAATCGCCCTGATTTACAGTTACATCTCCGGAAGGTTCAACCGATCCATTTGCTGAATGACTAATTTTTATAGAATAAGAATAATCATCCTTTTCAAAGACCGCAGATATGGTATGGTTTTCTTTAATATCCCAAAAGGTATATGATAAGATGTCCCCTTTTGGCTGCTCATCTACAAAAACCTCTTTAATGTGGTACCCATTCGATGGGGTAATTGTAAATGTTTGTCTGTCGCCTTGAAAGACAGTAACCTCAGATGGATAAACAGTTCCGCCTTCTTCTGAAGACGCAGTGATTGTAAATTGTTTTTTAGATTCAAAAATTGCTGTTATGGTGTGGTTGTCACTAACGTATAATCGATAATTATCAATTGGACCATAAGAGATACCATCAAGTTTGACGTCTTTAATAATACTATCTGCACCAGGAATGAATTTAAAGGTTATTTCCTGTCCATGTTCGATAGTGATATTGCCTTGAGGACTAATCTTACCATCCCCTTCAACATGTGTTGTAATAACAAAATTTTCAATTTGAACAAAAGAAACTTCTAATTTGTTGTCATCCTGAACAACATGTCGAAAAGTATAAGTATTGTCTGTCAATTCAACAACATTATCGTTAACTTTTACTTCATCTACCACAAAGCCTTCATCTGGAATAATAACAAAAGTTTTATCTTCACCATGATTAACAAAATTATGATTATCTTGAGTTTTACACTGACCATTATTGCCAACAATAATATTTATTTCATATTGTTTCAGCTTAAATGTAACTGCAAGGCTTTGTTGATTATTAATAACATTCTTAAATTCAACAATATTATCACCATGAAGGTCATATATTTCATTATTCTTCAAAACATTGTCTATTTCGTAGCCTTCATTTGGATTAATAATAAATCCGATATCTTCTCCATGATATACCTTGTTGTCTCCAGTAGTAGATGTAATTGTTCCATTTTTTCCTTTGTCAATATTGATTTGATATTCAATTCGGTCAAACATCGCTTTGATAAAATGATCGTCCATGACATTGTCAAATCGGTATTGTGTAAATGGAAAATTATTATCAATGGTACCATCAACAAGCCATCCTTTAAATCGATACCCATCTGCTGTGGTTTGTGTGAATGTAATGCTCTGACCTATTGAAATTTCAACAATACCTTCAGGATATATCTGACCGCCATTATCATCAGAGGTACTGGCATGAATTTTAAATTGATCTCCAGGAGGGAAAGCAAGAGAGGCAGGTTCAATAATTTTTTCATCCTCTAAACCATCTTCGACTCGATAAAACAATTTTGACTCTATGACTGCGTTTTCATCAGTAGCGCCATCACGTGTGAGAAGATATGAAAATGTAACAGGTGATGGTGGGGGGGTATTCCAAAAAAGTTCAATGGTTGATTCGTTTAAATGTTTTATTTGGTACGCTGGCTTTTCTGATTCAGAAAATAGTGTCTTTTCAGGAATAGACAGGCGCACACCTAATGCGGTAAGATCTCCAAAATAAAAAATTGTATTGTTCACAGTACACGTTTTATCATCAATAAATTCAGAAAGGTTATGGAAACCATTAACTGTCGTTTGATTGACTGTCACAGGCTCTGCAGGTAAAACATCCTGGCTGCCATCATTAATCCTGTAAAGAATATTGGCCTTGATCGTTTGATCTCCTGATATTTCTGAGGATGAACGCAGCATGTAGTGGAATTCAATGGAATTTTTATCTGGAACCTTTGTCCAGAAAAATTCTACACCATTTTCAACAGGTTTGTCATTGTAAGGTAAGTCAGGTCCAGACATTGATTGTAATTCATATGACCATCCGACAGGTAATTCTATTGTCACACCAAAAGCACTTAAACCATCCAAATCATTAATCATGCAGGTCATATAAACAAGACCGCCCGGAACATAATCTGCATAGGAATTTTGAGTAATGGTTGGCCCTGAAACAATCATCGCTGATGTAGTATTGATCATTGCAGGCATCAACAACATGCAAAACAAAACCAAACAAAAAAGAGTCTTTATCAGCCCATTGGCTTGCTTTGACTTTTTGTTGGAATAAAAATTATATGGTTTCATTGTTATCCTCCTGATTTTATGGGGATTTAGTATACCCTGTTATTATTATTTTTTTTAAAATCATACATCGAAATATTCAATACTAATCGTCTGAAAAGAACATTAAATAAAGTTATATAAAATGAGTGTATCAAGTAATAGTGATCATTTGTTAAATGGCTGTTTAATTGCATTTAAAAATCCTTAAAAATTTTGCATTTATTGCAATTAGTCAGGTAGGCATTGCAGGCTAAATCAGTGAAATATTGAAATTTTTGATGCTCACACAGAAAAGATGGAATAATATTGAAAAATTCTTTAAGGTAAATGGATATTAATAAAAATTGATAATCCATCATTTCATCTGACAATTTGATATCTGTATACAATTGATCAATATTCAGAAGACAGATTTAATCGATTCATATAAATTTTTCTCTGAATCCAATGATCATTAAAATCGATAAGCTGCATTTAGAGAAAAATTACTGTACTGAATATGATCCACATTACCAAAACCAAGTACATGTTCCATTTCAATTCCAACAGAGTAATTGTGCTGATATATTAAATCAGTTCCAATAGCAATGCGAGAGCCAATACCCCAATCGGTTTTTTTTCTGAATTCAGGACCGGATATTTTTTCATATGAATTCATAATTCCTAAACCAAAAAGAAAATATGGAACAAAATATTCTTTTACAGGTAATGTACATTTAGCATTTCCACCGATAGTAAAGACATCTATTTTAGTTTTAAAACCCTTTTCCATTTCAGACTCAAAAGGAATGACATATTCCATTTGTCCTTCAACTGTAAAATATTCGTTTAATATCAGACCACCTCTAAATTTAAGCCCAAAAGAATTGTCGTAATCGACTGAGACATTTCCGATAAACAAGTCTTCTGTATGAGACTCATCAAGCTGATTCCAGCAATTCATCGCAGATGCGCCCACATAAAATGACGTTTTTTCCTGAGCATAAATTGCATTAAGCCCTGAAATAAAAAATACACATAAGATTAAATTGAATATCAAAAAGAATTTTCTCATAATTTCACCATTTTTTTGATTTAAACAGGTTCAAAATTTTTTCAGCATAAAAACAAACATTCCCATAAAATCTATTTTCATCTCTTTGTCAAGTATTAATATCAGTCGAAGGCTGTTCATAAATCATTCATTTTTCCAACATTGTCAAAAAAGAATGTAACTTGCATTGATTTGATCATAAAATCCATCATCATAAAAAAAATCAACAAAAAGCCTTAGAAAATAATACATCAAGAAAAATTTATATCCAAAAAGCCGCTATCCAGAAAAAAATATTGAGTACATCCAAAATTTAAAAGAAGTTTTTAAAATAACCTCAATCATCTTGACAAATGAGAAAAAATAAACTTTAAAGAAATGAATTTTTAATTTGACTTTGATACATTTTTTTTTTAATTTGCCGATTAGTAATTTCAATTTTTTTAATTTGCCGATTAGTAATTTCAATTAAATAACATCAGGTTTTCAACAGGATCGTGATTCAAATGAGCTATATCAGAAAAATAATTGCATTAAATCTTGTAGGAATAATGGTTATTTCCTTTTTCCCATTATTCCACATGGATGATTTAACTCGCGATGGGAATGTTGATTTGCAGGATGTTATTGTTGTTATTAAAGGTGTTGCAAGAACTGTTGAAACTTCGGAATCTATAAAACAAAGCGTCGGTCGTGTAGTTTCGGTAATTAATGTAGCAGCA
>Ga0272440_1004282_pt1 | contig 10294 bp, 6 predicted proteins | sample SSMMMBAug17_FD_192440 | JGI IMG/M metagenome (GOLD analysis project Ga0272440, IMG submission 192440) | Marine sediment archaeal communities from Little Sippewissett salt marsh, Falmouth, MA, United States - SSM-MMB-Aug17 | ecosystem: Environmental > Aquatic > Marine > Wetlands > Sediment ... | reverse complement strand
CCTCATTCAGGCTGTCTATTGCTCTTAGACAAGTAAACTATGCATTGTTTTGCACAAGAAAAGATCAATTTCCTTTATATTTTGATGTATATGAAGGGAATCGGCACGATTCTAAAGAGTTTAAAGAAGTACTAGAGAAGTTTTTTGAATTTTATAAGGGAACCAATTATTGACTTTGAAATTATTATTATTTAGGAAGAATTTGAAATTCAAGCATTGAGAAGTTCGGATAGACCCATGCGCCCAGTTATTATCGATTGAATCCAGATAAGACTTGCAACAGATAAATAACTTCAGGCAAACCCAACTCTCCATCACGATTAATATCCTCAAACCCCACTGAAACGTAATTGACACGACCATTTTTAACTGACCATCCTTTAAAATTATCGATTAAACCTTGCAAAGAGACCATCACGTTTTCATTTTTCAATACAGTAAAAGACAGCGTGAGTAACAGATCACTTTCACCTTCTTCAATTTTCTGACTTGAACTATAACCGCCAAATATAATGATGCCATTGCCTTTGTTATTGCCCTCAAAATTATCAAGTCTGTTATCCATATCCTCAGCCAATTCATATGATTGATAGGATAATATATCCGGCTGATACGTAATTTCAAATCCGAATGCTTTCACATCATTGGGTGCATTGTTTATTGTCAGTGTGAATTCAATCGTACTTCCTACCTCTGCATTATGTATATCATTTAGTACCAAATTTTCTGCAAAAACTTGATGTGAGAAAAAAATCAAAAAAATGAATACCATATTGTAAAATGTTCTGATTTTCATAATAATCTCCTTATTAAAACAGTCGTAAGTATCAAAAACTTACGACTGTCATCTTGATTGATTCGTTAATTAGAAAACTTCAGGGTATTGTATCTTTTCGTCATCGTTGGGCGCATCATCAATGATTGTAACTTCAAAGCGTTTACTCTCAAGCATTTGACCATTGGCATCCATGACAGATAGAGTAACAATTGCGAACCCATGTTTATCTTCAATCGGAGCAAGAGAAACCACCCATAAGCCTTCAATTTGCTCTATATGAATGTCTTTAATCAAATCTTCATTGGATGAACTTGCAATTAAGCGCATATGCGAATTTTCTGGCATTTTAATTTTAATGGGGTCAAGAGGATCATTAATATATCCAATTTTCTCTGGTATTTCAGGAAGAATGGTGTTTTCTTCTCCAACCGAAATAATGGTTTCAGTTGTATATACATTTCCTCTGAGATCTGTAATCTGACAACTTGCAATAAATTCACCTTCTTCTTGATAAACATGCTTTACAAATGGGCCTTTGGCATCAATGGTACCATCAGATTCAAAATCCCATTGAATCCGGCATTCATGTGTAATAAAATTCTTCAATTCATTATTTGTCAACTTGAATTCGACTGTTAAAGGTGCAGCGCCTTTATCTGGCGAGGCAATGATTGTCATTTCAACAGGATCTGTTGTATCTGATTTGACAACTATTTCTATCTCTGCTGTTAATTCATTTCCATCTTCATCAATAACCAAAGCGCTAACAACATATTCTCCGGCTTCCTCAAATGTGTGATAAATTTCGATACCTTCAGCATCAAATTGACCATCATCATTCAGATCCCATTGAATTTTAGCATTTTCAAGAAAATCTTTTGCAAAGTAAGCAAACACATACATTTTAGTTTTCAAAGGCGCAATGCCAATGGCAGGACGAGCGATAATGTAAATTTTTTCAGGAATGTAAGGCTCTGGTTCATAAACATGGACCAGGGTTTCTCCCACAGCAATGGAACCATCATCATAGATACCTTTTACGCGCACCAGATATTCGCCTTCTTTTTTGAATAGCCAGTTAACTTCTTTGCCTCTGGCATCAACATTGCCATCATCATTGAAATCCCATTCAAACTTTGTGTATGTGGGCGGATCCCAAATCCATTTTTGATCATTGGTTTCCGCAGAACCAGATGCATCTTTATTGATTTCAATAGGGTAAATATGCTCTATGTGATCATCTGCAAAGAAATGAACGCGCAATGGTGCTTCGCCCTCAGGTGGTGAGGCGATAATGGTGATCACTTTTTCTTCGTTATTACCCGCTTCAACAACAATGGTAACTTCATCTGTATCAGTCAAACCATCCTGATCGGTTACTTTTAAGATTGCTGTATATGTACCTTCCTGAAAATAAGTAAATTTGACTTCAGGACCATTGTCATCAAATGTGCCATCACCCTGAAAATCCCATTCATATTTGATGCGATTGCCATCAGCACTTTCATCGTATTCAGCAGTAAACCAGACAGTGAGCGGTGCCTGACCACTGTTGGGAGAGGCACTCGCTATTGCTTCAGGCGTATAGGTCGAATCATCAAGGCAATTTGGCAACCCAAGATAGTATTGAAATATACACAGGGTATCTGCCGGAGTGGTGTCGCCATCTTTGTTCACATCACCACAAATGCTTTCGCAGTCGAGATTACTGGATGTCGGACATATTGCCAGATATTTTTCAAAGGTATTCAACGCATCCATTGGGGTGATTTCCCCATCTGCATTGATGTCTCCATTACAACCACTCTGAAAACAGCCTGGAGAGGTTGTCCAGTTAGCAATTTCATCTGTTAAGCCCTGCAAAGACAGTTTCGTTGATGGTTCAGATTGAATAATTTCAAATTGCACAAACAAAACCGAGCCACTGGCACCATCAAGAATGCCTTTGTTCTTCACACCACCACATCGAAGTATGCCATCCGAGATGAGTTTGACATCAAAAAAATCCGAATCTTCAGCCAGTGCCCCTTTTTCATAGCTTTTGAATGAAAGCATTTCCGGATCATAAACAAGCTCAAATCCAAAAGCACTGACATCATTTGGGGCATCATTGATTCGTATCGGTATGGTAACCAATCCGCCTGGAGCCCCAATACCGCCGGCAACATCCAACTGGCCTGAATTGTCTTCTTCACAAGGCACCACGATATTTGTTTCTGTTACTTCAATATTGATTTGCGCATCAACAGCAGTCAAACCATCACTAACTGAATATCCAAATTGAACATTTCCAATAAAATCGGTTTTTGGTTCAAAAGAGACATTTTTTTCAACCAGCGTTGCTGTACCATTTTCTGTTGGCGGATGAAGGGTGTATGTTAAGGCATCGCCATCTTCATCGGTTGCCAATAATTTGAAAGATATTGCGGCATTTTTTTCTGTTGTTACAGATATATCTTCTGTAACTGGTGGATGATTTACTGGTGTATAATCATCAGCAAATACTAAAAACACCGGAATTCCAAAATAAAGCAATGAAAAAAAACATAAAAAATAAATTGATTTTTTCATTTTAAACCTCCTGAAATAATTTAATTATTTGATTAAGGGTTAATTAAAAAGTAAACAAAGAAACGTCTTTATTTCATGTCACCCCCTTTCGTTTTTGATTAACTGACGATAAATAAGAAACAACATAGCCAAAATACCTATCTGAACAATCATTGAGAGAACAATTGTTCCGCTCAAAAAAGAAGGAAACGTAAATAAATGATTTTGTGAAATCGCTGAAGGCTGATGCATGCCTGCTGATACATCAACAGATTTTATGTATCCCAGATCTCTCTTGGTAAGTGACTCTTTGAATTTATTGTTGTGCAAATCTTGCTGTTGGAATTGCGATTGTGCTTCATTCTTCTTATCTGTTGATTGTTGTTTGTGAGATACGTTGTTTGTTGAATGTTTTTGTATTGGCTCAGCTTTCGGGGCGATCTGTTGATTCTTTGTCGTTATTAATTGATGAGAAGTTTGTGATGCTTCTCTATGAATTGTCTGGTGAATATTGGATGACTGCGAAGGAATAGAGCTGTTTGTACTTTTCGTTTGGGTGTCGTTCATGGTCACTATGTTTGGGGTTTTGGGACGAATTGTTGTGGCCGGTATCGTTCCTGATTGTGAAGATATCTCATTTTTTTCATTCGATTGGCTATCTGAATAGGTCTTTTCAGATATATCATTTTCAGAGTTCGTTATATCGTTTTCAGCATCATCATCAGTTTCTTCAGATTGTATAATAAGTTGACCATGTTGTGTGGTCCAGGTTTTAAAGTCATCTTTTAAGTTTTCCAACCTGACAGAAGTCGTTGTATGACCAATAACACGAAATTGAACGAATGCCAGACTACCAAAAGCCTGTTTTGGGATAATATTATCTCCAGTTTCAATACCACCCATACGAATACGTCCAAATCCGACATTGCTGGCCTGAAAAAATCGAAATCCATTTGATATTAAAGCGCCACGTTGGACAGACGTATAGATCATACTTGTTGGATCATAAGTAATTTCACAACCAAATGCGTTTACAGGATCAGGCGAATTGTGAATAAATATTGTAAATGTAACAATATCTCCATTTTTACCTGTCTGCGTGTTCATTTGAAGTTGTGCGCTCCAGCAAGATGCACATAGGAAGAATAATATTGATGTGTAAAAAAACTTAATCATCATGTTGCCTCTCTTTCAAGTGTTTCATATATTGATACAAGCGAAGGCATTTTATCTTTCACATGATGAAATATTTTTTTTAAAAAAGTTTTTATTTTTGAAGTATGATATAAGGCAGTTTTTTTTAATCACTCAGATTTTAAATGCTTTTCTATATATGATTTTAATCTGTTCACCATAAATTTATTGGCATAGTCAATTAACTGCTCACAAAAAGGGGCCCATTCAGGCGTGTCTTGCATCATTTTTTTGGCCTGTTGTTGAATTTCAATGAGATCACCTTGTTTGGAAAGATGATATAACGAATTCATAATTTCTTTTGGAGGGGTAATAAAAGCCTGATTTTTTTCTTCTTGATCCGCTGATTTCAATGGTGTGTCTTCTTCGCAAATCCATTTCAAGGATGTTTGCTCCTGGATTGTTGATAATAAATGATTGATATGAACTGGTTTTAATGTATGTCCATTAAAACCGGATTGCTGACACATTGTTTGAATATCTTCTGTCAATGTATCACACACAGCAATAAGCCGAACTCTATCAAATGATGTATGACTCCGAAAACCCCGGGCAGTTTCATAACCATCCATATCCGGCATGTTGACATCCAGAAGGACAATATTGGGACGCCTGGTTTTGGCCTGTTCAATGGCATCAGTACCGCTACCTGCTTCCATGATATCAAAGCCTAAGGGATATAAAATATCCTTTAATACTTCGCGATTTTCAGCTTTGTCATCAACGATTTGAACAGTCAATCGATTTCCTTTATAGCCAATGATTGTCCTTGATTCATCTTGCATCAAACTATTATTCCGCCACGAAACAGCGGGAAATGAGAGTTCAAACCAGAACAGGCTGCCTTTATTAATTTTGCTTTTTACATGGATTTCTGCGCCCATCATTCGAATGATGCGTTGTGATATGGCAAGTCCAAGGCCAGTGCCTTCTTTCTGTTTCGAAGGATCTCCAACCTGATGAAAAGGGAGAAAAATTTCTTTGATACTGTCCGAATCAATTCCAGGACCGGTATCTTCAATTTCAAATCGAATATTATCGCCTTGGGGCATCACACGAAATATCACCCCTCCCTGATCAACAAATTTTATGGCATTGCCTATTAAATTGAGTAAGACCTGTCTCAATCGTTTTTCATCGGCATGAACACCTTCAGGAAGATCCTTTGATGGTTCAAACTTTAAGTAAATATCTTTTTGCTCTGCTTTTATTCGTGCCACTTCTACAATACTGTTCAACAGGTTCATCAAACCAAAATCTATCGGTTCAAGAATCATTTTTCGGGCTTCAATTTTTGATAAGTCAAGAATATCGTTGATCATTGTCAGAAGATGTTCACCGCAATTATGAATAATTTGAACCGCATTCTGTTGAAAATTTGTTAATTTCTTATCCCTTTTCAGCATTTGTGTGTATCCAAGAATCCCATTTAATGGTGTACGAAGCTCATGACTCATATGTGCCAGGAATTCACTTTTGGCCTGATTGGCTGATTCAGCCACTTCTTTGGCTTTCTGAAGTGCTTCCGCTTGCTTTGTCTCACTGATATCCAGCATCATTCCAACCAGGCCACATATTTCATTTGCTGTATCCATGAAAGTGGCCTTGTAAATAATAAATTCACGCATGGCACCATCCGCACAGGAAATTGCTTTTTCATAAACTTGAATGCCTGGATTTTCAAAAAGTTCTATGTCTTTCTGGTAAATTTCCTGGGCTGCAGGTGCTGGAAAAATATCAAATACCGATTTTCCTGCAATTTCTTCACTATCAATACCCATGACAAATTCAAACGCAGCGTTACAGCCTTCAAAATGTAAAGATTTGTTGTTGTAGAAAATTGGATGCGGAATCGTGTCCATGAGGGTATTCACAAAATTCAGGTTTTCCTGAAGCACCTTTTCTGTTTGTTTACGCTCACGAATTTCTTCCTTATAGCGGGTAACATCACTGGTAACAACTACCGCATGTGTAATGCGATTATTGTCATCATAATAAGGATAATAGTTGACTTCATAGCAATGCGATTTTCCAGTTGTTCCAAATTCAAACCAGGATTCATAATGAATTTCTTTTCCGGAAAAGCATTGATCCAGATAATGCTTGAGTGTAGACTCAAAAACGTCAGGTCCCCAGACATCAGAAACTGTTTTTCCCACAAAATCATCCCATGATTTATCCTGCGCATCACAATATGTTCGGTTGACAGCTTCATATCGATATTCGCGATCAATCAATGTCATTGATTCTTTTGAGGCATTGGATAGGAATTCAAATTTATGCCATTTTTCCTCAATGGCTTTTCGATGGCTGATATCGACCATAATCATGAGAAAACAATCTCTGTTTCCAACATTGACAGGTGCAAATGAAAACAAGAGCTCATTTCTTTTTCCACTTTTGGTTTGAATACTCATTTCATGATTATGCAGGGGATTTTGGCTGGTGAGATTGGATACAATATACGACCATTGTGCTTCAGAAAATATATCGGTCTCCAGGCATTTTCTATGAATCAGTTCTTCTCTTGACATATCGGTCATTACCTCGAAACCTGGATTGACAGCCAGAAAAGTTTCTGTGTCTCTTGTCAGAATTGCCATACCGACAAGCTCTGTATGAAATGCCTGAACCAGATATTCATGCGCTTCGTTCACCAGTGCTTCAGCAGTTTTTCTTGTGGTAATATTGCGAATAATTACAATAAACTCTGTACCTGACGCCATTACCCGACATTCATAATACATACGAATATTGTGTTTTTCGATTTGAGTTTCAAATAATTGCGGACAATATGTTTCAAAAGCTGTTTGGGCATGAACCATTGTTTTTTCTGCCATTGACAGTGGCATCATGTCGTAAATCAGACAGCCTAAATAATCATTTGGATATTTAAAAAATTCATCTTTTCGCCCCATGTGAAAATCCAAAAGCGTACCCGCTTGATTGAATTTAAAAACAAGATCTGGAATTGCTTTTAACAAGGCCTGAATTCGCTGTTCGCTTTCAGCCATCAATTGATCCAGTAAGTTCGGTTGATTTATTGACAGGCTGTTTAATCGATTGCGAAATAATCGCAAATCTACTGGATGACACAAATAATCATTCATTCCCGTATTCATCAGACGGGAAATGACGTCTGAATGTGAATCTGATGGCAACACGCCCAAAATTGAACGTTGGGGTGAAACACATTCTGAAACGATATGCTTGATCATTTCATCAGGCGTTTGTTTTTGATTTAAAAAATCGGCAATAATCAACAAGGAATCGTTTTGGCAATTGTGTAATGGCATTTGTTTTACCTCGTTACACAATATGACTGAATAATTTTTTTGTTTCAGTATTTGCCTGATTTCAGCGTTTTCTTGCCGGGTGATATAGATCACTTTCATTGTTTTTTATCAAGAATTTTGTATGTAAACAGTTTATTCAGCATGTCAGACACGACATCCCATGCATTGGGATCAATGCTGTTAACAATATCCGCAACTGAATTTTTTCCATTGCACATTCGAAGAAAATATTTTGCTTGCTGCGGTGTTTCCATCCAGTTCATAGACTGTATTAGTAAATACATTGTTTTTTTGGGATATGTTCTGACTGATGATGATTGAATAGAATTTCTGTTTTGAATCGTTTGCGCCAGCGTGTAAGTGTTCGATTCAAGAATATGTTCGAGTTCCGAAAGGCAATAATTGGTAGATATTGCCTTTATTTCTGGCCTGAGAACCGGAATATCATGGGGTTCAAACTTATTCATCTCATAAGTTTCATCTGTTTCAGAGTGTACCTGTTTTAATATGTTTTTTCCAAATTGCTCAAAATAAAGCAAGGTATGATTATTACTTACCCCGCCCACAAATGGAGGATCCTGTGGCACATATTGCATTGCGATTTCATTATATGCGGATTCCATTTGCATTTTTTCTCGATGCATTTTGGATGGCCTTTTCGCTTCATATTGAATGAAAATCTTAAATTCATCGTTATTTAAATAGAACAAACGTTCTATATCATATTTTTCTGGCGATTGATAAATTTTTGATCCTTCATGCAATACAAAATCTCCCATTGTAAACAAAGATATATGCGCCATATTATTTTGAATAAATTTAATGGTTTCCATGGCTTCGCTGGCAGTTTCAGTGGGAAAGTTGAGAAATGTCATGACCTGTGTTGCAATTCCAGCAGTGGAAAAATTGCGAATACATCTTTTTGCCTGATCCGGAGAAATACCTTTGTCCATCATATTCAAAATACGTTGATTTGCAGATTCCAGGCCAATTGCAACAGAAAGACATCCACCTTGTCTGAGAATTTGACAATTTTGTTCAGAAAAAAAATCATCCACTTTACAATCTGTTGTCCATAAGTAAGAACGTTTTCTGGCAATCATTTCTTTAGCGATACGCAATAATGTTTTGGGATGAATGACATCAACAGAAAATGCAAAATGACCGGTGCTATATTTTTGGTTCAGATGGTCTAAATCCGCAATGATTTGTTCAATCTTTTTTTCCCGATAGTGTAATGTGCCTTTTCCAGTTGCACCATAATGACAAAAAGTACACCGATTCCAATAACACCCCCGTGTTGGTGCATAAGGCAATACAATTCTTGGCGATAAGTATAAATGCAGGGGATAACCATCGTAATCAGGAGGTGGAAGGGCATCCATGTTTTCCAGAACTGTCTGATCTGAAGGATAATGAATTTGTCTGTTTTTGCGATCATACAATATGGTGTTACCCAAAGATTGATGCGCATTGTTGGATTTTAAATGCTGTATTAAATGATAAAGCGCAGATTCACCTTCATACAAAACAATACTATCCAGATATTCAAAAAGCATGTGGTGCTTATTCTTTGGCATATTTAATACCATCCGACAGATAAACGCCCCGCCTGCGCACAAATGGATGTTAGAAAAGTGCGTTCGAATGAAATACGCCATGGTAAACATTTGTAATATTTGTGTGGGATATGTAACTGAAAAGCCAATTAAGTCAGGCTTTTCCTGCTGTATCCAGGGAATTAAATGATTTTGATAGAAAGACGCCAAAGGATTGATTTCCAATTGACATTGTGTTTCAATATCAGCCTGGCTGGACAGGAAATAAGGTGTTGTATATTCACCGGGCGTTATTTTCATGGGATGATAGGCACTGGATATCAACTGAAAGGCCTGTTTGATGTTTTCTAGATTTTTGGAATAGGCTTCATAGTCATAAAATATATCCGCATCTTTAAAAGACTGTTTAATTTGATCAATATTTGAAATAATATGTGAATCAACGCCTAGAGCTTCAAGTAATACTTGATATTGCGTATGTTCTGAAAGTTCTAAATAAGGCTTCTTTTCTAATTGATCAAATTTTGATTCGACCATTTGTTGACAGGATGTTAGAAAATGTGTATGAAGCATCTGATCGTTCGCTTCGATATTCATATCTTTAATAATCACATCTTCATTCTTTTCGCGTAAGAAAGCAGCAAGATAAGGGATTGCTGGATGGGGTTGGGTAAAATCTGCAATGGGTGGGTATAATAGTGCAGTTTTAAATGTCATCATGTTGACCTCGTTTTGAATGATAATTAGAAATCAACTATAGCTGAATAAACAAAGCAATGTCAAATAATTAATTATGGAATTCTCGGAAAATAAGTTCCCCATTTAATATGGGCGTATGTAAAGTTTAAGGGAAATGAATTTCATACAAGGAATGCTCGATCTCGGCAACCCCAAGAACAGCGTAGGGCTAAAGCCCA
>Ga0272440_1004281_pt1 | contig 10296 bp, 3 predicted proteins | sample SSMMMBAug17_FD_192440 | JGI IMG/M metagenome (GOLD analysis project Ga0272440, IMG submission 192440) | Marine sediment archaeal communities from Little Sippewissett salt marsh, Falmouth, MA, United States - SSM-MMB-Aug17 | ecosystem: Environmental > Aquatic > Marine > Wetlands > Sediment ... | reverse complement strand
TGTTGCAGTAGCTGGATTTGAGCAACAATTACCTTTACAACAAGAGGTTCAACTTTCTGCCGCAGGATCTCAACCCGGTGCTGGCGGCAGTGATTTGACGTTTCAATGGACAATCGTACAAAAACCACCTGGAAGTTCGGCTGAACTCTCTGATCCAACATCAGAAAATCCCACTTTTGTACCCGACACACCCGGCGTATATATTATCCACTTGATCGTCAATGATGGTATCAATAATAGCACGCCATACATTCTGGAGTATGAAACCCTCAATTCTAAACCCATTGCACATTTTGACTATAATCAACCCATTTATGTGGATCAACTGGTTGAACTTGATGGCAGTCAATCTTTTGATATTGATAATGACCCATTAATTTTTAAATGGAAAATCTTGTCAAAACCCCTTAACAGCAGAGCAAGCTTATCCGGTGCTATCGCGGTGAAACCTACTTTTGTGGCAGATCGTCCAGGTAAATACGTGGTACAACTGGTTGTCAACGATGGCAAGGAAGACAGCAATACTTACACGCAAATAATAACAACAGAAAATTCAAAACCAGTTGCGCATGCAGGCGAAGATGTCACTGTCTTTGAAGGCGAATCGGTTCAATTGGATGGCAGTCTTTCTTCTGATGCGGATGATTCATCACTGACTTATGAATGGACAGTCACTGAAAAACCCAATGGAAGCAATGCAAACCTGTCTGGCGCCAATAGGATCAATCCTATCTTTACACCTGATGTTCCAGGACGCTATGTTATCCAGCTTATCGTTAATGATGGCACAATTGACAGTGATCCAGATACCCTGGATATTTATGCCAATGCATCAGTTGATCTGGAACCTACCGATATTGACCTGAGTGCGCTTGTTACTGATCCTGAAACTCTTTTAATCACTGGTACTGTGTATGTGAGTATTACTAATTCTGGAACAAGCCCCATACCAGGATCATTTCAAATTTTTGTGTTTGAAGATACCAATAACAGCAATCAGTTTGAAAACTCTGACCAACTCATTGCTGTCGAGACTATAGAAAATCAACCTGATGGCAGAGATTCGATCACTGTTGATTTACAGGTGGGATATATTGATGGCCAGGAATTTCCAGACGAAACGCACGTTTCCTTTTTGGATAGTATCATTTTTGTTGCCATTGATCCACTGGACAAGATACCCGAAATTGATGAAACAAACAATTTGAGCAATAGTCAGGAAGGACAATTATGCAAACCGCCTGTCAATAAATTCGCTCCAAAAGTTGCCTGGCAATGGACCAAAAGTCTTAATAATGATTTTCCAATGTCAAACCAGGTGGTATGTACGCCCATTGTTGGCAATCTCACTGATGACAATAAAGATGGCAAAATTGATTTAAATGATATTCCCGACATTGTGTTTATTACATTTGAAGGAGATAATGATGAAAAAAGAGGTGTGATTCGGGCAATCAGTGGTGATGGTTCTTCTGAGCATTTTTCCATTGGGCCCTTTTCATATAACGATAAGTATTTTGAGGCCTTTCCAAATTACAATCCCGCATTGGGTGATATTGACAATGATGGAATAATTGACATTCTGGTCGTTGTGAAAGATCAGATTGCCAATAAATGGCTGGCTGTGTTTGAACATACTGGAAAATTAAAATGGATCAGTCAGGATTATAGCTCCAGCCAAATGGCCAGCCCAGCCAGTGTATGTATTGCAGACCTTGAAGCTGATGGAGTACCAGAGATTATTATTGGTCATTTCGTATTGTCGAATACAGGTCAGACTTTAATGATTGGTAAAGAAGACAATGGCCTGAACAATGCCAGTGTGGCTGATATCGACCTTGATTCTCATATGGAAATTATTGCAGGCCGCACAGCATATGAAGCGGATGGCAAAATACTCTGGCATGTCAATGAACTTACTGAAGGATTCAATGCCATTGCCAATTTTGATAATGATGACTACCCTGAAATTGTCCTTGTGGGGAAAGGTCGGGTGGCATTGGTTGAACATACCGGCGAGATTATTTGGGGACCTAAAGAGATCGCACCCGGGGGCGCATTCCGAGGCGAAGGCGGCCCTCCCATGATTTCTGATGTTGATGGCGATGGACAGCTCGAAATTGGCGTTGCAGGTGCATCAAAATTTTCTATGTTCAACAGCAATGGCAGTTTGGCATGGACGGCTGACATTAAGGATCCATCATCTGTCACAAGTGCTTCTGCGTTTGATTTTGATGGGGATGGATGTTCGGAAATCGTATACAGAGATTCTGATTCTTTAAAAATATTGAATGGGCGTAATGGCGCTCTGATCTATGAAGATTCTTCAGGGTCCAGCACATTTATTGAAATGCCTATAATTGCTGATGTTGATAATGATAACAGTGCTGAAATCGTTGTCCCATGTAACTCACACATCAGTGGAAATGTCGCTGGAATTCGCGTGTATGAGGATGCCACAGATCATTGGGTGAATACCCGAAAAATCTGGAATCAACATGCCTACATGACGACCAATATTCATGAAAATGGACGTATTCCAAAACTACCCATCAATAACTGGGAATTCTATAACAATTTCAGACAAAATCAAATGGACAATCCTTTTGGCTGCAAAGATATTTCAGCATCATATATTCGTTTTAATTTAAATGATTGTCCGGATTCAGTGATTATCACAGCCCGAATCGGAAACAGCGGCAGCCTTCATTTACCTGCTGGCACGCTCGTTTCTTTCTATCTTGGAAATCCGGCTGGAAATGGACAATTACTGGCTGAAATCGCTATTGATCATCCGATTCAGTCGGGTCAATGGGTTGACTTATCTGCTAAAATGGAAAATTTTGGCACTGGCATACAAAATATCTTTGTCTTTGCAGACTCCAGCAATAGGCTTTGGGAGTCCAATGAAAACAATAATATTTCTCAGCGTTCATTTACGTGTAATTCACAATAAGAAAGTGAGGTTAAATCATGACCAAAATGCAAAATAAATGTATTACAGGAATACTATTTATTGTACTGATATTTCCATTAAGTGCTATATGTGAAGTAGTAGAGGATACTTTTCATATCAGTCCAATGGTCGGTGGATATTTTTTTGAAGGCAATCAACCTATCAAAAGCGGCCCTGTTGTTGCCCTGGGCCTGGCTTACAATATCTCCGATAATATTGGCTTTGAACTTATGGGTAAAGCAGGGGAATTTGATTTTTACTTTTGCGAAACCTGTAATAATAACCCTTGCGAGGATTCCTTGTATGGGTATTGGGCACACATGGATTTTTTATACCATTTATGGCCCAAAAATCGACTGGTTCCATACCTTGCTTTGGGTGGCGGATACATGTGGCTGGATGATGATCGGTATGTGGACACTGAATCACCTTTTGTTCATTATGGCGCAGGTGTTTTATATGAAATGACCGAAAAAATTCATTTTCGTGGTGATGTGCGTCATGTGCTGCCTTTTGATGATGAACATAATAATTTATCGGCTGTTTTGGGAATCTCCCTGGTATTTGGTAAAAAATCCTCAGCACCCCAAATTGATTCAGATAATGATGGCGTTTTTGATCATAAAGACCAATGTCCGGATACCCCTGTTGGCGTGAAAGTTGATCCCTGGGGATGTCCATTGGATAATGATCAGGATGGTGTGCCTGATTATGAAGACAAATGCCCCAAAACGATGCCTGGAACACGGGTAGATCAGTATGGATGTGTTTCTGATCAAGATCAGGATGGGGATGGGGTGAAGGATTCTAAAGATCAATGTCCCAATACACCAATGGGTACAAAAGTGGATCGTTTTGGATGTAAGGTCATTGGCGATACAGATGGTGATGGTGTTCCGGATAATATTGACAAATGCCCGAATACACCTTTGGTGGCTGAGGTCAACAGAGTGGGGTGTTGGGTTATCAAAGACCTTCATTTTGATTTTGACAAAGCGGTTATTAAGAAAAATTACAATAAATCATTGAATAACATTGTTGAAATTTTAAAGAAAAATCCATTTTTGAATGTTGAAATTCAGGGCCATACAGATAATCGTGGGAGCAAGAAATATAACAAAAAGCTGTCTTCAAAACGTGCAAAAGCGGTCGCAAGATATTTAATCAAACACGGCATTCGCGCAGCACGAATTTCTTATGTGGGATATGGTTATGATCTTCCCATTGCAACCAACAAAACTGAAGAAGGCCGCTCTTTGAATAGACGTGTCCAAATTAAGCCTGTGAAATAAAACAGATCTTTTGAAACTATTGGGGAATAAAACTCTATTCCCCAACCTTTTTTCAAACCCGCTTTCATTCTGTTAAGGAAGCTCTAAAAGTGAACGCTTTACAACCAGGCCATTGGAAAGTTCTCATTACTGATGATCAGGAAATGATTCATGTAATGATCAAACACTACCTGAAAAATTACCAATTTCAAGGGGTAGGTTTGCAATTCATTGATGCCTTTTCCGGAAAGGATGCCAAATCACTTCTCAATAAAAATCCTGATATTGCTGTTGTCGTTCTTGATGTTATGCTTGAAGGTTCTTATAATGGGTTTCAGATCGTGCAATATATCCGAGAGACGTTGAACAATAAATTGCTAAAAATTATCATGCTGACCGGAAAACTGGATATTGAAAAGGCAAAATCCTATTTTATGACCTATGACATCGATATCTATTGTCCAAAGCACGATATCAACAAAATCTATTTCATGATGACCGCATCATTAAAAGCATTTCAAAATTCTTATTCTATACATAACCTGCACGAGCAATTAAAACAAAAATTAAAAAATCAACAATTAGCAGAACAAGAACTTAAAGAACTGAACCACCAACTTGAAAAACTGGTTCAGAACAAGGAGGTCCAATTACAAGCCACGCACCATTCTTTGAGAGAAGCCGTCGCATATGCACGATCACTTACAAATGAAATTGAAACCAACAACAAGGCGAAAAGTCGTTTTTTGGCCAATTTAAGCCATGAAATCCGGACACCAATGAATGGCATTATTGGAATGTTAGATCTGGCTCTAAAGTCTGACAAAAAAAATAGGCTAAAAGAATACATTGCTTTGGCGAAACATGCGGCAGATCATATGCACTTTTTATTAACTGATATTCTCGACTTTTCCAAAATGAGAACATCGCAATTTAGGATTCATTGCAGTACCTTCAAACTGGCGGATGTAATAGAATCTGCAATCATTCCGCTTCAATTAAATGCTTTGGAACGTAGTATTGAGATCATTCGTCAAGTAGACCCTGACATTCCCAAGTTTCTATATGGAGCACCTGATCGGCTGCTTCAAGTTTTAATCAATCTGATAAAAAATGCGGTTAAATTTTCTGAATGTTGTGATATTATTATCAGAGTCAAAAAAAATGATCAATCTTCCCTGCTTGAATTTAATCCAGATACGCATACAGAACTCCTTTTTTCAGTAAGTGATCAGGGCATTGGCATATCTCAGGATCATCTTGAAAGCATTTTTGAACCTTTTTTTCAAAGTCACATGGATCTCAGTGCCAGCAAAGGCGGTTTAGGACTTGGATTAAGTATTTGTAAACAATTGATCGAAATGATGGGCGGAAAAATGTGGGCGGAAAGTGAACTCAACAAAGGGAGCACATTTTATTTTGCGCTTACATTCAAATTAACTGATTTGAACGAAAACAACGCATCGCAGCCCATTAATACTCAAAATCAAACGTCTGAAATGCAAATCAACACAAACATTAAACCAAAAATTTTGATTGCTGAACATCCTGTGATAAATCAGGATGATTGTTTCAATACATTGGAATCACATGGAATTGATGTAACGAAGGTGTTTGATGGTGCCTCAGCAGTGACTTCATTTGAAAAAGAAACATTTGATATCGTGTTATTGGATATCAAAATGCCAGATATTGATGGTGTCATGACCACCCGACTCATTCGCAAAAAGGAAGCCAGGGGAAAACATGTTCCAATTATCGGTATGACATCCCATGTGTCCCATAAAAACAAAGATGCATGGATTAGAGCGGGTATGGATGATCACCTTTCAAAACCCATTAATACAGATGAGATGATTCAAAAACTTTCTCAATTTATTTCAATCCCCTCACAAAATCTGGTTGAAACGAAAAAGACTCTAATAAAAACTGAAATAGAAACAAAATTTGATATTCGTGTTGTAAAAAAGAAATATGATGATAATATGGATATTGTTATTAAAAAATTGAATGATTTTATCCATCATGGAAATATTTTAATCGAAAAAATTGAATCTGACCTTGATCATGGGAATAATAAGCAGGGCGTGAACTATTTTCATCAGTTGATGCTACTTTCTGCGGATATTGATGCACGAAAAATTTCTGACAATTCATTTCGATGCAAACTGGCCTATCGAAATGAAAATTTTGAAAAAGTAAGGAAAATAATGCAGACAATAAAAAATGAGTATCTGGAATATATGAAACAAATTCAAAACTTTCTCAAGGATGACAGTTTGCATTGTAAAAAAAAACAGAAGGAATAAAAAGATGAAAACATTAATCGTTGAAGATGATTTTGTGTGTCGCCAGATATTAAAAGATATTATCAAAAAATATGGAGACTGTGATATTGTTGTTGATGGCGAAGAAGCGATACAGGCGTTTCGTCTGGCATGGGAAGATAATGAACCCTATGATTTGATTTGTATGGATATCATGATGCCTCGCATGGATGGCAATGAAGCCCTGAAACAAATACGTGAATATGAAAAAGAAATAAATATTAGAGGGCCAAAGGAAGTCAAGGTCATTATGACAACTGCGCTCGGTGATCCAAAAACAGTGATTGATGCCTTCTATAGAAGCGGGGCCACTTCCTATCTTGTAAAGCCGCTGACTGAAAATAAAATTTTGGATGAGCTGCAATCTTTTGGTTTGTTGAAGGATAACCAGGTATGATAATAATTGAATCCTTTTCTATGCATTCAAAAATTTATTATTATCGTTCAACGATGTCTTTCCTGGGATAGTTATTGCCTTCTCATGCCTTCGCTGAAGCGTGGGAATGAGAAAGTAATAACCATCCCAGGAAAGACCATAATTGAACGCCAATATAATCGTTTATAGACAGGTTCATCCCTTGGCCGCCAAATTAAGCGTAAACTCGCTTTTTCAGTTTGTTCCCAGATGCTTAACCTGACGGCTATGCGGTTCATCCTTGTCGGAAAAGCTGCATTCAAATAAAAAAACTTGACTTCGAATCAGTATACCAGGGTCTTGAATGTGCAATAAAAATAATAACAAGGAAAAACAATGTTAAAGAAAGCAATCATTCCATTTATTTTCCTTTTTCTGAATTACCATCAAGCCTTATCATGGCCAATACCTGATACAGGGCCAACAAAATGCTATGATTATCATTATGATGATGATCATTATCAACAGGATAAAAATTCATATTCAAAAGAGATCTCTTGCCCGGAACCTGACAACGATTATTATGGGCAGGATGGCAATTTTATAATAAATCCCCCTTCCTATACAAAATTAGACGAAAAAGGGGAGCTCTTGCCAGATGATGCTTCCACCTGGGCAATGGTGAAAGATAATGTAACCGGCTTGATATGGGAAAATAAAACAGACGATGGTTCAATTCATGATAAGGATAAACAATATTCCTGGGAGATTGCTCAGAATTATTTCATCCGAAACTTAAACCAAAATGCCTTTGGTGGCGCAACTGATTGGCGGTTGCCAACAATTGAAGAGTTGGCTTCCAGTACAAATATGAATACTTATTCACCTGCCGTAGACAGCAATTGGTTTAGCAACATTTTGCCTGAATTCTATTGGTCGTCTACATCAAATGCTTACTTTGAGGACTATGCGTTGGGTATCCATTTTCTCGATGGTTACGACTATCAGAACGTAAAGAATGCGTCGAATTATGTTCGTGCTGTACGTGGGGGCGCAGTGCGGTCATTTGATCATCTGGTTATGAATAACGATGGCACCATAACTGACAGCGCAACAGGACTCATGTGGCAAGCTGAAACTAAAAGCTATACGAAAACATGGACTGAAGCATTATTGTATTGTGATCAATTGACACTTGCAGACTATTCAGACTGGCGCCTTCCGAGCAGGGAAGAATTACGATCAATTGTCGATTACTCCAAATATGGCTTTTCAATATTTGAAGCATTTAATGACAATGTGTCTGAATTCTTTTGGTCGTCTACATCAGTTGCAAAAGATACTGACCTCGCCTGGGGCATTCGTTTCAATGGCGGATACGACAATCGGTACAGTAAATATTTGACTTATTCTGTGCGTGCTGTTCGCGGCGGCCAGAATCGGCAACCGGATCATCTGGTGATTGTGTCACCCAAACAGGGGGATTTTCTGAAATATGGCGAGGTCGTCTCAATTATCTGGAATACAGCAAATATCGGAGGGAATGTTAGAATATCGTTATCAATCAATGGCGGAAAAGCATTTTCAATTATTGAACTTCAAACAGAAAACGATGGTAAATACGACTGGACTATTCCTGAAAAGACTTCTGTCAATTGTGTTCTTAAAATTGAACCGGATATGCAACCATACAAGTTTACCACGCAAGGATTATTCAGCATATTTCCACCGCCGCCAGTTCTTAATGGACGTGTAACTGGCGTTTCAACAAATGAGATACTTTCAAATGTTACAGTTTCAATAAATGGAAAAACAACAAAGACCGGCACAGATGGATACTATGGAATCGCAATAACACAACCAGGTTCATATACAATTGTTTATTCAAAAAGTAATTATGTGACAAAAATGATTAAAAATTTATACTTGAAATCAGGTGACAATACTTTAAATATTGATATGACGCAACCTGGTTCATTAGAAGGAATCATCTCTGATGCAGAAGATAATGTTATTCCAGGTGTTTATGTCACTGTTAATGATCAAACAGTTAAAACAAATAGTCAGGGACAATACAGCATAAACAATCTGAATCCTGGAAATATCACTGTTACTTTTTCTCATCCTTTGTATACTTCTGTCACAATTGAGCATTTCGAGATTCAACCGCTCACATGCACAACACTCAATTATTACCTGAGCAAGCCATTATTATTAAATATGACCACATTATATTTACCTGATGCAGAAATTGATGATTATTACGAAAAAAGAATCCTAGCCAATGGTGAAATGCCATTCACATTTACCATCGCATCGGGCAACCTGCCACCGGGCTTAAATTTGAATCCACAAACCGGAACAATTTCAGGAAAACTCAAAGCCTTCGGCTCTTTCACTTTTAATATTGGTCTTTCAGATGCTACAGATTTATACGCAGAAAGGGAGTTCACCATTGTCGTTATAGACCATTTATCCATTTTAACTCAATCTCTTCACCGGGGTACCAAAAATTCAGACTATGTTGAGAACATACGCGCCACAGGTGGCGAACCTCCCTATACATTTACCCTGGCATCTGGATCACTTCCATCAATGATGGTTTTGTCAAAAACCGGTGAAATATCTGGTCAACCTTCAACAATTGGCACATTTCAGGCAGACATTCAGGTCACTGACAGCAAAAATCGAAAAAAAAATCGAATATTTATCATCCATATAGTTGATCCATTGAACATTCAGACCAAACGACTGAACAATGGCATCATCAATGCGCAATATAACCAAGATCTATCTGCATCAGGTGGTTATGGCAACTACACATGGTCAATATATTCTGGTCAACTCCCACAAACCTTAAGTATTGATAACGAAACCCAACAATTGATTGGCACACCATACCAGGCAGCCTACAAAACAATTGTTCTGAGCGTGACCGATTCTGATGGCAGAATCGCCTATAAAGAACTTATTCTCCATATTGTTCCCCCATTGACCATTCCCATGACCATTCTTCCCAATGCGCTGAAAAATGAACTTTATTCTGAAACCATCCCCATACAAGGCGGTATTGGCAATTTTACCTATGCCTGTGAGGGACTTCCACCTGATTTGACGCTTGACCCCAACACCGGCATTATTTCAGGAAAATCAATTATTAGTGGGTACAACAATGTCGGTATTCAAGTGACTGACAGCACCTGGCCTGTCAATCAGTATGTAAGCATGAAAACAAGCATCCGAACATCTTCCCAATTGACGATATTGACAGATGCGCTTCTCCCCAAAATTATTCAGGGAGCTTATGTTTCCATTGATCCACTTCGTGTCAGCGGGGAATCATCCTCATATGAATGGTACTGTATAAAAGGATTTTTTCCCGATGGC
>Ga0272440_1004279_pt1 | contig 10299 bp, 7 predicted proteins | sample SSMMMBAug17_FD_192440 | JGI IMG/M metagenome (GOLD analysis project Ga0272440, IMG submission 192440) | Marine sediment archaeal communities from Little Sippewissett salt marsh, Falmouth, MA, United States - SSM-MMB-Aug17 | ecosystem: Environmental > Aquatic > Marine > Wetlands > Sediment ... | reverse complement strand
ATAAAATCATCATTGAATGCTTGAAAAAAGGTATTCATACACTTGTGGTAAAACCTCTTGTTACAAAAATTCAAGATGCAAAAGAATTGATATTGTTCCAAAAAAAATATAATATTTACGGAGCAGTAGAATACCATAAACGTTTTGACAGATCCAATCAAAAACTAAAAGAAGTTATAAATAATGGGAGAATTGGAGAACCATTATATTTTATTGTTGAATATAGTCAACGAAAAACTATCCCTACTAAAATATTTTCTCAATGGGTTGAAAAAACAAATATTTTCCAGTATCTTGGAATACATTACGTAGATATAATTTACTTTTCTACACATGCCAAACCATTAAGAGTTATGGCTACAGGACAATATGGTTTTCTTAGGGATAATGGTATTAATGCATTTGATGCTGTTCATGGGACAGTTGAATGGAAAGCTAAAAATGGAAATATATTTTATTCCTATATTTTTACAAATTGGATAGACCCTGATGCAACTTCTGCTATGTCAGATCAAAAAATTAAGGTAATCGGAACTAAGGGACGCTATGAAGCAGATCAGAAATATCGGGGAATCAAAATAGTTTCAGATGATAATGGGACTGAAGAAGTAAATCCTGATTTTTGTTCTTCTTATGTTACAAGTTCTGGTGCTATGTCATACAAAGGCTATGGCATTGAAAGTATTCACACTTTTATTAATGATGTTATTTGTTTATATCAAAATCGTTGTACAATTAAAGAATTAGAAGGTAAAAGGCCTACATTCAAAGATGCAATCCCTTCTACAGCCGTAATTGAAGGGATCAATAAAAGTCTTGATAATAATGGTAGTTGGGAAAGTGTTGTTTATTAACAACCAGGTAAGAGGAAATGTAATGAAAAAAAAAATGTATTATGTTAATCATAAAGTAATGAATAAATTTATTCGTGATGTTCTCCAAAAAAAAGGCGTTGACTCTTTTTGTGCAACAAGTGTAGCTGATGGCCTTGTCCATGCTTCTTTACGAGGTGTAGATTCACACGGAGTTCGTTTGCTACCACACTACTTAAATGCTTTAGCGTCAGGTAGAATCACCCCTTGTCCAAACTTTAGCTTAAAAAAAATAACGCCATCAACGGGTATTCTTGATGCTGATAACGCATTTGGTCATGCAGCAGGTATGAAGGCAGTAGAGTATGCTATGGATTTAGCAAAAAACTCAGGTATTGGGTCAGTAGCGGTCAAACGATCAACTCATTATGGGGCTGCATCTTTTTTTGCTCTCGAAATATCAAAAAACGACATGATTGGATTTAGTTTTACTCATTCTGATTCTTTGATCGTTCCAACAGCTGCCAAAGATCGATTTCTTGGAAACAATCCAATCTGTTTTACGGCACCATGTGAAAGTGAAGATCCTATATGCCTGGATATGGCTACAAGTGTTATAACTTTCAATAAAATACTACAATTAAGAGAAGAAAACTTGTTAGCTCCAAATGGAGTTGGTGTCGATAAAAATGGATCGGAGACCAATGATCCTAATCAAATTCATCATCTTCTACCTGTCGGCGGTTATAAGGGGTATGGATTAAGTTTAATGGTTGAGATATTGTGTTCATTATTAACAGGTATGCCTTTTGGCCCTCACATTCCGAGAATGTATGATTCACCTATTGAAGAGAAAAGAAATCTTGGACATTTTTTTATGGCCATGAGGATAGATGCTTTCACTGATCCAGATTTTTTTAAAAAAAGAATGAAACAGTTGGTAAATGAATTACGCTCACAAATTCCAGTTAATCCGGATATACCAGTTCAAGTTTCTGGAGATCCCGAAAAAAAATTTACTGAGGAGAGAAAAAAACAAGGAATTCCGCTGAGAGAAACAGATATATCTTTTTTTGAAAAAATATCTGTCAACCTTGACCTTAATTTTCAAACAACATAAGTGAGATAAAAAATGGACAATTTATCTATTTTTGCAATGATTCCAGCGCGGATTGGCAGTACAAGATTAAAAATGAAAAACCTTGCTCTTTTAGATGGGAACCCCTTGATCTCTTATGCAATAAACGCATCTAAAGAGACAGGCTTGTTTAATCGAATTGTTGTTAATTCTGACGAAAGTCTTTTTAAAAAAATTGCGGAAAGGTATGGTGTTGAATTTTATCAAAGGCCCCAAAAATTAGGAAGTTCTACTACAAAATCTGATCATGTAATCGAAGATTTTCTTATTAAAAATCCTTGTGATATTCTTGTATGGGTTAATCCAACATCTCCTTTACAAACAGGAAATGAAATAAAAAAAATTGTTAACTATTTTATTGATAATAAACTAGATACTTTGATTACAGTAAAAAATGAACAAGTTCATTGTATTTGCAACGATAAACCTGTTAACTTTGACTATAATACACTTTTTGCTCAAACTCAGGATTTAAAACCAGTTCTTCCTTTTGTATACTCTATTATGATGTGGAGGACAGACACTTTTATTCAACATTTTAATAATGGAGAAAAAGGTATTTTATGCGGAAATGTAGGATATTATCCTGTTAGCAAAATGTCTTCTGTTATTATTAAAACTAAATATGATTTAATGATAGCTGAAAGCTTATTAAAAGGAATGAAAGAAGAAAACGAGTATGTCATCCAATACGATGAATGCTTAAAATTTGATGAGGCAGGTGAAAAATGAAAATTTTATTTATTATACCTGATTATGATCACTATATTAGCCATTTCCCTTCACCTATTGCTTATCTGATTTCTTTTATCAACAGAAATAATGATTTTGATATTTTTATTTTAAATCAAGATGTGTATCATTTTCCTGATAGTTATATTACAGACTATATAAATAAAAATAAAATAGATATAACTGCTATTAGCAGTATGTCTGGTTATTACCAATACAAAAGATTATCTGAAATATGTACTGCTATAAGAAAGTCTAACCACAAATCCAATTTAGTCTTAGGTGGTCATGGTCCTTCTGCTGAGCCTGCTTTTTATTTAAAAAAAACTTCAGCAGATTATGTTGTTCTCGGAGAAGGGGAGGTAGCATTTCAAAATCTCGTAAATGCTCTTTCAAATAATCAGAGCACTAAAAATATTAAAGGAATTGCTTATTACGATGGAGAAAAATATACGGTTAATGAAAGAGAAAAACAAATTAAAAATATTGACAAAATACCTTTTCCTGCATGGGATCTTTTTCCAATAAATCATTATGCATTAAATCATAACATGGTTGGAAAGGCTATTAGTCGAACAAAAAGATGTATGCCAATTATATCAAGTCGTGGGTGTCTTTATAGATGCAATTTTTGCTATCGACTTTATAAAGGTTACAGAGTTAGATCCCCGGAAAGTATTGTTGAAGAAATTCAAGTATTGAAAAAGAATTATTGGATTAATCATATTACTTTTTTTGATGAATTGTTAATGTCTACTGAAGATAGAATCACAGAGGTTTGCGAAAATTTTTTAAAAAATGATCTAAATATTACATTTGATTGCCAGGGAAGATTAAATACAGCAAAACCTAAATTATTAAAACTTATGAAATCTGCAGGATGTGTTTCTATAAATTATGGTATTGAGTCTCTGGATCAAAATGTTTTGGATAAAATGAATAAAAATCAAACGGTTAAAGAAATTGTTAAAGGTGTAAAATCAACAATTGATGCAGATATTCACCCGGGATTAAATTTTATATTCGGAAATATAGGCGATACATCTGAATCAATTGAAAAAGCACTATCTTTTATGTTAGAACATCATACTTTTTACAGAAACTGGTCAATTTCTCCGGTGACTCCTTTTCCAGGAACAAAGCTATTCCAAAAAGCAATAGAAATGGGAGCTATTAAAGACGTTGAAGATTTTTATAAAAAACATACAAATACTGATTTATTAACTGTTAATTTTACAGAAATGACTGATGATGAAATATACAAATTGCTCTATGATAGTAATTGCAAACTGCTTAAACATTACTTTGATAAAATATTATCTAATAATTTACAATCATTTGAAAAATTATACTTTGAAAAAGATTCTTCTTTTAGAGGTTTAAGACACTCATAAAAAAGGAACTTCAACAAAAATGAAAGAATTTTTAGACCATTTTTGCTCTATAATAATTAGAACTAAAAATGAAGAACGTTGGATAACACCTTGTCTTCAATCAGTCTTTCAGCAAAAAGATGTTAACTTTGAGGTTATTATTGTAGATAATGAAAGTACTGATACCACCATCAAAAAAGTACAACAGTTTAACGTAAAAAAAATTCTTTATTGCAAAGATTATTTACCTGGAAAAGCACTTAATATGGGAATTAGTTGTTCACAAGGTAAATTTATTGTGTGCTTGTCAGGCCATTGTATTCCAATAAGTGATAAATGGCTGTATAACCTATTAATCAATTTTTCTGACCCCAATGTAGGAGGAGTTTATGGTAGACAGGAACCTTTATCGTTTACTCCAGACTCAGATAAAAGAGATTTAATGATCATATTTGGTCTTGACAAAAAAATACAAGAAAAAGATAGCTTTTTTCATAACGCTAATAGTATGATTAGAAAAGATCTATGGGAAAAAGTTCCATTTGATGATCAAGTAACCAACATCGAAGATCGGCTCTGGGCTAAAGAAATATTAAATAAAGGATATAAAATTGTTTATGAACCAGAAGCTAGTGTATATCACTACCATGGAATACATCAGGGGGGGGATCCTAAAAGATGTATAAATGTTGTTAATATATTAAAAAAATTTGATAAAAAACACCTTCAAGCTCAGATTGATATAAATAATTTAAATATTGCTGCTATTATTCCCTTTAAAAAACCAATTTATAAAATAGGAGAGAATCCTATTATAGTCAACACTATAGAAAAAGTATTATCATCTAAGTATATTAAAAGTGCAGTAGTTACTTCCGAAACAGCAGAAGTATCTAATATTATAAAAAAACATGAAAGAATTGATACTATAATTCGACCGCCACACTACTCTAATGATTTTATTAGTTTGCAAACTGTCCTGAAATATACTTTAAACGAAATGATTGATAAAAATATTATTCCAGACATAATTGTAGTTCTATCTCCAACTTATCCTTTCCTTTCTGATTCATTAATAGATAAAATGATTAACAGCCATATTAAAGGAGGGTTTGACTCTACAATACCTATTAAAATTGAAAATCGTTCGTTATGGGAAGAAAATGCTGATGGTTCAATTAAAAGAATTGAGCGTAGATATGAATATGCTCCCAGAAGTTTTCAGGAAAAAAGATTTGTTTCATTTGAAGGTCTTTGTTGTGTAACACATCCAGAGTATATTTTAAATGAACAATTAGTGGGTAAAAACGTTGGTTTTTATGAAATAAAAAATTTTTATCATTGTATTGAAGTTAGAAATAATGATGATGCATTGTTTCTAGAACATGTTTTAACTAATTCTATTTTTTAATAAAGGAAAATAAATGAATAATTTATTGAACAGACTATCAAAAATTGTTAATGAATTTTATAGTAATCAATTGATAACGAAAATAATAACCGATCAATTTCATAGACTCTTTTATTATAGAAAAGCCTGGAAAAAAACTTATTGGTTAGGACAGCAAGTTTTAAAAAATCCGTTTGATTTATGGGTCTATCAGGATATAATTTTTAAAATACAACCAGATATTATTATTGAGTGTGGGACATACAAAGGAGGAAGTGCCTTTTACATGGCATCTTTACTGGATATTATAGGAAAAGGAAATATTATAACTATAGATATCTTCACAGAAGATAAAATTCTTACTGATTTTGGAGAAGAAGTTAAAAGACCTTCTCATGATCGAATTAAGTATCTTATAGGTTCTTCACTATCAGAGGAAATATTAAATGAGGTAAAAAATTCGATTGATTCTGAATCTACAGTTATGGTTATTCTTGATTCAAATCATACAATGGAACATGTCTTACAAGAAATGAATTGTTATTCTAAATTCGTAACAAAAGATAGCTATATGATTGTTGAAGACTCAAATTTATATGGACACCCTGTAAGACCTGAAAGGTATCGCTTTGGAAAAGGACCATATGAAGCAATTAAAAAGTTTTTATCTCAAAACAATGAATTTATATCTGATTTAGAATGTGAAAAGTATTTTTTATGTTTTAATCCAAGTGGATATTTAAAAAGAATATCATAGAGGTTAGTATGAAGATACTATTATTTTATCCAAATTTATACGGTATGAATTTATTGCCCCCTGCAATTGGTTTGTTTAATAGCATATTAAAAAAAGAAGGCTTTGATGTTCGATTATTTGATACAACTATGTATCCTGACTTGCTTGTCGACGATAACATACATGATATGGCAAAGGCAAAGAATCTAAACGCTCGCGAATTTGATGATTCCCTTTTTGAAAAAAATAAAAAGAAGTCTAATGTCAAAAGTGATTTTATAAAAATTGTTCGAGAATTTGCACCTGATTTAATAGCAATGTCTGCAACTGAAAGTATGTATATGATTGGTATCAATCTTTTGAAACATTTAGGAGGATTGAAACCAATAGTTGTAGCAGGAGGTGTTTTTCCAACATGCAATCCCGAATTGGCTTTGAAAGTTTCTGATGGAACAGTAGACTACATTATAAGAGGAGAGGGAGAGTTAACATTACCTCAGTTTTGTAGTTCTCTTAAAAAAAACAGAGATATTTCAGTTATTCCTGGTGTTTGCATGATAAATGATAAAGGGAAAACTATTATTAGTGACGAATTAGGTATAGCTGATATAAACGAGAATCCTCTTCCAGATTACAGCATTTTTGACGATATTCGTTTTTATAAACCCATGCAAGGTAAAACCAGAAGGATGTTACCAATTGAAACAAATAGAGGCTGCCCTTTTAAATGTGGTTTTTGTAATTCTCCAACGCAAGCACAATTATATAAAAAGAATAATAAACAATTTTTTAGAAAAAAAAAATTAGCAAAAGTTTTTGAGGAGATTATTCTTTGTCGGGATAAGTATAAAGCAGATTCTTTATTTTTTTGGGCAGATACTTTTCTTTCAATGACTTTAAAAGAATTTGATGAATTTTGTGAGATGTATTCTGAAATAAAACTCCCTTTTTGGATGCAAGCCAGAATTGAAACTATCACAGAACACCATATGAAAAAGTTAAAAAGTATTGGGCTTTTAAGATTAAATTTTGGGATAGAACACGGGGATGAAAAATTTAGAGCTTCTGTTCTCAATAAAAAAATTAAAAATGATATACTAGTTAAAAATATAAATATGGTCGCAAAATTTGGGATTCCAATAGGTGTAAACAATATTGTTGGATTTCCTACTGAAACACGTCAATTAGCTTTTAAAACCATTGAACTTAATAGAATTTTACCTGTAGAAGGAATGAATGCTTATACATTTATTCCTTTCCATGGAACTCCCTTACGTAAACTATCAGAAGATTTGTCTTTGATAGAAAAAGATACTTTAACATCAAGTGTTTCAGGCTTTTCTCCATTAAATATGCCCTATTTTTCTAAGAATGAAATTGAAGGTATTAGAAGATGCTTTGTTTTATATGCAAAAATGCCTTTAGAATATTGGCCTAATATCGAAAAGGCAGAAGAACTATCTCCTGAGGGCGATAAAATTTGGGAAGATCTTAAAGCAGAATGTTTAGAAAAGTTTATAAAATATGAAACCGATTAGAATATACTCCAATTTTTATTAAATGTTAAAAAAGAGTGAGAATAAAGTGTTGCAAACAAATGTTATATTAATTTTATTTGAAAGGTCATGGGGTGAAGTAGATTGGATTTTGCCAGTTTTATTTGAACTAAAAAAAATAAAACCAGACTGGAAAATTATTATTATTTTTTCTGATTTATGGAAAAAATATAACCCAGACCAGATGAACAGAACTCTTGATTTAGAGCTTAAAAAAATTGCGGATAATATTGTATATTTTGATAAAAAAATAGTAATTCCTGGTATAAATAGTCCTGATCAAGTAAAGATAATAATAAAAGATAATGGAAGTGATAGTCCTTTTAAGCTTTCTATCCAAAATGCCTTTCCATCTGCAAAGATCATTGCCCATCCACATCATACAACTCAATTATTAGCTCAAAGATATAATCATCCAAGAAGCTTTAATGAATGGGAAAAAAGTTTTTTCAAGCATGATGCTCTATTGATTTCTAAACGTCTTGAAGCAACATACTTTTATAATGTTTTATCAAATCCCAAAATTGGAATAGTTGGATTTCCACGTTATGATAAATGGTGGATTGATGTTCTACTCAATAGTCAGGAATTTAAAAAGAGTGAAGAATATGCCATATGCTCTAAGAAAAAGAGAGTTTTCCTTTTTGCTTCCAGGTGGGTTACAAGAGAAGCTCCTGCTGATGTTATAGACTATGTTAAAAGATCAGTAGCAGAAGTAATACTTAAAGATAAAGAAAATTTTCTTTTGATTAAGCCACATCCACGAGAAAAGATTGAAACATTCCACTCGTATTTAAGCAAATATAACCCAAATCAATGGATGGTTAGTAATTTACACTCAATTCAATTAGCATCTATTTCTGACTTAGCTATTTCTGTATGGTCCTCAGTTGTACATGATATTTTGAGACTCGGTAAACCAGTTATAGAATTTTTTCGATTTGTAACTCCAAATTCTACATATGAAGTCGATCAGGAAGGAAGATTAACTTCAATTTCAAATCTTCTTGGATTTTCTGTTTTAGCAGAAACAAAAGAACAATTAATTAGTTATGTTAATAATTTTTTTGATAAAAACGCTGATCATTCTATTTGGCATGGACAAAAAGAAGCATTTAGAAAATTTTGTCCACCTGATAATAATGCATCAAATAAAACTGCAAGGTTGATCTATAATCTTTTTGATGAAAAAGACTCTAAGGACAATATTGATTTACCATTTATTCAAAAACCTGATTCATTAATTTCAGGTGAAAAACAGCTTTTTTTAGAAAAAAATCAAATTGGAGAACAATATCTAAATCTTCAACTCAAGCGTATTAAGGCATGTGGAATGCCTGTCAGTTCAGTTCTTTTGCATGAATTAAAAAATTTTTTTGATACTGAAATTTTTGTCATGACCGGTACCTTTAATGAATATATGGCAAATATAGCAGCACAAATTTTCAAAGAAGTTCACAAAGTCGAGTTTGCTGCTGATTTGTATCAGGTGCAACAAATGGACGAAATTAAAAAATTTGATAATATAAAAATTTATAATTCTTCACTATTTTTAAAACTTTTATTACCAAACATTAAAGGTAAGATTTTATTTTTTTTAAGCATACATGATAATACAGTGATAACAGTTAAAAGTAAAACAAACTATCCAATTATTGAAGAAATTAAAGCTATTAAAGAAAGCAATGTAACAGATGCTGTAATTCTAATTAATAATATACGATATTTTTATCCAATAAAGATAAATGAACATGAAGCACAATCATATAGAAGATATCCTACATTTAATGATGTTTTAAAGCAGATTATGTCCATTAATCCTAAGTACAGATTTGCAATTCTTGGTGATATTGCTTTGGCATATCCAGGTGACTATCCTGTTTCAATCTCTCAAAGTGTGGCAGCTTTAACATTAAGTAGAACTTTTGATGGGAATAATTTTGATGTAAATGCTGTTTTAAATGCTGAAAAATATTTGTCCGATAGTTTATCAGAAACTGAAAAGAATTCTATACACTCTTTTCATAAAGATTACTTTTCCTATGAAGAACCTGGCGTTGGTGGATATTTCAGGCTATGGAAAGGTCTAACAATGCTTGGAGATGAAAATTACATAGAGGCTAAACAAGATTTTCTTATAGCATATCAACTAGGGTGTAATCATTGGCGTATTCTATGGTATCTTACTAAATCAGCTTTTTTGTCGGGCGATATTGATCTCTGTAAAGAAGCTATTGATATTATTAGTAAAGAAGCCCCATATTTTGAACCTGCAAAAAATTTGAAAAAACAGATAAACCTTTATTAACAGAATACATTTTTTTTAATTACAGGTGTTGAAACAATGAAAATTATTGCCATTATTCAAGCAAGAATGTCTTCTAAACGATGTCCTGGAAAGGTTTTAAATCTTATTGCTGGTAAAAGCTTGTTACAATATATTTTAGAAAGCTTATATTTAATACCTGAACTATCAGAAGTAATAGTTGCCACATCCACAAAAAAAAGTGATAATAAAATACAAGAATTTTGTGATAATTATGGGACTCAATGCTTTAGAGG
>Ga0272440_1004278_pt1 | contig 10300 bp, 7 predicted proteins | sample SSMMMBAug17_FD_192440 | JGI IMG/M metagenome (GOLD analysis project Ga0272440, IMG submission 192440) | Marine sediment archaeal communities from Little Sippewissett salt marsh, Falmouth, MA, United States - SSM-MMB-Aug17 | ecosystem: Environmental > Aquatic > Marine > Wetlands > Sediment ... | reverse complement strand
ATTGTTCGTTTTTAGGTAATTGTACTGTAGAGACGTAGCATGCTACGTCTCTACACGACCTTATTTTTTTGTACGATCATGAAAAATGAGCATGTTATTTTCCGAGCAATTCTAAGTATGTATACGTTCCAGCAATGTTTCAATTCGTATAAATGTGCTTTCTTCACTGTATTTGCGCACATCTGCATGATCCACTTCAATCATTACTGATGGCACATTGCACATTTTTTTCTGATCCATCTGAGTGATTGAGTAAGGTTTGCAGGAACGATTTGATGCAAATATAACCCCATTGATCGATAAGTCATTAATTACCTTTTGCATGGATGCCTGTCTTAAAGCCATTCCATGAGGGCACATATACGCGTTCATGGTGCGGGCAATATAGTCAAAAGGATTTTTTTGATCCCAAACATGAAGATCAAAAGACCCTTCAATTGTTCCCATACACGATGTATACGATGCGCCAATAATGTTGGCATCCAACTCAGCCAGGCGCTTTGACATTTTTCGCAACTGATGCCAGGGTGCAATATTGTCCCAGAATAAACGATATTTCTCATTTGGCACAGGATAATCATTATTTTCCATTTTAGCGTGGGCTTCATCAGCCAGCAGTGTAAAATGGGTTTGAAGTGCATTTGAGCCACGAAGTGTTAAAAATGGTGCCATATGAACAAAGCTATCAAAAGCTGTTATTGGTGATGGCCTATTTTTTGCGGTATTTAAAAAATTTTTCCAGGCAACAATGCCATTCCAGGTATTCTGGGTTGCCGCCATAAATCGATCTTCATGAAACTTTTGTCCACTGAGATGCGCTATCAGTTGGATGAGATCATGAAATTGCGTCACAATATATTCATGATCCTTTGTGCTTTGCGGCGTATAGCAAAAAGGGGTGTCTAAAATAAAATGAGGGGTTTTCCAATTTCGATGATGAACATCAAACCATTTGGTCAACAACGCACAATTGTTGGTGTTTGAGATCAGTAAATCCGGTTTTGGTAAACCAAATGTGGGTGAATCTTTGCCATTATCAGTGGTATTGCCAATGTCAATTCGTGCATAGCTGCACAAGTCCATAGAATAGCCAATGTCCTCAGATTTTTCACACATTTGTGCACCAATACCTTTTCCAGCACACATTGCTGCATGACTCTCAGGTACAGCATAAACAACATTATCAAATCCTAAAAACAATTCTGCAGGCACATTGATTGCTATCCATACACAAAATGCGCCTTTTGCCGCTTTTTCATGCAAATCCATATAGCCTTGTGTCATTATTTTTGTCAGATGTTTGCCTGCCTGACTTTTTATTGTAGCCATTGTTTAGACTCCTGATGTCATTATTTTCAAATAAATATTTTTAATCAGAATTTATTTTTCACATACCCCATACAGAAATTCAGATTTTTCTGTAAAAATTTTTTCATCACAACGAATGTCTTTTCTGCGATCAAAAATAATCAAATGAGATTCACTGGCGCCGCAGATATCTGCATATTCGTGGGAGTACTTCTTTATAAATTGCATTTATCTATGATTGATTTTCCAGCATCTCTGAGAATGCCTCAACTCGTATAATATGCGTATCAAGATATTGTTTGTCATCCACTGCGAATTCCAGAAATAATGTTCTAATCCCCATATCTTTAAGTCTTTTTTCAAGGTATGGAAACTCAAAGTACTCATATTCACAAAATTTTTCACCAGAAAAAATAACCCCTCTGATATCGTGATGTTTAATCATTTGAATAAAATTGTCTGCACGCGCGTCCGATTGATATAACAGTGTGGTACATGGAAATCGATTTCTAAAAAAATCGATATAGTAGTCTTCGGGATTATTCGTTGATTCGGGTGAATAGGCATACGAACGTTTCAAACTTGCAATATCATTTGCAACCACGCACATGCCAGAGGATTCCATTGCCTGAATGATAGGCGCGGGCGGCGGCATAATTCCAGATATCATAATATTTTTTTTGTCTGTAAGGGGTCTTGTTTTTTGTTGGGATATCAACTTTGATAGATTGTCAATCTGCATCTTAACAGGCAAAAAATGGCCTGTCAGGATGACATCACAAAAGTCAGCAAAAGATAAGTGTCCCTTGGCTACGAGACTCTCTGCAATTTGGCATAACTCACGCATTTTTGCATAGTCTCTGGTTGCTTGAAAAAATTGTTCTGATGAAAATTGAACAGACAATTTACGTTCAATACAGGTAATCAAATTGGAGATTTCATCCGCCAGATACTCGTTCGGATTGCTTTGCGCGCGATTGACCTGGGGAACATGCATGCGAAACATGGGGATATCTTGATTACGTGCAGCGTTGTAATATTGTAAAATTTCAGGAATATTTCGCAATGTATCGCACGCATTATAGGAAAAAATACCATCCAGCATATGATCAGGGGCGGACAGAACAAATTGAACCAATTCTCTCGAAACGCTGCACGCATAATCCTGAATATGCAGATCAGATTCCATGAGATTTGAGATAAACCCTTTCAAATTCCACAAGACAATAGGATAAAGATTCATTGACGAAAACAATTCCACAGGCGGGTATAATGGAAAACACCCTACTACAGGTTTGTCTGAATTGTTTTGCGCAATTATTGATTTTATACTTTTTTTGTTCATTATTAGTCTATATAATTAACATCTAAAGTTTCGCGAGAAAAAATTGTCGATTCAGGACTTCCAACAGGTCCCCTCGACGAAATGCCGCAGCTAAACGTTGAAGAGAGACATGATCATTATTCAGATGAAGATCGCTTAGCGCCTGGTTTAACCGATCAACTGATCTTTGATAAAGCGCTTTCTTTTGAACATCAAAATAATTTTTAACAGAGTTAAAGTTTCGATGGTTAAAATGATGCGCATCGGTTATGTTGTTATCCTCCAATAGAAATTCACCAAGAATCATTGATAGAAAATGATTCGCATATGGTAAAAATCTTGGTGTATTTTCCAGGCCTAAAGAATTTTTTTTCCGCTCGCTATCAACAAACCTATAAATTAGAACAGCCATCACCAATTGTGCAGCGTTGAGTCGATCATTGAAAATCGTTTCATAGTATTTCCCAAACAATTCTCTTCCACGATATTTTGCAAGATGAGGCTTTCGCCGCCAAACTGTTAGCACAGCATTCGCTGCTACGCTAACTGGAATAGACATTGAATAACTAGATGATGAATCACGTTTAAGTTTGTAGTCATATCCCAGTTCTGAGACAGCGTCTTCAATTCTTTTTTGCAAAGGATCATTTGCGCGTAAATCACGTAAATCAACAGGGTTTTGGCTATTTGTAGCATAAGTAATTTCATGAATCAGACTTTCATCTTCGTCACCAAGCTCGTAAAGCCTGATTAGAACGAAAGCATCTTCGTACTCACCAGGGTGCTGGGTCAGCGTTTCTTTTATAGTCATACATGTCTGTCCGCCATTTATTACCTGTAAATCTTCAATCTGAACAGAAAAATTTTCTTCTTGCAAAGCACTATGACGAAATTTTGTACAGGTCATAGTTATGCCATTATTATAGAAATAAAAGTTTTGTCGACGATCTGCATGAAGCAGTGTATCTTTAATTCCTTCATTGACTCTGTTTTTATGCAAGCCAAGATACCTACGTATATTACGTTCTAAAAGACGTTCACCATAATCATCAAATAGAGATTTAACAACCTGAACAGACAGTTTTCCAATTAAAACCCTGCGAAAATTAAATTCTTCAACAATCGCCTTTCCATATAAACTTATTGTAGCTTTGACTGGCTTCAGGATCCGAAATAACGCTACAAGTTTATCATGATTTACATGTTCCCAGACAACTTGTTCTCCAAAGCCCGATAAATCAATAGTTGCTTGTGCTTTGTCAGTCCATTTTTTTCCATTATTACAAAGAAATACTCGAACTGTTGGAATGTTGCCATCACGAACCAAAGAACGTACATCCTCAACCATAGCCAATAAATTATCTCTGAGAAAAATTTCTTTATCCGGGTCAAAGATTGAACCAATGGTACTTATTATTTTAATGATGGCATTTTCTTCAAAATGGGATTCACCATCCAATTTTCGGCGATATTTAGACTGAAAAAGCGATACAGTAAATTCACCATCCTGAATGTCACCAACGTGCATTGCGTCAATTCCACCATCATCGCCACCCTCTGTTATATACGCTATAGCTTCGTCAAATTCTATATACAAGATAGCCTTCACACACAAAAGTGTAAAGGATGCAGAACGTAATCGCTCACTGTTAAGTTTTTTGCCTATTTGTTCTTCGAGCGCGGATTGAAAATCTTCAGCAATCTTTCCAATCCGCTGATCAATGATGCTTAAATTAATATCCATAAAAATTCACCTATATGGATTTTGGGGTCGGTCCAATCCATAAAAAACTATTCTATATCTTCCATGTTTACAGTAACCACATAGATACCATGTGTTTCATTAGAAAAGGACGTAATATACGCGAAACTATTTTCAATATGTATTGAATTATCCACACCCATATTTTGAATATTTTCAGAATTATTTGCACAAAAATAACTTTTCCAGACATCCGATCTTCTGAGAGCAATTTTGAGTTGATTCAAAGAAATCCCGCTTCGTGTCTGATCTGCCCGATAAGCAATAACCGGGTTGCCATTATTGTCAAAATTCAGGCTGCAATAATTGCCGCAATAACAGGATTTATCAACAACAAAGGATTGCCATCCAGTATAAGTTTGCTCTGCGAACATTAATACGTTATCTCGGCTGCCATAAGAATTTTGTGTCACATAATATGCAACAGCCATTTTTCCATGATTATCATTCCATGCCGCACTGATATAATCAACATGCACATCCTTATCAATCCAATTTATTTCCCAACTATCTTGATAATTTCGACTGGCAACCCGAAGCCCATTTTCTTTGTAAGGAGGTGTATCGACAAAATAATAGAATATGTAAGGTACATTGTTATTGTCAAGCGCGATTGAGCAATGTTCACCCGCGTTGTTTTGTTTGTTTGAAATGTCATAATCGTTGCCTTCAACAACTTCATGCGTTGGTAATGCATTTAAATTATCAGGCGAAACCTGAATGTACCAGAGATCAGGATAGTTATAATTCATGCTGTCACAGCCTTCATACAAAAATTGAAAACACATGTGAATCGTATTTGTGGTGTCAACGATCATGTCAGTAGAATACCCCACAACACCATTATTGATTACTGGATTTCGTTCAACAGTTCCAATAGAAACTGTTTTTTCTTGCCATTGATTGTTTTGAAACAAACTCAGCATGATATCCGATTGTTCTGTTTCCCCACACGTTGGATAACTGCCACCTTGATATAAAACCAGCGGAACATTATCTGTAGTAAATCTAATTTGCATATCCCTTGAATGATCCACTTGAACGACTGATAGATTATTGTTTGCATTCACTTCCTTTAAAGTTGTCATATCAAAAGTGAGAAAGTTAATACTATAGTTACCATTTCCAGTTGATGAAAAATATGTCAGATGAAGCTGATTATTGTTTATAATGGATTTTACATTTCGTTGATATTCTAATTGTTGCGTTTCGATAAGAAGCTTTGATTGACAGGCTATTGTTGGATCATTTTGATACAATACTTTTGCAGATTGTGTTGATGAGGCATTATTATCGCTATCGCCACTACCGCTGCATGCAGGAATAAAGCACATACAAATAATGACTGGTAAGATTATTGCTTTCATGTAGATTTCCTTGCAATGGAATATGAAGAACAAAAAATTGCTGTTGCATATTTTAATTTATCAGACAGTTTTCACTGAGTAAACTGTTTATAATTGGATACCTGACAAATAAATTCAGCGTTGAAAAAGTAAAGTATATTTTTAGCATCTAACTGTCAATCATTTTTTTTATAAAAATCAAAAACACTGGATAATTTGTTGACAAAATTCAGGTTATAATATATTTCATTCTTGATCAAACACGAGAAATTAGAATTAATGACCATTGTTATGGTTATGGAGATATAGAAGAGAAATACCTGTTCATTAGTTTCAATTTTTTTTTTCGATTAAACATACACAAATAACGAATGAAAACAAGCCATGTTAATTAATATCAACCCAGAAACACCGCAGTATAGACAATTGGAAATTGTCGTCGATATTTTGAAGCGGGGTGGCATTATCGCATATCCTACAGATACCTATTATGGTATTGGTTGTGACATTATGAACAAAAAGGCTATTCAGAAAATATATCGCATCAAAAAACGATCGGAACAAAAACCCTTTAGTTTTATATGTTCAAGCTTAAAAAACATCAGCGATTATGCAAAAGTCTCTAACTACTCATACAAAACCATGAAACGATTGTTACCCGGCCCATATACTTTTATTTTAAATGGTTCGCGTATGGTCCCCAAAATCATGCTGACCCGAAGAAAAACTGCTGGTATCCGGGTGCCCAATCATTCCATTTGCATTGAACTGGTAGGCATATTGGGTAATCCGATTCTTAACACAAGTGCTACCAAACCTGATGGCACGATATTTTCAGACCCATCACTGATTCACGATCATTTTAAACACCAATTGGATATTGTCATTGATGGCGGCATCGTGCCGAATCAACCATCCAGTGTTATTTCATTGATTGATGACAATCCAGAAATTATTCGAAGAGGTGTTGGGGATGTCAGTATGTTCGAATAAAAATCAATTTCAGGATGTTGATATCCTGACACTTTAAGCATAGGAAATAATTATGAGTCAAAAAAGCCATTATCCATTATTTCAAGAAAAAATGGAAGCTGAGGGCCTACAATCTTCAGTTATTGAATCATTCCAGTATTATTATGATCTTTTATTATCTGGAGAAAAGGGAAAAATTCCTGAAAAAGAAATTTCAAAGATTGTTGCCGATGAATTAATACAGCTTGACAGGATAGATTATTCATCCGAAGGCCAGGACGCTTTAGACAAAACAGTTATAATTAAACTCAATGGTGGTTTGGGCACCACTATGGGGCTTGGTCAGAATATGGCTAAATCATTGTTACCCATCAAAAACAAGCTTTCATTTTTGGAGATCTATTTCCATCAAATTCAAAAATACAAGGATGCCATGCAAATTCCTTTAATCTTGATGAATAGTTTCAATACGCATGAGAAAACCCTTGATGCCTTAAAACGCCTTGGAAAAGAAAAAGATGTCGCGTTTTTTCTTCAAAATAAATATCCTAAAGTGGATCAACAAACGTATGCACCAGCGCATTGGCCAGAGAATCCCAGTTTAGAGTGGAATCCGCCCGGGCATGGTGAAATTTATTCTGCATTCAAAAACGCAGGGATGCTTGAAAAATGTTTGAATATGGGAATTAAATACGCATTCATTTCCAATTCTGATAATTTAGGGGCTACGCTCAACCTTTCCATTTTGGGATATTTTGCAAAACATCGATCGCCTTTTATTATGGAAGTTGTCAGACGCGGACCATCAGATACGAAAGGCGGACATCTTGCGCAATACAAAAAAAATGGTCAACTTATTCTAAGAGAAATAACGCAATGCCCTGATGATGAACTTCACATATTTCAAAATATCGAACGATATCATTATTTTAATACGAATAATTTATGGATTAATCTCGAGATACTGGCCGAATACCTCAAGAAATATAGTTTTGTTCGACTTCCCATGATATGCAATCCCAAGCACCTTGATCCTACCGATCTGACCAGTCCGGGGGTATATCAACTGGAAACAGCTATGGGCAATGCCATTTCTGTTTTTGAAAACTCACAGGCAGTTGTTGTTGATCACACACGATACATTCCAGTCAAAAAAAATGAACAATTACTTGCCATTTGGTCAGATTGCTACCTGTATGATAATGAAAAAAGTCTGTATTTAAATCCCAAACGTAAATTGGGACCCATTAATGTAAGTCTGGATTCAAAATATTTTGGCCATTTTGATCAGTTTTCCAGTCGATTTGAAAAAGGGACGCCATCACTTGTAGACTGCGAAAAACTGAGCATAACTGGTGATGTCTGGTTCGAGGCTGGTGTTGTTTTGAAAGGTGAAGTTACTATTGAGAATTATTCTAATCAGCCAATGGTTATCAAAGAAAAAAGATGCATTGAAAATGACTGTATTGTGAAAAGATAAATTATCACCTTTTTGTTTGAATCAGAATTTTCATAATAGACAGAGGTTGTTATGACCAATCCACAAGCAACATTAACTCAAGAGGCATTATTACGACAGAATCGAATTCTAAAAGCAGTCAATCGAGTGGCAGAACAACTGCTGGCATCCTTCCAACCAGATCAGCTATTTCCAGACATTCTCAAGCAATTGGGAATATCAACCTGTGCATCCGCAGTATTTATGTATCAATGGCATACCCATACCCGAAATGCCGAACTATTCCATGAATGGCAAGCACCAGAAAGTAAATTAATATGTCAATCGTTTGATATCAGTAATCTTCCATCAGAGCATGCCACACTGGATAAATTATTTGAAAGACTTGAAGATGGAGAATATGTGAGTGGCACAGTACTTGATTTTTCAGAGCAAGATCAGAAATTTCTTCATGAATTGAATATTTCGTCATTGTTGGTGCATCCCATAAGGATTCGGAAAGCATTATGGGGGATTATTGTATTTTTAAATCACAGTACCGATGATTTTTGGGACCATTCTGAAATTGTCGCCTTACAAACAGCAGCCAACTATATTGGCGCATCACTGAGACGAACGAAAATTGAACAGGAACTTCAGACTGCAAAAAACAAGGCGGAATCAGCCAATCGTGCAAAAAGTGAGTTTGTAGCCAATATGAGTCACGAACTAAGAACCCCAATGAATGCCATTATCGGTTTTGCAGAAATGTTGAGTGATAAAATTTTTGGGGATCTCAATGATAAACAGCTCAAATACACAAACAATATTCTGACAAGTGCGCGTCATTTAATGGATTTAATCAACAGTATTTTAGATTTATCAAAAATCGAGGCTGGACGCATGCCGCTGGCATTATCTCGTTTCAGCATTCGTCGTGAATTATTGGAAGTGGATAATATTATAAAGCCTCTGGCTGTTCAAAAAAAAATCCGCATTCAGTTATCCATTGCTGATGATGTCCCATCTATCCATGCCGACCCTGGAAAATTCAGACAAATATTATATAACTTGTTGAGCAATGCAATCAAGTTTACCCCGGATCGCGGCGAAGTAAATGTGATTATTGAGCAATCAGAACCTCCCAAAAATCATAAATGTATTAATAATGCAGGCGTCCTGATTCAGGTGAAAGATACTGGTATCGGTATATCGAAAGCCAATCTGAAACGTATTTTCAAAAAGTTTGAACAGGCAGATACATCCTATTCTCGAAAATATCAGGGTACAGGCCTGGGATTGACATTGACACAAAAACTTGTTGAGGCTTTTGGCGGCATTTTATGGGCAGAAAGTGATGGCAAAGATTGTGGATGCACTTTTACTTTTTGGATACCACAGACTGTTCAAAACATCAAAATTTTGGCCGCTGATTAAGATATCATTCTCAATTTCGGGTCATTCGCGATTTTTAGCGATTGGATAGTTTTTCCTCCAACCTATAAATATGCCCTGGAAGAAAGGATAATACATGCAATACATATTAAAAGAAAGAATCGGTCGCCCTGACTTATTCTGTGGTCGTGAAACAGAAATGAAGCGATTAATTGACTGGGCAGCAAGAATTCCAAAAGAAATTTCAAAATCCCAGGCCATATTGGGCCGCAGAAAAAGCGGGAAAACAGCAATCATGCAAAGGCTGTTCAATATTTTATGGAATAAGAATGGTCCGGTTGTGCCATTTTATTTTGAAGTCTTAGACCAGGATATCTGGCTGCTAAAATTTGCAGAAGAATATTTTTATACATTTTTAACACAATTATTTTCTTTTATTCAAAGAATTCCGCTACCATTAAGCAGCTCTCATTGGAATTGGGAGCAACTTAAAGAAATTTCTCACAGCCATGGAAACAAAGAAATTATTTATCAAATGGAAGTGTTTAGAAAATATGTTGAAAAAGAATCCGCTATGCATGCAGTACGTTTTGCATTTTCTGCCCCAGCAAACTTTGTTGCATATACAGGAAAATATTTTGTCGTCATGATTGATGAAATCCAATACATGACCGAATATATCTATTATGATAAAGAAAAAACAATCCAAGAGCGTACACTCCCTGGCGCATTTCATGGTCTGGTCGAGTTAAAAA
>Ga0272440_1004277_pt1 | contig 10301 bp, 1 predicted proteins | sample SSMMMBAug17_FD_192440 | JGI IMG/M metagenome (GOLD analysis project Ga0272440, IMG submission 192440) | Marine sediment archaeal communities from Little Sippewissett salt marsh, Falmouth, MA, United States - SSM-MMB-Aug17 | ecosystem: Environmental > Aquatic > Marine > Wetlands > Sediment ... | reverse complement strand
ATAGGTTCTAAAACAAGTCCACCTACTCTATGTAGCTGGATTGGATTTGTTTTGGATATATTTTTCATTAAGCATTAATTCCTTATTAATATCGTTATTTATATATTTGACCAAAAAGAGATTCAAGTCAGTTAATGTAGTTTATAACTCCGATATTATAATTTTTCAAGAATTAATAATTTCCTTAATATCAGGTGATATTTACTCTTTCCAGACATCTTTAAGGTGATTTCCGGAAAAGAATTTACCAAGATCGAATTCCCCCTTGAGGGGGGGCATTGAGGGCCTCAAGGGGCAATGTTGTTGAATTAAGACTGGATTCCCAAATCCGAATAGGGCTACAAGTGTATGCATTTTTTTTCTTAGCGCTGAAAGCGCGAAATAATATAGCCCAGGGCAACTCCCAAGGAAACGATCTACATTGATTCCAGCCCTGTAAGGGCGTAATAATAATTGATTAATGTTTTTATTCGCCCTTACATAGCTAAGAACATTTTAGATTTTAGATTTTTACTCATGCCGCTGCCCTAAGCTTATAATATTTGCCCTTACAGGGCTAAAATCACTGTAGATCGTTACCCAGGGCGTTGCCCTGGGCTATATCATTTCGCGCTTTCAGCGCTAAGAAAAAAATGCATACACTTATAGACTTATCCGCCCAAATCTTTAGATTTGGGCGTGTATAATGCAACTTAATACATAAACAAATACTTGTTTTTGGTGTGATTTTTTGACGCCCAAATCTAAAGATTTGGGACTCCAATTCTTAACTCATCAGCATTGCCTTGAGGGCCTCAAGGAGCAATGTTGTTGAATTAAGACTGGAGTCCCAAATTTTTAGATTTGGGAGTGTATAATGCAACTTAATACATAAACAAATACTTGTTTTTGTTGTATTTGTTTGACGCCCAAATCTAAAGATTTGGGACTCCAATTCTTAATTCATCAGCACTGACTTGAGGGCCTCAAGGGAAGGGCGAAGCCGGGCTCAATGTTGTTGAATTAAGACTGGAGTCCCAAATCTTTAGATTTGGGAGTGTATAATGCAACTTAATACATAAACAAATACTTGTTTTTGTTGTATTTGTTTGACGCCCAAATCTAAAGATTTGGGACTCCAATTCTTAATTCATCAGCACTGCCTTAAAAAAAATTAACAGATATTATAAAAAAATTTAACAGGTATTATTATTGCAACTAAAAATAAGAAAATAAATGAGGAACATATTAAAAATTGAGGTATGTTCATATAATAAATGTTATTTATTATATATTTGAAAATAAAATAACTTGAAATAAAAAATGATTTATTATAATTAAGAAACAACTCATTATTGCATTTACTAATAGACACGTAAAGAATAATTTTCTTACATATTTTTTAGTGAATTTTCTAATAATTTTTTTTTTAAAATTTAATCAGTTGTTTAGATTATTTCATTTTTTTTAAAATGAATAGCTTAGGGACATATTTTACAAATTGAGTTAATTGATTCTGTTGGCTTATAAAACAAATTATATTTGAAGTTTCATTTACCACACCCATAATACAGCAGCTTTTTTAATTTCAAAGTAAACTGTTGATTGACCTTTGGGTTGTATAATATTTTAATAAACATTCTTAATCAAACTGTTTCCTGTCTCAAGCTATGTTAAAAATTTAATCCTTTTCAATACTTGAAAAGGAAACATAGCAATGTCAAAATCCAAAATAATTATATATATAGCCATAATTATGCTGCAATCTATTTTTTGCAGCAGTTCAAATTATCAATGGCAATGGCAAAATCCTATTCCCCAAGGAAATCAAATAAATGATATCTGGGGGGATAAAGCTGATAGTATTTTTGCTGTTGGTCATAATGGACTTGTTTTATTTTTCAATGGGCAAAAATGGTCGCAAATTGAAATTGAAACAAATACCAATTTTCTTTCTATATGGGGCATATCAAATAAAATTTTTATAAGCACCCAATCAGGAAGTGTTTTTACAGTTCATGGATCTGAGATTAATGAAACTGTATTAGACTCCAATATTTCACTAAATGATATTTCAGGAACATCTGAAAATAATATTTTTGCTGTTGGAACAAATGGCGAGATTTTTCATTTTAATGGTCTCAACTGGCAAAAAATGGAATCTAATACTGATAGCTGTATCAATTCATTAAATATAATAAATGAAAATACAATTTATGCCTGTGGTGAAAAGGGAATAATATTAAAGTTTGATGGAAATGATTGGTCTGAATTTTATAATATTGAAGATTATACTCTTTCATCTATATGGGCTAAATCTGAAAATGAAATATATGTTTCAGGTACAAAATGGTCGCTGTATGGGAGCATCGAATCAGGCTTATTTAAATATAATGGCCAAAAATGGCAAAAAATTGAAAATGAAATTTTTGAAAATATAATCTTCAATAAAATCTCAGGCGATCAAAATTCAAATATTTATATTTCAGCAAATGAAGGCCAATTTTTAGAGTATAATGGAACAAGCTGGAATAAAACCAAAATTACCTCAAATAATAATTCATTATTATCTTTTATTATCTTTTCTTTAAATAATATTTTTGTTGTTGGTGAAAATGGCGCAATTGTTCAATTTAATGATTCTAACTGGTTTGAAATGTCTAAAGGTATTTATGAATCTATTAATGATATTTTCAGCATTGATCAAAGTTATGCCTATGCTGTTACTGATAAAGGTAAAATTTTAAAAGGTAATTCATCACAATGGAGTATCTTTGAAACTTTAACTGAGGAAAGTTTAAATGCAATCCGGGTAAATAATGATAAAATTATTGTTGTTGGTAATAAAGGGCTTGTATTTATTTATGAAAACAATAGCTTTCAACAAATCCCAAAATTTACATCAAATGATCTTTTTGCAATATGCCAATCAAAAGAAACAATCTATGTTGCCGGCAATAAAGGGAAAATTTTTCAATATCTAAATGGCACTTTTTCTGAAATGTCAACAAATACAACAAGAAAGCTGAGAAATATTTGGGCTGATGATTCAGGCATGGTTATAGCTGTTGGAGACAGCGGCACTATTCTTAAATTACAAGATGATAAATGGATAAAAATGGAGTCTTCTACTACAGATAGACTCTATGGTATTTATGGTCTTTCTGAAAATGAAATATATGTTACAGGCAGATATGGAACATTACTAAAATATAATGGTGAATTATGGGAAAAAATAGAAACAAATATTTCTGATCATTTTAATGATATCTGGGCATCATCTTCTCAAGATATTTATATTATTTCAGATAATGGAAAAATCTTTCATTATGATGGCAATATTTTTTCAAATTTTAATACAAAAATATCTAATGATTTAATAAGTATATGGGGAAGAAATGCCAGTGATATTTATGTTACTGGTGAAAATGGATTAATTTTGCACTATCCATATATTAAATTACCTCAAATAAGTCTTTATTTACCTGAATCTATTAATGAAAATGATGCTGCTCTTTCGAATATTTGTTATGTTTCCATTCCTGATACAGTTCCCAATGATCTTGAAATTATTCTTAGTTATGAACAAAATGAAATAATATTGCCAGATAAAATAATTATTAAGCAAGGTTCAACAAGGCAATATTTTGATATTACAATTAATGATGATATTTTACATGATGGTAATAAATATATAGAAATAAAGGCATTTTCTAATGATTATATTCCTGATTCAAAAATAATTGAAATAAAAGATAATGAATCAGATATTGGAGTCTGGGTTACTGAAATCAGCCCTAAAGGAGAAATAACTAATAATTTTAATGAACTAACATTAACTTTTAATAAAGATATTAATGAAAATTCATTTGATTCAAAAGACGTGATTTTCACAGGCCCTAATGGTGAAATCCACGTGAATATTTCAAAATTTAATGACTCAAATTCAGAATTTAAAATTAATTTTGAAGATCAATACAAACAAGGTCAATATTTAATTACAATAGGACCTGATATTCAAGATTTAAATTTAATTGCTATGGATCAGGATGGAGACGGCATCCCTGGAGAAATAGATGAAGACTCTTATAAATCATTTATATATAAATTAGATATTTCAGGGCCAATAATTATTAACAATAATGATCTCTTAACCGGCTCAGTCAGTAGTATTGATGTAATATTTAATGAGGCTGTCAAAGCAGATTCTTTTGATTTAAGTGATATTTCTACAAATGATTCAATAAATATTATTTCTGTTACTCAAATATTTGAAAACCAATTTAAAATTTCATTTGATCCAATATCAGAATCAAAAAAATACTGCATAACAATTGGGCCTCATATCTCTGATATGTATAACAATCTTATGAATCAGGATAATGATGATTTAAATGGTGAAAGCCTTGATGATATTTATAATAATTGTTTTGTTATAGATAATATAGGCCCTAATATAATTTCTAACAGCATTTTTGGATATCAAAATAAATTTGTTAATAATTTTGAAATTAAATTTAATGAAAAAATTGATATCAAATATTTTGATAAAGATATGATTCTTATAGAAGGCGCTTTGGGACAGTTTCATGCTATTGATGTTACACTGTATAAACCTGATATTATAACTATTGAAATTGCAGAAATGGAAAGTGATGGACAGTATTCAATTACAATACAGCCAGAAATTATTGATTTAGCAGGTAATAAATTAGATCAGAATAAAGATGGTATATGCGGCGAACAATTTGATAACTATAAATTGCTTTTTATTCAAGCTCTTCCAGATTTAGTTGTTAAATCAATTACATATCCAAAAGAGGCTAAATCAAGGCAGGAAATTGAAGTAACATGGGAAGTTACTAATATAGGCAGTGGAACTGCCGAGGGCATATGGCATGATGCAATTTATTTTTCTAAAGATGACAAAATTGGTGATGATGATCTAACTGATTCTTTTAAAAATAATCTTAGTATAGATACTGGTCAATCATACATTAGATCTGCTTTTATAACAGTTCCTGATGATTTTGATAAAAATTACTGGATTATTATTCATACTGATATACAAAATCAATTAGATGAAAATAATTATGAAAATGGGAATATTAAAATTTCATCAAATCCAATATGGCTTCCAAAAAGAGCATGCCCTGATCTTATTGTAAGCGAAATAAATTCTTCTTATTATCTTCCAATTGGAGAGAGGTCAACTATTTCCTGGAAAGTTGTAAACAATGGAACAGGACCTACTGATGCTATTTTTTGGAATGATATAGTTTATCTTTCTGAAGATAAAAATATTGATTCAAATGATATTGTTCTTTCAAGTCTTAAAAATGCAAATATATTAATCCAAAATGAATATTATATTCAAACAACAGAAATAATAATTCCAAAAACAATTTCAAAAGGCAATTATTATATTATTGCTCAAACTGATTCAAACAACGATGTAATTGAATTTTATTATGAAAATAATAATTCATTATCTTCTCAAAATGCAATTGAACTGATTAATCCATCACAAGGAATGATTAAAGTTATAAATATTGACGTTCCATCTGAAGCAAGTCCCGGAGATGAGGTCGAAGTCAGATGGAGTTTTGAAAATATTGGCGGAGCAACTATTGATCAAACTGAATTTACAATAGTGCTTTCAAAAGAAAATCAACTTGAACCAAATGATTATAAACTCCTTACAATAGTCTCTGGAAATAATTATGAGCCAAAAAGCTTATATACATTAAGTCAATCAGTTAAGATTCCATATAACATTATGGGAGACTATTATATTGTAGTTTTACCAGAATATTTATCAAGAATTGATACAGGAAAAGATATTCCAGCACCTATTCGAATATCAATACCAGCTTTGCCGGATTTGATTGTAACAGATTCCAATTGTTCAGAAAATGCAATATCAGGAAAAATAATAAATACCACATGGACATTAAAAAATATTGGACCAGGAAATGCCCAATCTGAAGGTTATACAAATACAATATTCCTTTCTCAGGATAGAAACTTTGATCCAGAAGATATTATAGTTAATACTTTTTACACTCAAGATATAATTGAGCCAGATAACTCTATTAGTATTACTGTTAATATTCAACTTCCTGACAGCATTTTTGGAGACTATTATTTAATAATCAAAGTTGATGATTTAGAAAATATTTTAGAAAGCAATGAATCTAACAATATTTATATAACTGACTCTCAAATTAAAATAGATTTACTTAAATCTGATCTAATTGTTAAAAAAGTTGATATTGCTCAAACAGCTGTTACTGGTCAAAGACTTGATGTCTTATATCAGGTTCAAAATATTGGGCCATTTAATACATTAAATAACAGCTGGTTAGATCAAATAATTCTATCACAAGATAAAAGTGTTGAACTAAGCTCATCAATTATTCTGGCAAGCTATACAAACTTAACAAGCCTTGAATCACAAGAATCATATACAAAAACTTTAAATATAACTTTACCTTTTGAAATTGAAGGAACATATTATTTAACTATAAAAACAGATGCTGAAAACCAATTATATGAACATCTTGCTGAAAATAATAATTTATATACTCCATGGATAAATATTGAAATAGAAAATAAAACACCTGATTTAATTGTAAATATGGCTGATGCCCCTAATATTAGTCAGGCAGGTGAAAATATCACAATAAACTGGTCTGTAAAAAATAATGATTCTGGTACAGCCTATGAATTCAAAGATGGTATTTACCTGTCAAACGATGAAATATTAAATACTGAAGATGATATTCTACTGGGATATTATAATCATAATTCTTCTCTTAAAGAAGGTCAGATATCTGGCCCTGAAAAGGATTCTTTTAAAACTAAGCTCCCAGAAGAAATATCCGGTTCTTTTTATATTATTATAAAAACAGATGCTTTTGATAATGTTTATGAAAAAGAGAACAATTCAAATAATGTTTATATAATAGATCATGTAATTGAAATACAGGATTTCCCAGCAGACCTTGAAATATTAACTGTTCAGATTCCTGAAAAAACATTTTCTAACTCTTTTATACCAGTATCATGGACAGTTATTAATAATGGCAATAAAGCAACAAATAAAAAATTCTTTTATGACGCTGTTTATTTATCAAATGATAAAATTTTTGATCCATTATCTGATATAAAATTAGGAAGTTTCAAACACATTGGATATTTAGAACCATCAACAAAATATACTAATACCAGCTATGTTAATTTAAGACAGGATTTATATGGGCAGTTTTATGTTATTGTTGTTTGTGATGAACTAAATCAGGTATATGAAAATAATATTAAGGGCAACAATTATAATTTCAGCAATGAAAAAATACAAATTTTTGCAGTATATAATGATTTAATTGTTGAAGAATTTGAACTGGCTGACAATGCATATTCAGGACAGGCTGTTAATGCCGCTTGGAAAGTTAAAAATGATGGTTTTGATCCAACAGCCAATAGTTCATGGGAAGATGCAATTTATTTATCAACTGATGATGAAATAGATTCAAATGACATAATTTTAAAAGTATATAAACACAATGGTATATTAAATAATTCTGATTCATATATAGAAAATGCAATAATTCAATTGCCTGATGATTTAGATGGCAATTATTTTTTAATTCTTAAAACTGATTCAAATTCTTTTAACGATATTTTTGAACAAAATGGAGAGGATAATAATACGTTTATTCATGAAATAAGAATTGAGCCATCTCCAAAAACTGATATTATGATACAAGAAATTGAATCACCACTTAATGCTGTATCAGGACAAGATATTACAATAAACTGGAATGTAAAAAATAATTCTGATGTTAATGCTGAAGCTGATTGTGGATTTTGGTATGATAGTGTTTATCTTTCAAGAGACCCATATTTTGACATTAGTTATGATATTTCATTGGGACATTTTAAATATAAAGGAAGTCTTTTAAAAAATGATACATATTCAGCTTATCTTAAAGCCAGAATCCCAATGGGAATATCAGGCCCATACTATATAATTGTCAAAACAGACAGCTCAAGCAAAAATCATTTAGCTGAGGAAAACACTCAAAATAATATAAAAATCTCAAATAATACTGTAGATATAATAATTGCTACTCCTTCAGATCTAACAGTATTAGAAATTTTACCGCCATCTAATGGCTATTTAGGAGAAAAAATACTTTGGCAGTATTCAGTAAAAAATATTGGTTCTTATATTACTACTGGTTCATGGGTTGATAAATTATATCTTTCAAAAGACGATATATGGGATATTGATGACACTGCAATTGGTCAATACATTCATAAAAATGATTTAGACATTAATGACACATATAATGTATCTGTTTCTTTTGAAATTCCATCTGTTATGCCTGGAGATTATTATATATTTGTTAGAACAGATATCTTAGATAATATAAGAGAATTAGATGAAATAAATAATATAAAAAAATCTTTACAAAAAATAAATATTACATGTCCTCAAATTGAAAAGGGTTTTACTAAAGCCGGGCTTATCTCACCTTATCAAAGCATTTATTATTCATGCTCAACTAATGAAGGTGAAGATATAGAGTTAAATTTAAAAGGTGATAATGTTAGGTGTAAAGAATTATTTGTTTCATTTGGTAAAATCCCTTCGAGAATGGATTATGATTTCAAAGCAATTATAAATAATTCAAGCCGCAAACTTCGTATTCCAGGTTCAAAAAATGGCACTTATTATATTTTATTATACTCTCATTTATGTGAGCTTGAGACAATGCAATATGAAATTGAATGTTCAGTCCTCAATAATATAGTGATTTCAGAATTAAGCATAAATAATGCATCAAATAAAGGCGATGTTACTATTTCAATAGATGGTGCAAATTTTCATCCTCAGGTTAAGGCATGCCTTGCTCAAAACTCACAAACAATAAAACAGCCAAAAAAATTATATTATAATAATACAGGAAATATTGTTGTTTGTTTTGATCTTCTTAACCTTGTTGAGGGAGATTACTCAATTGTTGTAACAAATCCTGACAATAAATATAGTCAAAGCAGCTTTACAATTAATGATCAAAAAGCAGGTGAATTTTTTGCAAGATTATTGGTGCCAAATATTTCGCATCCTAAAAGAGATTACTCATTAACATTAGAATATGGCAATAATGGAAATAATGATATATATTCCCCATTAGTCGTTATTTCAAGCCAGGATAATGTAAAAATGAGAGTATCCCCAAAAAATGAATTTGAAAACAGCCCTGTTCAATTAATAGCCTTAAATAATAATAATCAAGTAAATATTTTACCTCCTCAGTCATCATTTAATATTGAAATTCAATATTTACTTGAAGATACTGGCTTATGTCCATTTTTCCTTAAAATTATTGATAATTCAGATTTACAAATTAACTGGCAGGATATTGAAATTGATATTAAGCCTTCATATATTGATCAGAATATATGGGATAAAATGTTCTATGATTTAAATACTTTTTCAATTACAACATGGGGAGACTATGTTGACTTTTTACGAAATAAAAGCCTTTATGAATTTGAAAACACCGGTAAACTGATATATTGGGTAAAAGATATTTATTCTTTATTAAATGAAAATTTTATCACATATAATGTAAAACTGCCTGATCCCTTTGGTGAAAAATATCAGGCAGCCAGCACTTTTGCACCTGAAAGCCAATCAATCAATGAAAAAACAACATCAAATGGTGAAGGCTCATTGCACTATATTAAAGAAGATCAAACCATAATATATACAATCAGGTTTGAAAATACATCTACTGCAAATAATAGCGCAAAACAGATCGTTATTTTGGATCATTTAAGCCCATTGCTTGATTGGAGCACTTTTGAACTGGAAGATATGTTGATTGGTTTAAATCATATAACTATTCCAGACGGCCTTATGAGCTTTTTTACCAGAGTAAATTTAAATACATTAGATTCAATATACCTTGATGCAGAAACCAGTTTTGATCCATCGACTGGAGTGGCAATATGGACATTTGTTACAATTGATCCAGAAACTGGAGAACCATCAAATGATCCATTAAAGGGAATACTTCCGCCAAATAATGAAGAATTAACAGGTGAAGGCTATGTTTCATTTAAGATAAAAGCAAAAAAAGATTTAGAAACTGGTTCTGTTATAACTAATATGGCAAGTATAATCTTTGATCAAAATACTCCTTATGATACACCTTATGTTTTCAATTCAATAGACAGCGATATTCCAGAAAGTAAAGCTGAAATTGTTTCAAGTTCAGGGCAAATGATTGAACTGACATGGGGAGGAA
>Ga0272440_1004276_pt1 | contig 10304 bp, 7 predicted proteins | sample SSMMMBAug17_FD_192440 | JGI IMG/M metagenome (GOLD analysis project Ga0272440, IMG submission 192440) | Marine sediment archaeal communities from Little Sippewissett salt marsh, Falmouth, MA, United States - SSM-MMB-Aug17 | ecosystem: Environmental > Aquatic > Marine > Wetlands > Sediment ... | reverse complement strand
AAAAAATTATATCTATTTATAAAAACAGGATAATTTCGTTGAGTAAAAACCCTAAACTGCAATATTTAATGGTTTTTAAAAACTATGGACTAAATGCAGGAGCCTCACTTTCTCACGCCCATTCGCAAATTATAGGAATCCCAATTATTCCTTCAGAGATTTCAACAAGGATTGAAAACACTCTTAATTATCTTGCAAAAGAACATAAATGCTTATTATGTGATATTGTAAAAGAAGAAATTTCACATAAAAACCGCATAATAATAGAAAACGACCACTTTGTAGCCATTTTTCCATATGCTTCTAAAATAGCTTTCGAAATTTGTATTTTACCAAAAAAACATATGGCATCATTTATTGAAATAAACAAAGAAAAAAAACTTTCTTTATCTGATATAATGAAACAAGTTTTATTAAAATTAAAAGTAAAACTAAATAACCCTGATTATAATTTTTTTCTACATACAACACCTTTTTGTCGGAAAGAATTAAAATATGATCAGGTATTATTAGAAAAAGGGTTCCATTGGTATATACAAATTATTCCTAGAGTTGCCAATATTGGAGGATTTGAATTGGGATCTGGTTGTTATATAAATGCTGTTTCCCCAGAATCAGCAGCAAACTATTTTAGAAATTGAGAGATAATAATTTATGAAAATTCTTCTTGTTGCTGATATTTTTGAGTATGGTGCAGTTAACGATAGCTTAGCCTCCTTTGTGCAAGCATTACTTAACAATTTAAAACTTCTAGGTTACGATATCCGACTAGTAATTCCTGAATATAAAGATAGTGATTTATTTAAAAAAGAAGAAGATTTATATTTGGATATACCAACATTAAAAACCAACTTCAGAGCAACTAGGAGTTGTCTCGATAATATTCCTGTTTACCTGATAAAGAAAATGCCTTCTTTTGAAGGATGCCAAATAGAAGAGTTGAAAGATATAGTGTTCTTTAATAGAGCAGTATTATCGCTATTAGAATCCATTGATTGGAAACCAGATTTAATTCATTGTCATAATTGGCAAACAGCTTTAATTCCTGTTTATATAAAAAATAATGCAAATGACAATTCCGCTTTTAACAACATTGCTACGATCCTAACAATTCAAACACTTGAAAAACAAGGCACTTTCGCTATTGAGCAATATCTTCAAGCAACATCTTCTAAATATCAAGATATATATGATCAAATAATATTTAAAGAAAATATAAATATCTTAAAAGGAGGAATTGTTTGTTCAGATACCATAACCGTTCCTAGCCCCACATACAGCAAAGAAATTCAAACCAAAGAATACGGGCTAGGGTTAGAAGATATTTTGTCAGAAAACAGCCAGAATCTAATTGGCATCTTAAATGGTCTAGATTATGATCTTTGGAATCCAGAAAATGATAAAAATTTGATCAGCAACTATTCCCCCTCGAAACTAATTGATAAAAGGCCAAACAAAGAAAATTTACAAAGATCGCTAGGATTACCAGTTGATTTAAATATCCCTGTTTTAGCAATGGATCCTTATCTAAAAAAGCAAGAAGGATTCAATCTTATAAACAATACCATTGACACAATTTTAAAATTGAACATCCAGTTTGTTGCTGTGATAAATATGGACTCTAAATATAGATCCTTTTTTGAAGAAACACAAAAAAAGCATCCCCAAAAATTTGCTATTTTTAATAAAGAAAACTCCTTCATTCCCGCAAAATTATATGCAGGAGTTGATATTTGGGGAATTCCTTCCCTATATGATCCTTGTAGAAATGAACAGTTAATAAATTTGAGATATGGCACTATCCCTATTGTCAAAAAAACTGGAAGTCTAAACGATATTATTGTAGATTATGAGAAGAATAAACGTAGTGGCAATGGTTTTGTATTTGACGATCCGGAAATATTTATAGATACAGTTGAAAAAGCTATCAGCACTTTTCATGAGAAAACAGCCTGGACAAAGTTAATGCACAGAGGTATGGAATTGCGATTTTCCTGGGAAAAAACCACGAAAGCCTACAGCAAACTTTATAAGAGGGTCATAAACAGAAAGAAAAAATCTTTCTAAAAATCACACTTTGTTATAAAATGTATTTACTTTGCACCTAGTCCATGCTAAGTATGTTTGGGGCCATTAGCTCAGTGGTTAGAGCATCCGGCTCATAACCGGCAGGTCCTTGGTTCAAATCCAAGATGGCCCACCAAATATATAATTACAAATGAATGTGATTACCAATTCCCTAAGAACAAAAGATAACCTAACTTTATTTTCGAGGCACTGGCACTCAAGAAAATCTCCCAAAGCTATTGTCACTATAATTCATGGTTTAGGAGAACATAGTGGTCGTTATCAGGAATTGGCTTCAGTTTTAAATAATGAAAATATTGATGTTGCTTCTTTTGATCTAAGAGGCCACGGAAAATCAGATGGCCCCCGTGGTCAGATATCTAACTATAAAACACTCTTAAGAGATATTGGCTTATTTATAAAAACCGTAAAGTCCCAAAAAACGCCTCTATTTTTGTATGGACACAGTTTTGGTGGAAACCTTGTTATTAATTATATATTACAAGAAAAGGACACTGACATTTCAGGGGTCATTTCTAGTTCCCCTTGGTTAAAGCTAACTACAGAACCACAAAATAATGCTCTATCAAATAAGGTTAAAACCCTAAAAAGCATTGTAAAACCGCATCTATTAACTCGTAATCAGGAGGCAATCAAAAAATACAAACAAGATCCGCTCGTGCATTATGACATTTCTATTCGTTTATATGCAGCCGCAAGAAAATCAGGATTGTACGCTCTAAATAGCACTGACAATTTTTATCTTCCTTCATTGTTGATGCATGGTCAAGCAGACCAGATAACCTCCTGGAAAGCTACTTGGAAACTCAAGGCGAAATTTGGTAGTAGTTGCACCTTTAAGTTATGGACTGACATGTTTCATTAATTGCATAATGATTTAGGAAAAGAAAAAGTATGGAAATATCTAATTGATTGGGTTTGCAACACTATCAACTTACGCTAAAATAATTTTTATGCTTGAAGAAAAAAAACAACTGCTAACCCAATTGTCGGAAAAAGTGGCTAACCTTAATACTTTTTTACAAATATCTGATTTACAGGAAAAGGTTTCAGAACTTGAAAAAAGAACTAGCGACCCTAGCTTATGGCAAGATAATACAAAAGCTAAATCTTTAATGAGAGAGATGAACATCCTACGAAATAAGATAAACCAAAATAAGGATGTTAATAATAAGCTAGAAGAACTAAAAATTTTAATAGAACTTGCTAATGAGGACAACAAAGAAGAACTTAATAAAGAATTGCAAGATTTAAATTCTGAGATCTCCAAATATGAGCTTTCTATTATCTTGAATGATTCCTATGATAGCCATGATGCAATTTTTTCTATTACTGCAGGCGCAGGGGGAACAGATGCTCAGGATTGGGCAGAAATGTTGTCTCGTATGTATATTAGGTGGTTTGAAAAAAGAAGATTAGCCTATAATATCGTTGACTTATCCCCTGGAGAAGAGGCAGGAATAAAAAGCACTACAATCATAGTCGGCGGAGAATATGCCTATGGTTATTTAAAAGCAGAGGCTGGCATCCACAGACTTGTCAGATTATCCCCGTTTAATGCAAATAGTAAAAGGCACACTTCTTTTGCTTCCGTTGAAGTTATACCTGAAATAGATAATGAAGTAAAGGTAGATATTAATCCTGATGATTTAAGGGTAGATACTTTTAAAGCTTCTGGAGCAGGTGGTCAACATGTAAATAAAACAGATAGTGCAGTTCGTATTACTCATATCCCTACAGGTATTGTAACCCAATGTCAAAATGAAAGGTCACAACTTCAAAATAAAGAAACTGCAATGAAAATCCTGATTTCTAAGATAGTAAAACAACTAAAAGAAAATAAAAAGGAAGAAATCTCTGAACTTAAAGGAAATATAAAAGAGATAGCTTGGGGCCATCAAATCCGTTCATACGTGTTTCATCCATACTCCTTGGTAAAAGATCTTCGTACAAATTATGAAACTGCCAACATCCAAAAAGTAATGGATGGAGATATTGATGATTTTATTAATGCTTATTTGTTAAATTATGTTGCTACTGTAAAATAAACTATTAAAGGAGTTAGTATGTTGAAAGTCCCTGAGAAAAATATTTTTATTAGTATTGTGTATACAATAATTATTTTAGGTGTTATAGCAGCTTCTTTTGTTGCTTATCAACGAATAGGATCTGAAATAAACAACAATAAAGTAGAAATGGTAGTAGACTTAAGAGACCTAGCTGCACTGAGTTCTCTCTCAGGGACTCCATTAAGAGATATTCTTTACAAGGTAAAAAAAGCAGGGATTACTTCTCTGGCTGTTTACGAAGACACCTTACATGCTCTAGAGAAAGAAGGAAAATTAAATTGTTTCTCTGGTTATGAAGTAATTAATGATATTCAGATCAACAAGATTAATTCTACGATACAGTATTTAATGCGTAATATAAATATCAAGCCTAGCCATACTTATATATCTATCCCTGATACTTTTTTATTTGATAGAGTAAAAGCTTCTTTTATTCAAGAAGTTGGAGAAAACAATGTTAGAATTTTTGCCAATAATCTTTTAGAAATAAATAGCAAGAAACATGATATCTTGAAAATAGGGCTAGGCTTCTCCTCTGGAAATTTATTAACCTTAAATAACTACGGCTTTGTTATTATTCCACGCCTTTTTAATTCTTTCAGACTAGATAATAATCGTTTAGCTTTAAAATTAAATAATATTAGTGAGATAGGAAAAATCCATACTATTATTTTTGGAGGAAACAGTGTTTTAGGTTATCCTAACAATTTGTCTGTGGTTTCTAAAAAATTAAAACGTTATGGGATCAATTACGGATTTATAGAATTTGGCAAGCAAAAGGGCTCTATTAAATTAGCGCATATTATCCCTGAGAAAACAATAAAAACACATAGTATCCCTCAAGCAGAGCTAAGAAAACTTAGCCAAAAGACAGTTATTGCTAGGTATCTTCGTGCTGTTGAGGAAAGAGGTGTTAGGATTTTATATATTTACCCTTGGTTAGATTTTAGGATTGATAGAGATTTATTATCTTACAATATACATTATTTTCGAACACTCAAAAACAAGATAGAACAAAGAAGGTATAAAGTAGCCCCCGTAAAAGAATCCTTATCGGTTCTTCCTTCTAGCAATAAGTGGCTAATCCTAATTGTAAGAATGAGCATATTAATGTTAATTATAATTTTGATTACTATTTTCAATCCATCTATTCCAATTAGATTATTGTATGGCATATTTGCATTTTGTATATCTCTGGCATTAGCAAATACTTTTATATTGCCTGAGAACACCATAGTACAAAAGCTATACGCATTGCTGGGGGCTATAATTGCTCCAGCCATAATTATCCTTCATAATTTTTCCGATTTTGAAGAGCTAAAATCAGCAAAAAACAAAGTTATCATCACCTCAAAAAAAGTAGGACTAGTTTTTATAGAATCATTAATTGCAGGCTTGCTTACTTCTTCTTTAATAAGTGAAACAAAGTTTCTTCTTGCAATAAATACTTTCAGCGGCATAAAAATTGCGTTTATTTTACCTTTTCTAATTGTAGGTTTTTATTTGTTGTTTTCTCCATTTCAGCTAAAATCAATCCCTTACAAACTAAAAAGAATACTAGAAGGTCAAGTTACAATAGGCCATATGATGATTATGGGGGCATTGAGTCTGGGGTTGTTGTTATTACTAGTTAGGAGTGGTAACAATACAGGGTTTATGATAACGGGTTTGGAGACCAAGGTAAGAATTATTTTAGAAAAATTATTTTTTATAAGACCTCGTTTTAAAGAATTTTTTATTGGTTATCCTGCGCTGATCCTTCTTTGTTGGTTTGCTGGTTCGTATATATCCAAACGCTGGAAAGGATTATTTATAATTGCGGGAACACTAGTTCCAATTTCCATAATAAATAGTTTTTGTCATTTACATACACCATTTCTTTATTCAATATGGCGCAGTTTCAATGGTCTTGTTTTAGGGACTATATTATGTGCCGGAGCAATATTATTGCTGCATTTTCTGATTAAATTGGGTCATTTTGTTTTTGATTAAAATGTCTTTATGAAGTTTTTGATTCTAGGTTATTTTGGGTTTGATAATATAGGTGACGAGGCTATCCTTTCTGTTTTAATCAATGAAATAAAAAGAGTTTTTGATAAAAAAGTTTTTGACATTATAGTTTTTGATAATGCTAAAAAGATAAAAAAACGGAAAAATATAGAAAAGGTTAAATTTGTCCCCAGATATTCTCCACTTGTTATTTTGCAAAATATAATTAAAACAGATGTATTTGTTTTAGGTGGAGGAAGTCTCTTTCAGGATAAAACAAGCAAACGCTCTTTCTATTATTATTTAATTATTGTTCTACTCGCCATTATTTTAAGAAAAAAAGTTTGTATTTTGGCTCAAGGAATAGGGCCTTTACGTTATTATATAAATAAAAAGTTGTTATGCTATATTTTTCACAGAGCGAGTTTGGTTACAGTTAGGGATCCCTTCTCTTTATCTTTTTTCGATAAATTTAATCGCAAGCCAATTTCAAATTTGTTTTTGACGGCTGATTTAGCTTACTTGTTAGACAAACAAAATCATAAAGATTCTTTGCCTAATATTGTTTGGCCCCAGAACAAAAAAAGGATTGGGCTTATATTAAGAGAAAGTTCTTCGGTCTCTTATACAGAGTTGCTGGATAAGATGAAAGAAAACATACATATTAACAAAGACCACTATATATTATTTATCCCGATGCAACCACAAGACAAAAATATTTATTATAAATTACAAAAGGATTTATCTTTACCAATAGTATTGTTAGAAGATGATTTAACTCCTGGTAATTTTTTAAAATTATTAAAAAAATTAGACATAGTCATCTCTATGCGTTTACATGGTCTGATTTTTTCTAAAATAGCTAATACCAAATATGAAGCCATATCTTATGATCCTAAAATAGACTATTTTATTAAAGATTCTAGAACATTAGAACAGCTGAAAAACTCAGCTAGTGAAAATTTCTCTCTTCTTGAAAAATATATATGATGAGCCTGTTGCAAAATGAACTTTAGGCAAAAAAAGATCGAAAAATGTCTGGGCAAGGCAAAGGGTCACTTTGCAACAGGCCCTCAATGTCTACCATGAACCAGTTTTTATTTTGCTTGGGGCTTAGGTGGGATACTCAAATATCTAATGGCTTCCTCGGCAATATTTTTAAAAGCGGGTGCTGCACAAACAGATCCATAGTGTTTTCCATAAATAGGCTCGTCAATCACAACTAAAATAACAGCTTTAGGCTTCTGGGCTGGTAAGAATCCTACAAAAGAACTAATATAGGTGTTTTTTAAATATCCGGCTCCGTTAGGGTTGACTTTTTGGGCTGTTCCAGTTTTTCCTGCTACGTTATATCCGTATATCTTCACAAACTTTCCTGTCCCTTCTGTAGTAACTTTTATCATCATTCGTTTTATCTTATCAGACACTTTTTTTCTAAGGACACGACGTATTTGCTTTTTGGGATATTTTTGAAGAAACTTTCCATTTTCACTCTCAATATACTTAACAAGATTAGGTTTATATAATATGCCTCCATTTGCTATAGCACCAATAGCCATTATAAGTTGTATAGGAGTAACTGCTATTCCGTGTCCAAAAGGAATTATTGCACTATCTGAATCAGTCCAATTCTTTGGGTGACGCACAATTCCTGAAGCTTCACCAGAAAGCTCTATCCCTGTCTTTTGTCCAAAACCAAAGAGTTTAATGTATTTGTATAACTTGCTTTTCCCCAGCAATAACCCTATTTTGGCAGTACCAACATTTAGCGACTCTGCAAGGATTTCACCAATATCTTTTTCTTCAGTTTTGTGATGATGGCTGTCGTTAATTACAACACCTCCAAATTTTAATTTGTCAGGACAAGAAATTTTTGTTTTCGGGGTTATTATTTTTTCATTCAAAGCAGAAGCAATCGTAATTGCCTTAAATGTCGATCCAGGTTCATACACTATTTCTACTGTCTTGTTTTTTCTGCTTTCTATAGGGTAATTAAAGTAATAGTTTGGGTTATAATTTGGAGAAGAGGCCATTGCTAGTATATCGCCAGAATAGGGGTCCAAGATTATTATGCAGCCTCCTTTAGCAGAGTTTTGAATGATAGCTTTTTTTAGTTCTCTTTCTGCAATATATTGCAGAAAATTGTGGATAGTAAGATAAAGCTTTTTTCCTACGATTGGTTCTTGTAATTGTCGCTTACCAAAAAATATTTCACGGCCGAAAGGATCACTTTTCATTATAAATTTTCCTGGTTTACCTTGTAAGTGGCTATTAAAAAAAAACTCTATACCACTTAAGCCTTTGTTATCAATACCAGTAAAACCTAGTAAAGTTGACGCTAAATTGTCATAGACATAAAAACGTTTTTCCTCCGGCAAAAAGTTTAAACCTGGATGTTGCAACTGCTGTATTTTCTTTGTTTCTTGTTTGTTTAATTTGCGTTTTAACCATACAAAAAGCAAATCATTATTTAGCTTTTTTTTAATATTAGTAGCAGAGATACCTAAAATAGGACTCAGTTTAGCAGAAAGAGAGGTTTTATCTTTGATTATCTTAGGAGTAGCATAAAGTGATTGAACAGTAATAGATGTCGCTAACAATTCTCCTTTTTGGTCATAGATATTTCCTCTTCTGCCTTCAAGAGAAAGGGTCCTTTTTTGTTGTTGTTCTGCCCTCTTAAAAAGGAAATCATGGTCCAAAATTTGCAATTTAAATAATTTGAAAATGATGATAGAAAAACCAACAAAGATTAAAAACAGCAAAAATGTTATCCTATGTTTAGTTTCTTTTTGTAACATAATAATTAGATTTGATTATCAATAACTATAAATTCCACTTTGCGTGGAGAGATCATCCCTAATTCATTTTTGGCATATTCTTCTAGTTTTGTATAGCTTTGATTTCTGGCAATATAAAGCTCTAATTCATTATTTTCTTGTTCTATATTTTTTAACTTTTTTCTAAGATCTTGAACTTCTATAACCAGATCCGAATGATATATATTTAAAATTATAGTTATAAATAAACCCGTACAGAGAATTAGTATTATTAATAAATATAACGATATTTTCTTCATTTAAGATTATTGTAAATTTCTTGGTATTTCTGAGCAGTTATCTCCCAGGTAAAATTAGTTATAACCCTTTGATATCCGTTTCTCGATAATTTCATCCTCAATTTTTCTGATGATAATAATAACCGAAGTTTCCTATATAATGAATCTATATTTTCAGGGTCTTTAACTAATAGGCCTGTTTTTTTATTTAGTATTATTTCTGGGATTCCTCCCCTTTGAGACGCAATAACAGGCAAACCTGATGCCTGTGCTTCAATAAATACCAGCCCAAATGGCTCCTCCCAAAGTGAAGGAGCACAAAAAATATCTGCTAGCAAGTAAATATGAGGCATATCGTCAGCATTGATAAAACCCAAATATAAAGCATTTTCGCCTAATGAAGATAACTCCTCTAGAAAATTTTTACCAAATATACCAAGTGGCAAAGTATGCCAAGAAGATCCCCCTGCTATCAACAGAAAAGCTTCAGGGTGTCTTAATAGTAGTTTCTTAAAAGCAGCCATTAACAGATGAATACCTTTTTTTTGTTCAATGGCACCTGCATATAATATTACTATTTTTTGATCAGGAATTTTATATTTTTTTCTTAATTTCTCGATAAATTTTCCTTGGGTCCATTTAGGTTTAAAAGCTAAAGGATTTATTCCTCTATGAACAACTATCCCCTTTGAAGCAAATTCTGGAAAAGGATCTTTGAGATCAAATTTATACGAAAAATTGCTTATTTCAATTACCTTATCACAAGCAAGTAAAGCTTTTATGGCTTCTTTGGAAGAAATGGCTTCTCTAAGGTTGTGATTATGCTCATGCAAGATAATTTTTATGCTTTTTGGCAAAAATTCTCTAAGAAGCTTTAAATATAATGGTCTATTATGAACATGTACTATTTCCGCTTTTAATGACTTTATGAGTTTAATTGCTTTTTTTAGGTAAAAGTAGTCTGCAAATAGTTTTTGGATAAAATTTAATTTTATACCACAATAAATTACGCTATCAACAGCAGTTCTTGTATCTTTACTTTTTGAAGCATGAATAACGTAAACATTAAAGTCCTTTTGTAAAAATCTACTGGTTTCCACTAC
>Ga0272440_1004275_pt1 | contig 10305 bp, 2 predicted proteins | sample SSMMMBAug17_FD_192440 | JGI IMG/M metagenome (GOLD analysis project Ga0272440, IMG submission 192440) | Marine sediment archaeal communities from Little Sippewissett salt marsh, Falmouth, MA, United States - SSM-MMB-Aug17 | ecosystem: Environmental > Aquatic > Marine > Wetlands > Sediment ... | reverse complement strand
CGTGCCTTGAATACCTAATTGAACCACCAGAGAGTCTGTTATTGATCCTTTTCGATATACAGATATACTACCACTAACTTCACCAGCTTCATATGCTATTGGACGTGTGGATTGAATACCGACAATATCTTTTCCATCTTTTAATGTGATGTTTGCTTGATTTTCATGGGCAACAATATCATAATATTCTCCCTTATCTCCAATAATTAGAGATATTGTTTCATCAGCTTCTCTTTTGCCATCAGCAATTGGCACAACCCATACTTTTTGCGTTAAACTGTCAGGACCCGGTTTAATGGGTACGATACCATCGGTGGCTTCAACACGTTCATATGTTCCTGTACTTTCATTATAAATACTTGTTTCAAGAATAAAATCTTCTCCAACAGTCGCAGTTCCTTTTTCATTTAAAACTACTGTCAGGTTTTTTGGCACATGACTTTCATTAAAGCAGATTTCAAAGGTCGCAGCTTCTCTGGTTACTTCAATAGATGTGTCTGATAGTTGGTTAATGGCCACAGTCAGGTGGGGTCGAATGCCTCCAGTTACAAGAAAACCATCAGCCCAAAGGCGTGGAATATCAGTGTCTCTATAGACATTATGGCTTATTGTTATTTTAGCATCTGTGAATCCACTTCCATCACCATCTTCATCGATCAGTAAATACGTGTCTGTGCCATCTGTTTCAATGTGAAGGTATTGATGAATGTCTCCTTTTGCATCTTTAAAAAGATGGACTAAATTAATTCTGTCTCCATCGGGTTCATAAAAATCGACAATCAAATCGCCATTGTCAACAACAAAGATATCTTTACCGCCTTTTCCATATAATTCATCTTTACCTGTATTACCGATTAAGATATCATCTTCATGACCACCAGTCAGTTCATCATCCCATTCGCCGCCAATGATAACATACTTGAAATCCTTTCCATATGTTGGCACAAATTCTGATTCATACTTTGTGAATAATGTTTCACCAGAGGCACCTTCTGCATATACTGAGTGAGATTCATCAGATCCGTCATATACAACATGTCCAAACCATTTGCTTAACAAATAAGCCACAGTTCGCCATTTTCGAATATCTGGCATTTTAGCATCAAATAGTAGAATCTCTCCCAGGTAACCTTCAAATTCTTCAGTATATTGCGCATCATAATCTTGAAGCCTGTGATTCCATGTTAATATTCCTTTGGCTCCGATATGTGAACTGACTTGCTCAAAATGTGTAGCAGCAGCTCTACCAACAAACATCAAGGCAGGATCAATATCAAATGGGACAACATCGGGCGCAAGTCCTATTGGGTTTAATCCAGTATCTGCATTATCAACTTGTTGTTGAATGTCAATTGCATGTGCAGCAATTTCCTGAAGTTCACTGACTGTAGTTCGATCAACTTTTTGTATTCCTGTATGGGTGGGGTCTGTTGAAGGTAAAACCGCATTGGCAACAGCCCAATCTATTAATGCGCCATGGGCGGACCTTCGTCCCCATCCACTCACACCCCATGCGCGGTTTTGATCTGAATCTTTATATCCCTGCCATTGACCTTCCGGGTTTTCAACATATTTAGACCTGAAAGTCATATTCACAATCTCAGACCCCACTTTTGCTTTTGCAGCAGCAGTTTCAGCAAATTTTCGTTCATCCAGATAGTCCACGTTGATTACCACACCTTGAATTGAAATCAGTTCTGAACGAGATTCCCAGTTAAAGTAATCATGTCTTAATAAATCATAGTATGATTTCAATGCTGTGAGGTAATGTCCCCAGGCATCACCATGTCCTTGGGGATACATGATCATGGCATCTTTTTCATCAATAAAACCATCCTTGTTAAGATCATTTATATAATATGAAAGTGCATAAGCAACCTCACCCTGGCCTTTTGTAAAATTCCAGAGTAAACGATTATAGCCTGGACGTGCACCTTCTGCATCTATACCCCGTAATAAAGTGAGTTCTTCATCTAATAAATCAGGTACCTGGTTCATGAAAGAAAAAATTGTAGGCGCCAGACTGCCATAAGAGGTACTGGATGAACCAATTCCTATTGTTGGATCTAATGAATCTTTGTATGCTTCATTTCCAAGCAGGGAATAAAATTCTTGTATTCTGCTGGCAGCAAGTAGAAGTGCAGCAGTAACGCCTGATGTGCTGACAGGTTGGGGTAGGTCAATACTATAAGCTTTTCCTCGATCTAATACCGTTTGATAAAGCTCAATCAAGCCAATGTTTTCAATAACATCTTTTTTAGGATTGAATGCAACAGGCCCTTCGAAACGTGGACCAGCCTGCTGAATCATACTCACATAAGTAGCAGGACTGTCTGAGTTTGAAAAATTATTAATACGTGCCTCAAAAGGATTAATTTCAAACAATACACGCTTAATCCAACCTTCAGCAAGTTGCGCTTGATAAGTAATCGATGGATTTTCACCTGTTTTTGGGGGGCGAGAGTTTGCAGCACCTGCCCAGTCTGACCATCCAGTATTACCTGAGTTGTTTTTATGTCTGTAACGAACAAAGAAAAGATTATCTGACAAAAGTGCTGGACCAACGCCTGCAAGCAAAATTTTTGACATACCTATTCCATTTTGTCCTGTTGAATCTGGGAAATGTTTCCATACAGATGGTTTTATATCAGGAGGTGGCTGTTTGGTTCCATCAGCTTCTCTGTATCGCCACTCGAATTCCAGATCATTTGGATTGGCACCAAAATCAGCAGTATGCCGCAAGGTGATTTTTTCATCAAATACATTATCGGAATATACTGTTTTAATGGCTCCGCGATATTTTTCTTTTTTTACTTTGATGATATGTAGAGCAACCGGTAATGCACCCAGATCTGGGTGATTATTTTCTGCTAATGTAACATAACCTTCTGAAAAATTGCTAAATGGTGAGTTGTTGGGATCAAGAAGATTTCCATTGGGAATCAGTGCCAATCCTGGGCCAAGGCACATTTGAGGAACAGTCCGTGTTACATTTTTTTCAAGACCAGCTAAATAATTTACATTATTTGCATTTGAATCAATTATATTTGGATCCCTGCTCAACTTAAAAAGAGCATCTACAGCTTTTGTAAAATTTGTATTGCTTGAAATATTCTTCAGCATTGTACGCTCCCTGTCTGTCATAATATTTGGTTGAACCACATATATTGGGGGAGGTGCAGCTGTAAGAGTTTTATCTCCAATGGTCTTATCATTGATAAAGCCGCGTATTCCCAGCTCATTTGTTAAGGGATCATAGAAAATACGTGTTTTTAAACCTGCGGGCAAATCTTTGAAATAATAACGTCCATTAACAATATCAACGCGGCCACCAGCGGGCTTGAGCATGTCAGGGTATGGATTATCGAATGGAACGGTTCTCTCTTCCAGAAAAGGAATAAACCTGACAAGATAATTCGTTGTAATGGTCGTGTCCATTGATGGGTTTAGGGAATCATAAATAACCTGTCCAGAAGCCCATCCCAAAACACCTGGAAGACCTGGATAGGTCGTATTATCAGCGCGGTATTCACCTCCTGGAAATGTCAGTGTTTCACCTGCCTTAAGGATAGGTACATTATCTGGCCATACAACATAATATCTTACAGCCACTGCTTTTTCTTTGCCAGCCATGCTGGAAGGAAAAAGATCATCTGCGGTTTGAATTAGATCAGATTCAGGTAACCATGATATTTTTGTCACCCCTGACCCATCACCTAAAGCTGAAAAGTTTCCTCTTTTATACCAGAAACTGGGATCAAGATAATACCAGAAGAAAGACTCTATATAGTTATTAGAAGGATATCGCGTTAGAACAAAGTTATTTGAATTTAGATCCGTGATAGCTGTGTTTATTTTTACTGTAAATTGTTGACTACCCGATAGTCCCATACCATCAACATAAATTGTCGAACCAGGGTGAGGTGTTGCTTCTCCTACAGTAAATTTATTACTACCCGCTTCTCCTGTACTATCTATTACTTTGACGATATAAATTTCTCCATCTACAAAGGTTTCATTAGAGTTAAGCGTTACTTGAAATTGATTTTGATTTGGTGGAGACTTTCGATTTACACTTTGAATGCCAACAGTATTTCCATATCCAGAAACTGCCCATGCTGTTCCTTTATGATCTTTCCAATAACAAACATGGTACGTTAGATAATCATAGCCAAAAGTTTCAGAGGGAGGTGTTGCACCGATGACAAGATTTAAAGGATAGGGAGGGACAATTGGGTTTCCAGCTTCCATGTCATAACTAAAATCATACCCATATGCTGGATCATTTTTTTCAACTTTAAAAGTGGCCATGCCATGCTTTCCTGTCAATTGATCCAGATACTGTACCAACACAAATGGTTCTGAGGTTGTATAACTTTTTGAAGAAGATGCCGTCTCGTTAAATGTATTCAGGTCGTTTCTAAGAGCAAAGGCGGCAAAAGGTTTTGGGGCTGCTTTTGCATGTCTGAAAGATGGTGCAATGATAGCATGTTCTTCGTTGGGATTATATCCTGGTTTTGTACGGTCAGGCTGATTATAAATGGTAATGTTTTGATAACGCGCAGGATCTAAATAATTTTGTGTGATTCCATTTATATCTGGAAATTTTTGATCATTTCCATTTTTATCTTTTCCCTCAGACCCCAGTTGGCTGGCGATAACAATTCTATTTGCCTCAGTGGTCGGGTAGTCAGGCCATGAAACCGTATATTTCATTGGTTGATAAGGCCAGGCGATTTCATCCTTAACTTCATACCAAACAACTTCTATCTTGTCCTGACTATAAAGATCTTGCTGTCCTGGCCTATTATAGGGTTGATAAACATTCACTGGAAAAATTTCGCCTTGCATTGTATTGCGATCATATATATTGGCATTATAAGGTGAATTTACCCAATATATATATCCATTATGGGGTGTACGATTATCATGAAAAGAACTGGTAATCTCTTTTCCAACAGTTGCGGTATTATCTATATTTTTGTTGTTCCGTTGATTTGTTTCGACAATGCGCAAAGGTGAATAGCCATCGTTATAATACTCTAAAATGGCTGTATGCGATCTTGCGATATTCCAAATACGAAGTTCATCGATTTTTCCCGGAAAGCCCTCTCCTATTCTAACTTGAGAAATTTGGTCTCCTTTGATAGGATTTTGTCCTGAATAAGTTTGCCCGCTATTAAGATTCGTGATCATATCACCATTACCAGGATTATTATTCAATAACAAACTATAGCCATTGAGATAGATATTTATCTTATGAGTTGTTGAATTTTGAGTAAATACCCAATAATTCCATCCATATTTAAATTCAGAACCTGATATATTGGCGGTAACTGGTTGTTGCGAACCAATGATAAATTGAACGGTATTCGAACCCAGGAACTCAATTTTGAAACCTGCATTATTCTGAGTGTTGAATGTATCAATGATTATATTTTGTGTATCAAATGAAAGACTTAAATCGTCTGTCCAAAAATCAATGGTAATATCTTCATTAATAGAAGAAAATTGATTAAAATTGGATAAAGATACATACTTGCCATTCAGATCATCTGCAAAATTAAGCGCATTATTCAGAAATGATGTTGAAGAAACCCAATCATTATCCTGCATTGCTGTTGAAAGGGTACCATCGTTGTTGTTTCCACTAATATCTGGTAATACAGTACCAGCGGTCTGATCAAAATTGTAATAAGCTAACAGACCCCCATGAATATTTATATCTTTTATTTCTGGCTTAATTTTATCAAAAAGTAAAACACTTTTTCCATTTTGAATTGCCGAAAATTCTTTATTTTCAGAAACTGACCCGTCCCCTTCTGTGTATAGAAGTGAATTAAAAGAGATATCATCATTAGGATCAGGGTCAAGAATAACAGGTGGGGTATTCGCAATATGGTCGTATTGAGTTTGTGTCATAGACGTTGGCCAGGTAGTAGAAATTTCAGAAACTATTTTTGAACTGCAATTCATGTTGGGTTGAAAATACCACTCAATTTTAAAAGACCTGTTTCCGCCGATTAATGGATAAACTTTTTTTTCCGTATTGTCCCAATAAAATAATTTTTCATTATTTTGAATAGATGGTTGGACAGGTTCTCTGGTAAAGTCGATCATTGATCGATGTTCTTGTGTCATATTTCTAAGGGAAAGGGGATTCCCAATTGTAACTTGTTCTTGATATATAGGTGGTTCATATTTCCAAATCAGGAGGTCACCCTGAGTGAGTCCTGAATTGCTATTCGGTATTTGCTTTGTTGTAGCTGGATTTACCGTCGGTTTTGTCGGATCGGAATTATCAAAATATCCTTTGCACAGCAATGGACACGAATAATTACTTGGGTTTATTGCGGTAGATACTAAGACTGTTCCTTTATCATACCACCATATACCTATACCTCTTTTATTGCTAGGAGTCGTTGGACCAGGGTTACTTTGAACCGTTAGAGAAATTAAATCTCTTCCAGAATTAGGCAATGGAGGTACTGCTCTCACTTCAACTGAATGTTGTGTTTTCCATTTAAAAATGACTTTTATCCAACCTGAAAGTGTTTGTGCACTAAGAGTGTATGTTGGATTGGCAATATCAGGCAAATGACTCAAAGGGACTCCTGTTGCCCCTGAAGCATTTACAATGGTGTATGAATCTAATACATAGCGCGTATCTATTCTAAAATCATGTGGAACAATAGTGTCTATTGTGATATCACTAATGCGTTCATCTTTGTTCATCCAATGTTTTCCAGTATCGTATGATGGATTTCCAATATTTTCCAGAAAACCGCTACTTCTAGAGCCTGCAAAATCGTGTTCAATAATCATAGCAACTTCAGAAATTAAATTTAGTTGAGAATCCGTTCTCAAGCGTGTGACAGCTGAATTAGTATCATTTTCTAAAAGTTTATTGTTCTGATCGTAGTAAGCATAGCTGCCAATCGGTTTTATTTGAAGTAATGAAGGATTGGTTGGTATATATCCCTCGATATAATAATCTTGATTTTGAGCAACATTAAATCCTGGATTAACATCGTAATGAATCGCATTAGTTGCAAAGTTTTTGATAAATGTGTAGTCTATACGATCAAATTTACAATAAATTATTAAATCCCTATGAGTTGGGGAAATATTGAAGTTATTCATATTGTCTCTGATTTCCTGTTCTGTTCGTGCACTTTTCCATATTCGAAGTTCCTCTAAATATCCTACATATCCATATGCAATCCTAAATTTTGCCATTTCATTTCCTCGAAGATTCATGGCTAAGTTATCTTGATGAAATAAATAATTGCCATTTAAATACATAGTCATTGATTGAGCTGCACCGTTTTGGACAAACGCCCAGTGATTCCATCGCCCATGATAGTCTTGCTGGCTTACTTCTTTTTCTATTGAAGCAACGCTTGTTCGAAATATAATTTTTGCAGAACTAGGATTGGAAGCATTCATTTGGGGTAAGCATACACTTAATAAATGATCGGTGGTGGATGGAGTTTCTGCTCTAATTATCTCGTTATTTGAAGTATAAGCCTGTATATCATCTCTTCCAAAGGACCAAAATTCAACGGTAACGTTATTGGTCAGATTGTGAAGCAATCCACTTGTTGGATTCTTTAATATAATATCATTTTTGTGCATACAGCTCAATGCATTACCTGGTGGAACCATAAATAATTCTGGCATTTTGGAGCTAACCAAAGCAGTTTCAGTTAAATTAATAAGCCTTGCAGGACTACTCAGATCAGCTAAATTTTCTAACTCGTTTCCATTTATGTGATCAAAATTGTAATAACTGACAAGGCCTGGTTAATTTCCAGGTAGAATGGTTTTATAGTTATTTTGTATTTGATAACTTGAACGAGCTGTACTCCAAATACGCAATTCATCAATTTTTCCGGAATATCCACTCCCAATCATGAATGAAGTAATATCTGCAGTATTGATTGTCTGAGTCGTAACATCTGTAGATTTCCAAGGAATACCATTTTTATAAATTTTCATTTTACCAGGACTAGCCTTTTTCACAAAAGCCCAGTGAATCCAATGGTTTTTATATACATCAGCTGGCTGTACTCCCGTTTCCAGTCTGTTAGTAAGAAATGGGGCGTCAAAATAAACTTTACCACCCCATGGTAAAAGAATATTTATAATAGGTTCGGAATTATTTTTAATAAAACTTAATATGCTAGTGGTAGATTGATCATTCAAACTATTATCACCACAACACCAAAATTCAACAGTAAGGTTTTGGCTAATTTGAGAGTAATCAGTACTTGATACATCAACATATGCATTACCGGCTCCTGGAAAATTCAATGCATTACCAGGTGGAAAAGAATTAGTGTAGGCTGCAGTAGAGAATATAAATATATAGAGGATAATGATGATTAAATGATGATACATGATTGACAAAGATAAATTATTATTTTTTTTCATTTTTTTACCTCTTCTGGCTATTATTGATTTGCATTTAATTTCGCAATAACTGATACGCGATTCAATACAAAAGTACCTCTCATTTTTATTGGAATTTTATGAACTCCTTTGAGGGTTTCTTCATATTTTCCTTTAAGATTATATACACCGCTTTGTGGATTATTGGTGTCCAAAGGATCAAAAGTCATTTTGATTTCACGAATGATATCAATTCCTTGCTTATGATCTGGATGATATAAATGTCTGAAAGGGTTGTTTGGGTGATCTTTTGCAAGGTACACAAATCCACTAACTGTATTACCAGGAGCAATGGAACCCATTAATGGAAGTTCATTTAAAGCTGAATCAAAATCAAAAAAAAGAGAACTCATACGAATACCAACCAGTTTGCCATCTCTTCGGACAACGCCTTCATAAGCAGGTAACAGATTATCATCAGTAATTAAATGGCGTGTCACCTGGTTTGTTAAGGTGTTAACCTTTTGCATCAAGGTAACCTTCCTTAGTAGATTTACGTCTCCTGCAGTGTTCTCATGTAAAATGATTTTCATTTGAAAAGGACTTGAAACATCTGTTGGCGTTTGTGTATCTGTTGATTTGTATCCAACCTCATTGACTTGTGTCAGTTCAATCTGTCCGATCCAAAGGCCAGCATTACTTGACATATTGAAAGACTGGTCAAAGCCGGTAGTTTCAAATCCATTCGTTGCAATGGCTTTTAAACGATAATAGTAAAGGGTAAATGGATCAAGACCTGAAAGCGTTGCAATTACAGGTATATCATTTGTTCCTGATGTTACAGACAGTGGAACTGCCTGGGTCATTAGTGTCGCACTAAGTGCAGTATAATATTCAAAATGTACAGCAGTTAAAACATTGCCATTTGGGTTTACTAATCCGCTGATCTTAACACCTGTCGTATTGATTGATATGACCTCACCAGTGGTTACGACTATGTTTGATGAAGTGACTTGTGGAGTTCCTCTCAATTTAGTTGTTGTACCATTGTTGCCGATAGATGATCCGCCAGTAATTAGTTTAGGTTTTGGAATGATTGCATCAGAAGACAACCAGGGATTGGCAGGTACTGCAACTGTGTTATGATCATATTGTCCGCTCGTCGTTCCATATTCAAACATAATATCTGTCAATGTATAATTATTGGGATTTATGCTTCCTGTCAAAGTAGCATTCGTACGACCAGAAATCTGTGATGCACTTATGGTTGTCAGTGTTGGTTGGTCAAGTGTTACACCTGAAGTGACCCTTGGCGTGCTCCATGTAGCTGTTTTTTTCAGCGTGCCATCATTATTGTTGTTTGTTTGGTCTTTAAGCGTCATTGTAGTAACTTGATTGTTAATAGAGGAATAGTCACCACTGGATATATCTACATAACCACCTCCATTAATATGCAACGCTTTATTTGGATACACTAATGCCCATATATTGATATTAAAGCAAAAGATAAAGAAGATAATATGATTGATAAATAAAGATTGATAATAAATATTTAAAATTTGATAATTGTTTTTTTGTTTTCACATTGCACCTCGTTAACAAATTTGGTTATAGATGACTATTATTTAAAGCATTATGATTAATCAGTAGTCATCATTTTATTTGTAATTTTTCAGCCTGCATTGGCAGATAGAAACGATTCCCCAAATCATCTGTAATCACTAAAAGACTTCTAATTATATCAATATTCATTACATTTTGTCGTATTGCGAAACGAACAGTATGAGCTTCGCCAGGCTTAAGGGCGTTTGCAGGTTCATATGTTGAAAAATTTGCGTAAGTGGTTATTGTAGAAGCTGTCAGATCAGTCTTAACAAGAAAAAGGGGAACCTGGTTCGCATTATCAACACC
>Ga0272440_1004274_pt1 | contig 10306 bp, 9 predicted proteins | sample SSMMMBAug17_FD_192440 | JGI IMG/M metagenome (GOLD analysis project Ga0272440, IMG submission 192440) | Marine sediment archaeal communities from Little Sippewissett salt marsh, Falmouth, MA, United States - SSM-MMB-Aug17 | ecosystem: Environmental > Aquatic > Marine > Wetlands > Sediment ... | reverse complement strand
GTCATTTATGTGGAATGACCCCCATGTATATTCAGGACACTGCGCATAGTCATGCGGTTACCATGAACCAGATGTGGGTCAAGGACGATGAATGGGTGGATACACTTCAGTGGCAGGAAGAAGAAGCTCAGGATGAAATCTCAGATCTGCGTATTCCATTAGATAAAGAAGGGGCTGAAATCATGTATTCGGTCATTGGACCGGAACCTAAATTTCAGGCACACCTGATCTATAACATGTCTGTCATTTTCAATGCTGTTGGAGCCGATTGGACCATGCCATCAACACCCGGATGGGACAACAGCGATATGGCCATGTATACCGGTGATAATGAAATCATGGGGCGTGTGAAACGCGAACATTTTGATACAGCCGCCCGATTGAAAGTCAAACGCATTGTCATGGGAGAATGTGGACATGCCTTTCGGTCGGTCTATGATATGGGGAATCGCTGGTTAAACTGGAAAATGCCCCCCATTCCCATTGTTCATGCCATTGATTATTATTACGAACTGCTCAAAACAGGCAAACTGAAAATAAAAGAAAAGTACAAAAAATCAGTCACCCTGCATGATCCCTGTAACGTCATTCGTGGCGGCGGACTGGCAGAAAAATCACGCTATGTTACCAAGGCACTTTGTGAAAATTTTATTGAAATGACTCCCAACAGAGAGCACAATTTTTGTTGTAATGCCGGTGGCGGTGTTATCAATTGTGGTCCGCCTTTTAAAGATAAGCGTGTGTTGAGCAATCGTGTCAAAGCGGACCAGATTAAAGCAACAGGGGCTGAAGTTTTGATTTCTCCCTGTCACAACTGTCATAGCGGGCTAGAGGATATCAATCATCATTATAAATGCGGCGTAGAAATCAAGTTTTTCAGTGAAATTATCTATGAAATCATGGAAAAACCAGGTGAATAGCCTGTTTATGTTCATTATTAAGGAGGAACATTTCTAATGAAAAAGAGTTTATTTGTTATAACCTTATCTGTCTTGATGTTGGGTGTCTTGATGACTATTCATGCCCAGGAAGACATGGTAGAAATCAATAATAAAGTGTTTTACAACCCCCAAAGACCTGCTGCAATTTTCAAGCATGATTTGCACAATGAAACTGCCGGTACTGAAGATTGTGCATTGTGTCATCATGTGTATGATGATAAAGGCAATCTCGTTGAAGGAGAATCATCAGAAGATTCCATGTGTTCAGATTGTCATGGGTTGAAAGCATCGGGCAATAAACCAGGCCTGATGGAAGCCTTTCATCTGAACTGCAAAGGTTGTCATCTTGAAATGAAAAAAGGCCCCATCCTTTGTGGAGAATGTCATACAGATAAAGGGAAATAGTTTTCTATTTTTGTTGTGAACATAATGGACAATGGAAAAATCCAGTCCATTATGTTCATATCTACCTGATAACGCATGAGCATAATGAAACAAGCATTAATGGCCCTGGAAGATGGCCAAACATATAAATGTCAATCATTCACCGGTCCAGGTGAGGCCTTTGGCGAAATTGTTTTCAATACAGGCATGACTGGATACCAGGAAGTTCTGACTGATCCATCCTATCGCGGTCAATTGGTTACCATGACTTATCCACTGGTTGGCAATTATGGTGTCAATTCACAGGATATTGAATCTGATAGCGTTCAGGTATCCGCTTTTCTGATGAGAGAGTATCAACCCTTTTACAGTAACTATCGGGCCGAACAATCCCTTGCAGACTACTTAAAAGACTCGGACATATTGGGTGTTGACAACTTTGATAGCCGCGCATTAACCAGACACATTCGTATGCAAGGCGCCATGCGAGCGGTTATATCCACCGAGGATTTAAATTCGGCATCACTGATTGAACGTGTTCAAAAATCTCCCACCATGAATGGTCAGGATCTGGCAAAAGTGGTGACCACGAAAATGCCATATAAATGGTATAAAGGACAACCTGTAAAAAAATCCCTGACATTGGACGAATCAGTCTGGCCAGATCGCTCCCTGACTTGTGTGGTTGTCATTGATTTTGGTATCAAGTATAATATTCTCAGAAATCTGGAAAATCATGGCTGCCATATTATTGTTGTTCCCGCATCAACGTCATCATCAGACATACAGAATATGTCGCCTGATGGTATTTTTCTTTCAAATGGTCCAGGCGATCCCGCACCGGTAAGGTATGCGATTCAAACCATTCGAGACCTGCTGGACTATCGTCCCATATTTGGCATCTGTTTGGGACATCAGCTTCTGGCCCTGGCGCTGGGCGCAGAAACCTACAAACTAAAGTTTGGTCATCGCGGGATTAATCAGCCTGTTCGGCATTTTGCAACCAATAGAATTGAAATTACCTCACAAAATCATGGATTTGCAGTAACACAAGAAAGTCTTCAAGACTGTAATCTGGAAATGACGCACCTCAACCTAAATGACAACACTGTTGAGGGATTTAAGCATTGCAAGCTTCCCTTGTTCGCAGTTCAATATCATCCTGAGGCATCACCAGGTCCTCATGATTCTCGATATCTATTCCAAAAATTTATTGATTTGATGAATCATGATGATCATTAATTCTGCTTTTTCAAGCCATTCATATCATTCAAACACAATATCAAATAAAATATCATGTGGATCCTGAAAAAATATTGACAAATAAACATGCTTTTTATAAAGCTTGAAAAATTACTAAAAAAAGTAATTTTGAGGAGATGTAGTCAAATGGTCAAGAAACAATGGTATGAATCTTTATTTGAAAATTATGGAAAAAAATACGACAACGAGTGTTTCACCCAGGGGACAGATGGAGAATGCGACTTTATCGAAAAAGAGATCAATTATAATCAATCTTTGAAAATATTAGATGTTGGATGCGGAACCGGCAGGCATACAATTGAGTTAACAAAGCGGGGATACAGCTTAACAGGAGTTGATTTATCTGAATCACAACTAAATAGAGCCCGACAAAAAGCAAAAAACTTGAACATATTCATTGAGTTTCAACGACAGGATGCCAGAAAACTTTCTTTTGAAAATGAGTTTGATGTTGCGATAATGCTTTGTGAAGGGGGGTTTCCTTTGATGGAAACTGATGAAATGAATTTCGCGATACTCAAGTCAGTAACAAATGCATTAAAAGAAAATGGAAAAATTATTTTTACAACATTAAATGGGCTATACCCCTTATATCATTCAGTTGAAGAATTTTGTGCGTCATCTTCGAAAGAGGGAAATGCAACATATAGAAGCAATACTTTTGACTTAATGACATTTCGTGATCATAACATCACAGAAATAGAAGATGATGATGGAAATAAGAAATCACTGAAATGTAATGAAAGATATTATGTCCCCAGTGAAATCACCTGGCTGTTGAAATCACTGGGTTATCAAAAAATCCACATTTGCGGTGCAAAACTTGGCGCTTTTTCAAGAGAAAACGATTTAACAACAGAAGATTATGAAATGTTAGTTATCGCTGATAAATGCTTAGGAATGCTCGAAAAATAAGTTCCCCATTTGAAAAAATGTTCATCGGGGTTTTTGTTCTGTAGAGACGTAGCATGCTACGTCTCTACGTGCCAATCGATTATATGTTAATTAAAGATAAAAGGGGAAATTAATTCTCGAGCATTCCTTACCCAACAAAAAGGATATTACATGAATACTATTTATTTAAAGATACGCGTATTGTGTCTTATACTTATCGCTGGACTGATCATGTCAGTGCCCGTTTGGGCGCAAGAGCGACAATTGATGGAAATCAGTTCTGAAAAACTGTATGATGGAAGCATCAAAGTGCTATTCATCCTTTCTGAAGTGCATAATCCAAAAATGTTTTATTATCAAACACCTTCAGCCCCCAAGGTGGTTTGCGATTTTTTTAATGTAAAAGTCAAACCCGGTCTCAGACAAGAAATTCGGGTTGACAAACGATATATCCAAAAGGTGCGACTGGGAGAACACCATGAGCCCAAAGATAAGGTTCGGGTTGTGTTGGATTTGATTCCAGGCAATAAATACTCTGTGAAGGAAGTACCACCTGAGCCAAATATTTTTTCAGTCATTATTCGATCTGATGATATCAAGTCTGATGTAAAAGAAACAACGCTTGATGAAGAACAGCAAGAAGAATCCTTTACCTCGAAAGTCGAAACGTCCCAGAACAAGACAACAACAACAACGATACAACCGGTACATGAGACAGAAGCGGAACCCAAAAAAACACCAATTGAAAACAATGCGACATATGATGAAAACGTGGCAGATGAAACAGATCAGGACGATGATGATGATGATGATGTTTTTGCAGAGGAAAATGGCTGGATTGAAAATCTCATTGATGCCAATGCGGATCTTGAAGCACCAAATAAATGGCCTGTAAAAAAATTCTTTGGAAATTTGAAAATAATTGTTCATTTAGATACTGACCCCAATGGATTTATTGCTTTGAAAGGTTATGCGATCAATATGAGTGACGAATTTTTATATCGCATTCAGTTAGAATTTGATGTCTTTAATGACAATGCAGATGTTATTGAAAAGGCTTATGGGGAATTTTTTAATATGGAACCCGGCGAACGAAGGAAATTAAATATTCATGTGGGTATGAAAACCGCATCAAATTTTCGATTAATGCAACAATTATTTTGGTAGAATTGTCTGGCCTTTTTATGGCGAATGCTGCTCGAAAATGATGTCAACATGCCATCGGGGTTTATGTACTGTAGAGACGTAGCATGCTACATCTCTACGTGCCAAACAATTATACGTTTAAGATAAATGGGGAACTTATTTTTTTGTATGCATTATAAACCGGAAAACGATTTGGCCTCAAAATTTTTTTCATAATCTAAGTCTACAGATAAATCTTCAATATCTGTTGTCACTTCACCACGAGCACTTTTTATCCGATCTATCCCACGGCCAACAATTCCTTTTCGAGAACAATATGCCATTGCTGTTTCCTCGGACACAAGACCTTTTTCAAACAAAGAAATGATATAATCATCAAAAGTGGTCATGCCAAAGGCCTTGCCATCAGAAATAATATCATAAAATGTTTTGCCTTCAGACTCGCCATTAAGCACAGTATCCTGAATCCGCAAATTATTCCCCATTATTTCAAATGCAGCGACACGCCCGCCTTTTTCTTTTGGGAGCAATCGTTGACAGACAATCCATCGCATTGTATCAGCAAGTCGAATCCGAATTTGTTTTTCTTCTTCAATACTAAACATCCCCAAAATGCGGTTAATTGTCTGGCCGGCATCCACTGTATGTAGAGTACTGACAACCAGATGGCCTGTTTCAGCTGCACTTAATCCAATTTCGACTGTATCACGATCCCGCATCTCTCCAACCAGAATGACTTTTGGTGCCTGCCGAAGGGCGGCACGAAGCCCACTGGCAAAGGTATCAAAATCTGTGCCCATTTCACGTTGATTAAATGTGGATTTTTTATGCGGATGTTTAAATTCAATGGGATCTTCAAGTGTTACCACATGGACCGATTTTGTCTGATTGATCTCGTTTAACAATGCGGCCAATGATGTTGATTTTCCACTGCCAGTCGAACCGGTAACCAGAATAATGCCATTTTTTTCGTGGGCCATTTTTTCAAAGGCATTGGGGAGATTGAGCTGTTTAAGGGTTGGAATTTCAGTGGCCAATTTTCGCAAGATAATAGAATAATTCCCGCTTTGAGAAAATATATTCACACGAAAGCGTTCGCCACTGTCCAATTCATAAGACAGATCGCAGGAACCTTCCTTGATGAGTGTTTCTGTTAGTCGTCTGTCCCCATTAATCAGATTTAATGCCAGACGTTCTGCTTGAAATGGGGTAATTATATCAATGGGCGGTTGGATTGGCACTTTTGTCAGTTGTCCCGAATTTTCTACCTGAAATGGCTTGCCCACAGTAATATTTAAATCTGATACATTGTCAAATGCATACAGCATTTGGGATAATATTTGATCAATCTCTTGTTTTCGCATGGTATGTCCTTTTTGTTGAAGATTGTTTACTCAACTAATATGGCAAAAAACATACCAACTTTTCAGGAAAAAGGATTAAACTGGATAGTTTCCAAAATCTTCAGCCGATAAATTTTGAAGGTAGCTCAGCCATTTTTTACCATCATCGCTATTATCCAGTATTTCCTGCTGATTTGCACTGTATGTGAATGCTTTTTGGGGTAGGGATTCCTGTAAAACTGTATCACTGGCGTATATTGGAGATTTGAATTTTAATGCCAGCGTAATCGCATCGCTGGGACGGGCATCAAGAGAAAATACATAGTCTTGTGATGAAAAGTATATTTTTGCACGATACGTGTTATCGACAATATCGGATATCTCAATTTTTTGAACCTGCATTTGCATGTATGAAATAAAGTTTTTAAACAAATCATGGGTCATGGGGCGATCATATTGGATTTGCTGTAAGCTTGTTGCAAGGGGGGTTGCTTCCAGAACACCGATCCAGATAGGCAACACTTTTTCGCCTGTCGTTTTATCTTTTAAAATAATGACCGGACTATGATTGACTGAATCTAAGGCAATGCCAAAAATTTGCATTTCGTGTGACATTATTATCACCTCTTAAATATTGATTGATCCTACCTGCTTTGTAATCAATTTTGGTTATGATACTTGCATTTTTCTAATTTTGCGATTATTTTATGCAGGTAGTCCTTATTTAAAATCGAATGATATTCGATGCAAATAATTACCAAAACTCAAAACATCTGTCAAATATTAATCAATATTTCGTATGGAGGATTTTATGGAAGAAAAAGACCTGATTTATAAAGTAAAAAATTCTGTTGCCTGGATAACAATTAATCGTATGCCCCAAAGAAATGCGATCAGTGTTCAGGCCCTTGATCTCTTTTTGGATTCTCTGGACCAGGCGAAGGCGGATACAGATGTTCGTGCGGTATGTATTACCGGAAGTGGCGATAAAGCTTTTTGTTCAGGCGCTGACCTCGGTAATTCAATGCAGAATGAAGATAAACAATCTGTTCAGGAATCATTTCGGAAATATTCGGATTTACTTTACAAATTGTCGGTATTTCCAAAACCTACTGTGGCGAAAATCAATGGCTATTGCTTGGCAGGTGGCACAGGTTTTATGCTGGCATCAGATATTGTTATCGCACGCAGTGATACAAAATTTGGCACCCCAGAAGTCAATGTTGGACTGTTTCCCATGATGATTGGCGCGTTGATCTTTCGCAATGTGCCGCGAAAAAAAGCAATGGAAATGATTCTTCTTGGAGAAAAAATATCAGCAAATCAGGCACTGGATATGGGAATGCTTACCCGCATTGTGCCTTATGAACAACTTGATTATGACGTCGATCAGGTACTAAAAAAACTTTGTGAAAAAAGTCCTTTAAGTATCAAAATGGGCAAGCAGGCGTTTATTGAGGCAGAACAAAAACCCCTGAAAGATGCCATTGATTATTTATCTCAAAAATTGTTTGAGGTGGCATCTACTGAAGATGCTGTTGAGGGAATCTGTGCTTTTCTGGAAAAAAGACCCCCTGTTTTCAAAGGAAAATAAGTCTTTTTTTGTTGGTTTTATAAAGACGTATCGGACATTGAGGTCAATAATTTGGCCGACAATGCACAAACGCGATCATCAAAATCAATGGTTTTATCTTTTAATATCTGGTAAGTTTCATGTCCTTTTCCTGCAATCAGAACGACATCCTCCGGGCCGGATTTTTTTATCGCCAGTTCTATCGCCTTTTTTCGATCAGGTTCAACAATACATGCTTTTAGGTCTGGAATACCTTTACAAATATCATTGATAATTGCCTCAGGTGATTCTGATCGGGGGTTGTCAGATGTTACAATGCAACAGTCTGAAAGGCTTGCAGCCACTTTTCCCATTAGCGGACGTTTTCCCCTGTCCCGGTCCCCTCCGCATCCAAACACAGTTATGAGGCCTTTGGTCATTGATTGACGAATACATTGAATCACGTTTTCAAGCGCATCAGGTGTATGCGCATAATCTACAAACACATAGCGATCTGTAAATTCAGTCAGTCGTTCAAGCCGTCCAGGCACAGATCCTGTTTGCGAAATACCGGATGATATCCTATCAATTGGAATATCCAATGCAATAGCAGCGCCTGCCGCGCAAAGAATATTTTGTAAATTATGATGTCCGGTAAGTGGGGAGTGTAACGATAACGTTCCTTTTGGCGTAGAAATCAATCCAGAAATGCATGACAATGAAATATCTGGATTTTGGCAATAGATATCATTTTCAGCAGATTCACCAACGAGAATGCTTTGGATTTTGACGTTATCTTTCAGTTTTAAACCATAATCATTATCACAATTGATCACTGCATGGACATTATCTTTTTGTGCAACATAGGGCGGGTAGAACAATTTTTGTTTACATTGCCAATATTCATCCATTGTCTGATGAAAATCCAGATGATCCTGGGTTAAATTTGTAAACACAACAACATCATAGGCACATCCCACAACGCGATTGAGCGCAAGGGCATGAGAAGATACCTCCATAATAACATGGGTTATGCCATTGGATTGCATTTCAAAAAATACGCGCTGTAAATCTAACGACTCAGGCGTTGTCAATGGATTTGGAAATACCCTGTTATGATAACGATATTCAATTGTAGAAATTACGCCTGTTTGATACCCTTTTGCCTTGAATATATTTTCAATCAGATAGGCTGTGGTTGTTTTTCCATTTGTCCCTGTAATCCCAATAAGACATATCTTATGCGAAGGATTATCATAAAAAGTTTGCGCAAGATTGGCCAGCGCGTAACGACTATCAGGAACATGAATGTACATGACATTTGAAGGTTCCTGATTTACAGTTTCTGCCACAATTGCGCATGCACCATTTTTTATGGCTTGAGCGATATAGTGATGACCATCAGTTTGATGACCGCGCATGGCAACAAAGATATTGCCTGGCTTTATCTTTCTTGAATCATAATGAATGCCTGTAACGTTAACATCTGTCATTTCGTTCAGGCATTCATAGTGGGATAAGCGATTAATTAATTGAAATAATTTCATAACATGATCAGTTGATGATGCTTTCTAAAAGCCATGGGATGAAAGAATACTGCCATAAGTGCCATCATTACGTATTTCCTTTAATCCTCTGTTGAAATCAGCAATGATTTTTTTATAATCAGGAATTTTTCGTCCCATCATCAGATGAAGCCCTTTTTCACCCAAATGGGGATTCAAAACAACAACCTCACTCATATCATGATTTTTCATTCTGGATATTTCATACTGAAAAATTTCAATGGTGATAGCGATCATATCCACACGTCGTTTAAAAAACTTGCGAATATTGACCATCTGATTGGTTGCCTCATCTTTCTGAAGATAATCAGCTGAATCAAATTCAGGTGAGTAGATCCACCCCCTGTTTATTCCTATTTTGTAAGGTTTAAGATCTTTCAGAGATTTGTATTCGGTTATCCCCAAATTTTTGTGAGCCACTAGACCGGAATGAAGCGTCATGCAAGAATCACTGAAAAAATAGGTTTTTTCACGTTCTTTATTGTAATACGCCCCCATAACGATGTCATTTTTACCTTCAGCGACATATTTTAATGCACGTTTCCATGGTAAAAACTTGATCGTTGCCTTGTGACCAACACGTTTAAAGGCGGTCATTATAATTTCTGTATACACGCCACCTTTATCTAATGAAGAAGCATAATAAGGTTCCCAATCAACAGTAACCATTGATATATCTCTGGCCTGAATTAAAGAAACCTGCAAACATAAAATGATAATAACAAAAAAAAGAATTCGTTTCATTTTTTTTACCTCCTTTAGAATAAAAATAACATTAATCTGAAAATTTAGCAACTTATATTTATTGATAATTCAAAATTTGGCTTCAATATTTGTACATGCCTATGTACAGGTTTCCTCAGTTGTTATGTTATTTTGATTTACTAAGGGAGACTCGAAAAATAAGTTCCCCTTTTATCTTTAACATATAATCCTTTGGCACGTTGAGACGTAGCATGCTACGTCTCTACAGAACAAAAACCCCGATGAACATTTTTTAAAATGGGGAACTAATTTTCAGAGCATTCCTAAGGGAGACGTCATTTGCATATTGACAAAACCTTATATTTTCTATAGTTAGTTGATTATTAAAATGAGTGTAACCAAAATTGCCAGTTCCCAAAAAGACTTTATTTTTCTTAGCCCTGAAAGGGCGGCAACATACCAGCCCAGGGCAACGCCCTGGGTAAATGGTAGGCTTGTTTTTAGCCCTGAAAG
>Ga0272440_1004273_pt1 | contig 10308 bp, 5 predicted proteins | sample SSMMMBAug17_FD_192440 | JGI IMG/M metagenome (GOLD analysis project Ga0272440, IMG submission 192440) | Marine sediment archaeal communities from Little Sippewissett salt marsh, Falmouth, MA, United States - SSM-MMB-Aug17 | ecosystem: Environmental > Aquatic > Marine > Wetlands > Sediment ... | reverse complement strand
TGATGCTACATTATTTCCATATCGGTATTGATATGCTAAATCAAGTGAAAACATATCTTTTAAAGTTAAGCCGATACCTAAACTAAATCCTAAAAATTTATCAGGACAGCCTTCTGAAGGTGATGGATCATAAAATAAACCTCCACGAAAAGCAATAGCATATTCTTTCATTTTATTTACAATAACGTATTCAGCACCTGTGCGAATATGATATGTTGGTTTTACATTTGATTTAGAAATCTCCAAACCGCTTATGGGTGAATGCTCAGCACCATTTTCTTTTCTATATATAAAATGATCCCATTGAGTTTTATAAAAATCACTGGAAATTTGAAAATTATCATTTATATAATATACAAAACCAAATCCATAAGACATTGGCATATATAAATAATCTTTATGTATTTTATTGTTTATAATATCTGTATATTCTGGTGAATATATTCTATAGTCAATATCTGCTTTAAAAGGAGTTTTAAGCACAGCACCAATCCTAAACTCATCATTAATTCGCCATAAAAGACCAAAATTATAATTAATGCCTTTGAAAGTAAATTCTTCTGTATGTTCATATCTTGATAGAGTTACATTATTATTTTTATTTTTTAATTTAATTTCATTATAAGATTGAGTCCATTTGTTTGGACTAATATCATTATCCCATATATTTAAAGTAAAGCCCAATAAAAGCTCAGGCCTTAATATTTCTATACAATAAGACAGGCCCAGAGCTGATAATCTTCCAGTTTGAAAATAATTGTAGTTAGTGTTATATAATGAATTATTTGAATTAAATATATAGTTAAACTTCCATTCTCTATAGAAATCATATAAATGTTGATAGGTTAAAGCAATGCTCATATTATATGAGTATTTATTAAAAGTTGAATTAACTCCAACAAAATTTATATCACTTTTATCGATGCTATTTTTTGAAGATGCTTCAGGATGATATAAGAAATCATTTTTTTCTATCCTATGAACCCATCCAGAAACTAATGAAAATTCAAATTTCTTTTTTTGTCCAACAAGACCACCAGGATTCCATGATGCAGCTGTTGAATCATCAACTATAGCAATAAATGCATTTATCCCTAAAGCCCTTGCACCTGAACCTGTTGGATTGAAAGAAGATGGTATTTCAGCTATCTGGCAATATGAGTTTGATACAACAAAAAAAGAAAAAGTTAATATTATAATACTTTTTGTTATTATACTTATGTAATTCATTATCATTGTCCTTTAAAAAAGTTATTATGTTAATTAATATAATAAAAGTTTTTTAAAAGTTTTTATTATAAAATTTATTTTATTAATAATTACATATATCATTTATTAAATCAAAGAAAAAAAATATGAATATTTTTTATAAAAAAATTATTTTTTTTGTTTATTATTCTTATATATGGATTTATTTATTGAGTATTTTAAAGAATTCTTTAATCCGGAGTAATTTATGCTAAGATTATTATTAGTTATAGCTTATTTTATATTAATATCTAACCAGTCATTTGCTTATCTTCCGGACACTGCACAAAATCAAGATAATACAAATGTTTATGGAGAGGATTCAGATTATATTATTAATCAGCAATTATTTCAAAAATTAGATAATCAGGGAAATGAATTATATGAATATTCGACAAAATGGTCAATGGTTAAAGATTTAAATACTGGTCTTATTTGGGAGGTTAAAACTAATGACAATTCTATTCATGACAAAGATAATAAATATTTTTATAATAGAAATGATGTAAATAATGATGTAAATGAGTCAACAGTCAATTTTTTCATTAATAAACTAAATAATGAAAATTTTGGCGGGTTTAATGACTGGCGTTTGCCATCAATTTTAGAATTAAATTCAATCATAGATTATGGAAGGCTTAATCCTTCAATTAATAAACTATTTTTTCCTATGATGATGTCATCAACATATTGGTCAAGCACAATCACTAATGATAATCCTGAAAAAATCTGGTGCCTTATATTTGGTAATGGACATATATTTAAAAATACAATTGATAATAAATGTTTTACAATTGCTGTTAGAGGTATGTCTAAACAAGTAAAAAAAATTATTGATAATAATGATGGTACAATTACTGATTCAGATACTGGTCTAATGTGGCAAAAAACAAATAATGAATCATTAGAATGGGAAAATGCTATCTCATATTGTGAAAGTCTTAACCTTGAAGGTTACAATGACTGGAGAATGCCAAATATTAAAGAGTTAATTTCAATAATTAATAATAAATATTTTCTTAATGCAAATAGAGAGTTTTTTCAAGCTTTTAATCAAGATTTATTATATTGGTCTTCAACATCATATTCAGCATTTGAAGATAATTCCTGGGTTGTTAATCAAAGAGGAAACACAAATAATGAATTGAAAACAAATAAAAATTTTGTTTTGGCAGTTCGTGGAGGTCAAAATATAAAAAATAGCCATATTATAATATCTGAACCATCTCAAGGTGATACATGGATAATTGGTAATGAAAAAATTGTTAAATGGGACTTAAATAGTAATTTTGATCGTATTAGTATAGCGATTTCACGCAAAGGCGGACTTGTAAATACCTATGAAAATATTGCAGAAAATATTACAAATACTGGATATTTTAAGTGGTTAGTAAAAGGAGAAGAGTCTTTTAATTGTTTTTTAAGAATTGAAACTAAAAAAAATGAACAGATTTTTTATTCTTATAAAGGATTGTTTTCAATAAGTAAATCATTACCTGATGATAATATAAATACAAAATATATTTCAAGTATTTCAATAAACTCACCAGTTACTCAAATGTACATTGGAAATACTGTCAAGCTTGAAACACTAGCACATTATTCAGATGGGACTTCAAAGCCTTTAACTAATGTTAACTGGAATTGCCTTAATCAAGACATAGCAATTATTAGCCAAAATGGTGAATTAAAAGCCCTTTCATCTGGTGAAGCAACTGTTAATGCTGAATTTCAATCAATATCAGAAACAATAATAATATATGTTGAAAAGGATAATATCGAATATAATATAAATACATGCCCATTTTTCACTAAAGGAACTGATATTATTATTATTAATAATCTTTTTACACCTCAGTATTATTTTAAATGGGCAAAGGAAATAAGTTCTGGAATTAATGAAGAAAATCAAAAATTCGAGTTTTATGTTGATTGCGATAAGCCTGATTTATTTGAAAATATGCCTCAAATATATACTAATGGAACATTAATTGTTAATCCTTTAAAGGAGGCAGTTGGAACTGCTAATTTAAAAGTATATCTTCAAGATAATGGAGGAAATGAAAATGGAGGCTGCGACAAAAGTGCTATAGAAGAATTTCAGATAGTTGTAAATAATAATGGAATGAAACTTATAGTTAATAAAACAGGTAGAGGGGAAATATTAGTTAATAATAAAATGAAAGTTTTGGCTCCCTGGAATAAAATTTATCAACAAAATGAAATTGTACTCCTTAATGCTATACCTGCAAATGGTAAAGTATTTACTTATTGGTCAGGTGAAATAGGAGATAATATTAACAGTATAAACCCAATACAAATTAAAATGGATATGGATAGGACTATAGAAGCACATTTTGTAACAAAAGATGATAATATTATAGATAATGATAATATTATAGTGGAATATAAAATGAAAAAGGGATGGAATCTTATTTCAATTCCAGTTAGTTTAGATAACAACAGCTTGAACTATATATTTCCTGATGCAAGTGTTGCTTATTCATTTTCTCATGGTTCTTATGATATTGCTTATACGCTTGAACCTGGAAAAGGATATTTTATTGATATGAAATGCGATAAAGATATTTTAATTTCTGGAAAAACATATATTTTAAAATCTATTCAATTATATAAAGGATGGAACTTAATAGGAGCTTTTAACAATGATTCACTTACAAGCTTGTTTCAAAATAAAATTATTGAAGTAATGTACAAATATGAAGAAGGCAGCTATACTAAAGTAAATAAAATGGAAACAAAGTCAGGATACTGGCTTAGAGCTATTGAAAATTGTAATATTTTAAATAATTAAGTGATTTCCGGAAATAAATTTATCAAGGACGAATTACCCCTTGAGGCAATCCTGTTGAATTAAGGAATGGAGTCCCACATCTTTAGATTTGGGCTTGTAATATTAAAGATTATTACATAGAGAAATACATATTTGGGAGTGTATTTTTCAAAAAAAGTATAATTTTTTGAATAAATTTATATGTTGGAGGTAAATAATTTTTTTTTTTAAATTTTTTTAATAAAAAGGGATGTAAAAAAAAAGTTGATATTAAAAAGGAAAAGAGATTTCTGGAAAAGTGTATTGAATGTATTCCTGTTAATGTAAATTATGATTGTCCAACAAAAAATTATATTGTTGAACAATATATTAACCTTGTATACACTACTGTAAAAAAAAAAATGATATATTTTAAAAAGGTTATAAATGAGGAAGAATGTGAACTTTTATGTATAGATACCTTTTTATATATTTTTGACAAAGATTGTGAAAATATACAACAATTTGATTATAGCAAGGGTAAAAAATCGTTATCTTCATGGATATATACTGCTACTTGCTGGACAGTTTATAACTATTATCGGAAAAAAGGTTTTGATCATTCACGATGGGGAGAAAATCAAGAAGAATTTGATGAATCATTTCATAAAGATAATAGAGATAATGAAAAAGATAATTTAGATAAAATTTATATTGAAAAGGCAATCGAAAAATTATCACCTGAAAAAAAGTTAATTATTATTCTTTTTTATTTTGATGGCTGCACTTCAAAAGAAATAGCAAAATTAGCAGGCAAATCTCAAAAAGGCATTGATGATTATTTATTTAAAGATTTTCCAAAACTAATAGGAAAAGAATCTACATATTTTGATCAATTAAGACATAAAGCAAAAAATGATTTAAAAAAAATTTTGTTAGTAGAAAAAAAATAAAAAATAATAAAAATAATAACTAAAAAAAAAATTAATTTGTTTATTATATAAATAAGAAGCCATTAAAAAATATAAACCAAAAAATAAATAGATAACATTAAAAGCAAAAGCTTTTAAAATATATTGGAGGTAATGTAATGAAAACTTGCTTAGATATAAATATACTTTCAAATTATATTGATGGACTCCTTAGTTTTGAACAAAAAAATCAAGTTGATGAGCATCTTGTCAATTGTGATAAATGTAGAAAAATGTTTATCTTTTCCAAAATTGATAAAGAAAAAATACTTTTAGCAGACTTATCATCACCCCCTGAAAGGGATAGAATAATAAAAAAAATTAAGGATGCATTAAATTTAAATCAACAAAAAGACAGTTGTTTTTCATTTGAAATAAAAAAACTTATTAATAGTTTTAAAAGAAATATTATTAAGAAATATTTTTGGCTTATTAAAGATTTTTTTGCATCTATTTCTTTTCAATTAGAATTGCTTCTATTTAATAAAAAGCTTGCCCCTGTTACTGTTCGTTCATTAAAAATAAATATTAAAAATAATGAAGAAGCTAATCATACAAAAAGTATATTAGTGGAAGTACTAAAGGGAGGGGAACATGTAAAAGATATGAGGTTAACATTATTTAAATCAGATAATAAAAGACATTCATATTATGCCCTAAATGGCGAACCTGTTAAATTTATTAATCTTAATGAGGGAGAGTATTCTTTTGAAGTTTCAAAAGTTATCAAAAACGATTCATCAAAAGAGAATAAAATTTTTATAACAAAAAAAATAATAATTAATTCTGAGGGGTTGTATGAATCAAGAGAAAATCATAAATCTTAATATTAAAAAAGATAGTGATTATAAATTAAGCTTTGATATAAGCAGCTCAGAAGATGAATCAGTTACATCTTATTATCCTAAAGAATGTTCAATAGATGAAATTGAATTTGAATGTCAAAAATTAATAGATGATTTAAACAGTGTCAGCCAGATTCCAGGCAGTGGAGTTGAATCATTTAATAAACTAAGAAAATTCGGACAAGGTCTTTGTGAAAAGATAATACCAAAGGCAATTGTTAACAATTTAAGAAATACTGACGCCAGATACTTATATTTGATAACTGATGACAATCTTGTTCAAATTTTATGGGAATATATTTATTTTGATGAACAGTTTCTTTTTGAACGCTTTATAATGGGCCGATATGTTAAAATTCAGGGAAAAGATACTACTGATGAAAACAAATCAAAAGACTTATTAAGAGATGTATATAAACCTTACAATATTTGTGTACTTTTCGATCCAGAAAGTAATTTAAATGATGCAACAGAAGAAAGTATTGAGCTTTTAGATTATTTTGATGAAGTTCCATATTTAACTCCGAATTATATAGCACAGCCAACTATTGATGATTTAACTTTAAAAATAAAAGATTTTGATATTATACATTTTGCTGGTCATGCAGAATATGATGTTCAGGATTCTAGAAGAAGTGGTTGGGAATTAATTGATGGGATTTTTTCAACAAGAGATATAGATGATCTTCCATATGATGATAAACCAATGCCTGCGTTTATTTTTTCAAATGCCTGCCAATCATCAAGAACTGAAAGTTGGAATAATAATAATGACAAGGAAGATAATTCAAATGGAATAGTTAACGCTTTTATGAAATCAGGAGTTAGACATTATTTAGGGCCTCTATGGGAAGTGCCTGATAAACAATGCCGCTATTTTTCTTCATCTTTTTATAAATATCTTTTTAATGACAATACAATGAATATTGGTTTAGCTCTTAACAAAGCAAGGCATGATTTAAAAAATAAATATGGAGATGATATATGCTGGGCAAGTTTTGTTTTGTATGGATATCCAATGTTTAATTACTCTGCAAAAGACTATAATCTGGAAAAAAAAGAAAAATCAGGACCTATTGTAATAAGAAGTCCAAAATTTAGCAGTAAAAATGTAAAAAATACTGGCTTTTGGCTTTTTATTACTATAATCTTTTTGGTCTTTTTATATTTAGGATATAAGAATTTAGATAGATATCAAAAAACTGCAGAGACTAAAAATAGAATTTTGATTGAGCAAGAAGCAAGAAAAGAAAATGAGATAATAAAAAAGGATAGAGTTGAAAAATTAAAAATTATCGGAGAAATAAAAGAAAAACTAAAGACTATAAACAAATCAAGGCAAAATAATATTATTACAAAAATCGATGATCATATGAAAAAATTCAATAATATTAATAAAAAAATAAATAATAATAACAAAAATAGCTCAAATGAAACTTCTGAAGTTAATAATGAATCAAATAAAATCAAAATTTCCATATGGTACGATAAAATTAAATCTATTTATAAAAATGGAAAAGAAGGTATAATAAGTTCAATAATTGAGAAGGAATTAAGACGATGTAACAATATAGAATTATTCGAATTAATAAGATTGAATGATATTTTAGAACATATAATAAATGGAAATTCTGATGCTGTTGATATTGATGAAAGAATAATTCCAACTCTTAAAATGGCAGATTATATACTTTTTATTGAAGTTGATGAATCAGATTCTCCTTCTGTAGTTATTATGCATTATACTAATGTTAAAACATCAATAAAATCATTCAGTGATGTTATTGTGCTTGAAGATAAGCATATTACAAAACAGAAAGAATTATTAACAAACGATATCTTGAAATTTTTTAAATGCAAATAGTATTATGAAAAATATTATTAAAATTCCTATTTTTCTTTGTATAATTTTTTTTCTTTTATTTTTAGCATGTTCGAGTCAAAAAAATTTGAAAACAGATTATATAAAGGATGGAAAAATATATGGGACAACAGAAGGTGTTTTTAGAGAATTATGGGATGACTATTACAATCGTGGACTTTCATATAAAGATGGAGGTTTTTTTAAAGAAGCTTTAGAAGATTTGAAGATGTCAGTCAGCAAAAGAGACGGCAAAAAAAAAGAAGATAGTAGAATGGTTAGAACTTATGGAATGAACTTTATTAATTATTTTCCTCATAGAGAGATTGGCCATATTTATTATTTAATGTCAAAATATGAAGAGGCAATTGAAGAACTAAAACGTTCAGTTGAATTTGAACCATCTGCAAAGGCATTTTATTTTCTTAATAATGCTCGTAAAAAAATAATTCAACAAAAAAATAAAGATATTACAATCCCTAAAATATTACTTAATACATTATCTATAGGGTATTTAGATAAAAATGGGGAATATTGGACAAATAAAGATAAAATTCTTTTGTCTGGATTAGCCTCTGATATTAATTATATCTCAAAATTAATGGTTAACGATTATTCCATTATAATTGATGAAGCTATGCAAAAATGTTCATTTAAAAAAGAATTAAAACTTAACAGTGGTAAACATAAAATTGATATTATAGCTAAAAATCTTTTAAATCAGCAGCAAAAAGAATCAATTATTATAAATATTGATAAGACAGGCCCTGCTATTAATATTGAAGAATTTGAGCCAGGAAAATTTATTAAACTATTTTTATATGATCAATCAGGAAAAATTTCTCTTACTATAAATAATAAAAATTATTATATTCCAGATGGTAAAGGCGTTTCTTTCTCATTATTATTAAAATCTAATGAGAAAAATATTAGTATTATTGCACGTGATAGTTCTGGAAATGAAACCTGTGCAAATTTAGATAAATATTCATATCTAAATTCAATAAAACTTGCAGCAAATGATAATTGGTTTTTTAATAATGATGCTAACACACAAATAACAGATAAAAAATTCTTTGAAATTATATTAAAGAATCTTGAAGATGATTTAATCTCTGAAATGGATGAAATATCAATTAAAGGTCATGTCAGGAGCTCATCTAAAATTAAATCCTTATCAATAAATAAAAGTAAACTGAATTATAACAATGCTTATGAAATTATTTTTAATGAAATTTTTAAACTAAAATATGGTAAAAATATTATAAATATTATTGCAACAAACCAAAATAATGAAACTCATAGCAAAAAAATAATTATTACCAGACAAATACCTTTAATAGATCAATTCAAATATAAATATTGTATAGCAATGCATTTGATAGAATCAAATTTTAGAAAACCTAAAGGAATAATTGAAAACTTATTTACTAATTTATTTGATAAAAAAAATGATCTTCAGAATATAAATAAACAAATAGTATTTTTTAATTCAAATTTTGTTGATTATTTTGTAAATAAAAAACGTTTTCAAATTATTTTACAAAAGACTTTAAAAACAAATTTAAAATATCCTGAAATTAATTTGCAACATTTTCACGAAAAAGAAACAAAAGTTGCAGATGGTTCTGTATTTGGTACAATTTATAAATCAAATTATGGAGTTGAAATTGACGCCAGACTTGTAGACATTAAGACGTCTACTATTTTGACAATTCAAGATGTTTACAGTGAGTCATTTGATTTAGACGAACTACAAAAACTGGCAGAAAAACTTGCTCGGAAACTTCACATTAATTTTCCAATTGTCTATGGAAATAATTTTGAAATAAATAATAATACTATACAGATTATTTTAAACAAAAAGAGTAAAACATTTCCAAGGCCAGTTATGGTCATTCGCCATAGAAATGTTAAGAATTGTATTGGTGATTGCTATGGATTAATATTTAAGAAATTTCATGCTTACCAAAATGATGAATCTAATACTTCTTGTTATATTAAAGTATCAAATAAGCAAAAAGATTTGTTACAATCAGGAGATGAATTTAGAACATGGTAATATTGATGGTATCGTAAAAAGTCAATTTTACAAAAATAGGTATTAATAATTTCAAATTGTTACACAGATAAAAAATCTCATTTTGTGACTTTTTAAGAGACCATTAATATTGATGGTATCGTAAAAAGTCATTTTTATAAAAAATGATATTAACAATTTCAAATTGTTACACATAAAAAATCTTATTTTCTGACTTTTTACGAGACCATCAATATTGAATATTACTCCCTTTTAGGTCTAAGATTTTTGTAAATCATTTTCGAGGGCCTCGCTTGGGCTATATTAATTCGAGCTTTCAGTGCTTGGATAGTTCTTCCCCTATACTTCCCCAACCTGTACATACTCTCCTAACAAAGTGCATATGTGCTTGAAATGTACTTTGTTAGTCTTACCAATTCATAGAACAATTTCATTAATATTCTTTTAGCTCAAAAAATATATTTTTAAATTGGCTTGACATTTATTTAAAATGCATGATAATAAAAAAAATTTTTAAGGTAATAATCAAATAATATCCTATAATTAAATATGTTTTTAATTTAAATAAG
>Ga0272440_1004272_pt1 | contig 10311 bp, 6 predicted proteins | sample SSMMMBAug17_FD_192440 | JGI IMG/M metagenome (GOLD analysis project Ga0272440, IMG submission 192440) | Marine sediment archaeal communities from Little Sippewissett salt marsh, Falmouth, MA, United States - SSM-MMB-Aug17 | ecosystem: Environmental > Aquatic > Marine > Wetlands > Sediment ... | reverse complement strand
TGTTATATGGCAAACATACTGTTCATCAGCAGCTGTCCCTTCAATGGTAATGCATTCATTTTTGGTCCAGGAAGATCCTTCATTTTTTACAATAGTTAGCGATGGCTTATTAATTTTTAGACCTTTATGTTGAATCTGTTTTTTTCTGATTTGATCAATATAGTGCAAGGCTTTTGATGATGATTCCTGAGAAACAGATATTTGCAACTCTTTAAGAGCCTCATCCAGGTCTTCGAGTAAATAATAAGCCAGTCCTAATTCTCGATGTGGGAAATAATCAATAAAATGCATTCCATAAGTGCGAATCATTCGTTGATCTCTTGAATTTTGATCAATAGCTTCTTTAAAATCAGCCATTGCTGCTTTTAAACATTCACCCTCTAAATATGACTGCCCCCGCTGATAAAAATTCCACCATCGACTACGAAACGCACCATCAACAAGACCATAATTTTGTTGGTCTTTTTTGCAAACAGGTCCTGGATGAGGGACTGCACAAGCTGTGAACAGCAGCAAAATCCCAACAAAAATTCTTATTAAGGTTTGGTATTCTTTAAACATGAATCAATCATTCTTCTTTGACATAAATTTTTGCCGAATCAACACAACTTTTATAACCTGGATTGGTAGCTGTGGTGTTGACATTTAAAGATGCAATCCCTGTTGGAGCATCGGGAATGATTAAAAAATGTATATTTCCCAAAAAACAGGGAAGTCGTTCTCCCGGCCATCGCCCATTCCACTCAAACCAGGCGATCAGTATATACTGGTCAGTATCAGTATCTGAATCCAGATTTAGATTGTCTGGCTGAACAACCGGAGATTTAAATGTATTAAAAAAATGATCTGTTTTCTGAAACATCAGCAAACGGCTATTAAAAAATAATCGAACGCCATATCCCAGCAATGTATTGTCGTTGTCAGTCACATCATAATACAGCGATATGGTAACAGCTTTCCCAGGTTTTGCATGAAGAGAAACAGGATCAAGCCAAAGATATTGACAATGGCTTTCTTGTGCATCTACACGTGCGAAATGACAAAAAAGCATTATCATTATGGCATTTATCGATAAAAATAGTTTCACAATACGATTCCCTTGGGAATACATGAGATTGTTTTAGACATAAAGAACGACATTAATCTGGTTTAATTTGTCGAATATATTCTATGATATCTTCAGAATTACAACGTGTACAATCCGGTACATTCAAGTTATAAATGAGTTCATAATCACGAAATCCAAATAAATATCTAACCAGCAATAAACCATCTGCCAGAGCATTGACCGCGCCATTACCATCAATATCAAATAGCATGTACATGTTTTCCAGAAGCGGCTCTATTTGTTCAGCTTTTGTTCTGACAGCATATGGGCCAATGGCATTATCAATCAGGGGTACATTTCTGAATCCATAGAGGTATCCCATGATCAACAAACCATCTGTCAATGCATCTTCAACGCCATTGCCATCAATATCTAAATTCCCACGTTGCGCCTGATATTGAGCATTCGTTGCATAAAAATGGTAATTTGAATCAGTATAAGATGGCATGACATCAATATACCCACTGTATCCTTCAGGCATAGCTGAGCTTACTGAAAATGTCGCTGTACACAATTTTTGAGGAAGTACAGTGTCCGGCCAGAGAATGGTATCGTCTTTCCACAACAAACCCACATATCGATCGGTTTTTTGATTGTCATCCAAATTTGTCTGATCTTCTTTTATCAAATAAGTTGACATTTTTTGGGCATTCGCAAAGACAGATCGAAATGATTTCCACATAATGTCATCTGAATTAAAAAAGATGTTAAATCCAATTCCAGTTGAATGAGAAACATTATCTGTTGCATTATAAGTAATATCTACATCAAAATGACCTCCGGGAACAACTTTTAATTGATCTGGTTTTAAAGTAATAACCTGATAAGGCTGTCGATCATCATTTTCAGGTCTATAATAGATTTGATAGGGTGCATTTTTTTGTTCCGGATTTCTGCTGCTGATATATTCAAAATAGTTTGCATAGCCATCAGCATCTTTATCATCCATTGCATCGTCAAATAAGGGGTCCAGTCCATGAGCCAGTTCCCATCCATCATCCATACCATCTGAGTCTGAATCTGGTTCACAGGGATTTGTTTCTCCAATGTCCACATAGCCATTTTGATTCAAGTCTTCCTCACCATCCAGTAAAAGGTCTCCATCTGAATCCTGAACATTAATATCAGTACAACCGGTAATTGTTTCCATACAATCAGGAAGTCCATCGCTATCTTTATCTTTGATAATAAAGGTTGCTTCAATTTGTTGATCAGAACGAACATTGATAAAATTATGATTTAAAATAACACCTCTTTCAATACCATTGATCCAGACATTATCAACTTCATAACACCTGTCCGCAAGAATTTTAAAAATGATACTGTCATTATATTCAACAATTACAGGTTCAGAAGGAGATATTGTTCCATGTTCTCCGGATATGGGATCAATTGTAAATCGTTTTATATCGAAATTGGCAAAGATGTGCTTATCCCTATCCATGATGATACTCATATCGCTGCTGCCAGAAGCATCGCCAGACCATCCTGTGAAAACAGAACTTTCTGATGCAACAGAGGTTAACAGTACACCGGTATCAAAATCATATTCATATGAACCTTCCATTGGTTTGACCATTCCTGTACCAGAACCTTGCTTTTCAATGGTAAGTGTAACACGATCAATGGTAAAGATGACTGTTATCAGATGATTTGATGATACAGCATCAAATGTATATTCACAGATTTTCCCGACAGATTCTCCATCAATAAAAACCGATTCAATATGATGATGAAGATCAGGAATAAACTGAATGGTTTGAGAATCATTATGAGTAACACTAATCATCTCTGAAGGTGAAATGTGTCCAGGCCCCTGGGCAGTTGCTTCAATGGTCCATGGTTCAAAATTTATTGAAATGGATGGCGCAAAAAAACGATGGGTTGATGCATGAGAACTTGAGCTAAAATGAATTGCACTCTCTGCATTCTGATCAATGTCTTTTTTTGAAGCAAAAGACATTGTAAATAATGAATGGGGAACCATAGATCCAGACCAGTTTCTGCTGACATCCATCCAGGCAATTTGTATACACTTATCAGTATTTGGATCATTATCCAGATTGGGATTATCGGATTTAGGAACCAGGTCATGCCCACTCAGCATACCATTATCATAAATATTTTTAAATCCCTGCCAGGTTAGCATATTTGAATTATAATGAAGTCTTACACCGATACCTGGCAAATAAGCATTTTGATCTGTTGTTGTATATTCCACGATCCATTCAATGTTCGATCCAGGTGCAATTCTTGTGTCACTTTTTTCACTATAAATCATCTGGTAAAGATTTCCTTCCGGATAATATGTAAACGCACGATTTAAAGTTGTTGTTTTTTCATAAGGATTTTTTAGTGTTACTGGTACAGTTTTTGACGAATACTTGGGCGTTAAACACGCGATGCTGGTATTCGTTACTGTAAGAATATCAGCTTCGGTTTCACCAAACAATACCCTGCAATCTGAATGAAAATAGAGCCCCTTGATAATAACGACTGTACCCCCTGTTTCAGACCCATAAACTGGAGAAATTTTTTGAACATGTGGTCTTGGCATAAAAATAAACCAACATACTTTTGTTGATTCCTGTATGGTCTGCCAGACTGATGAAATTTTTCCAAGAACTCTGATACAATGAGCACCTTCTGAAAGATTATACAGAGAAATGGGTACTTCAGTAGAGATTTCATCTGAAAAATCTGAATTATCCAGACTGTATTTATAATGAGTGATTCCTGTACCAGTTATTTGAATCTGAGCAAAATTATCATGAACAGTTCCCTGAGGAGCGCCAATAAGCTTTGCTTTTGGGCAAATAACAGTGATACCCGAATTATCAACCTGAACGTCAATGGGTTTTATATCGTAATCGTAAAGTGTTACCTGATTTAATGTCAGTTCACTGACTGAACAATAATCTCCGATTACCTGAAATGTAATTCGCGTTAATAGCAAACAGTCATCAATAATTTGCCAATTATTTGTATATTGGGTAATATTGATAGCCCCTGTTGAATTGGCATTGGTAATATTCCCATGAATACCACCTTCGATAGCAATTATTTTAAGGACTTTCTGATCAAATAAAAGGGTATAAGCATATGAGCTTAATTCTTGATCGGATTGCTTTAGTCGAATATCCACATCGAAGTTTTTGCCAATTTCAAATTCTTGATCCTCAAATGAAAATATCATGAGAGGGGCATTAGCCCATACAGTGCCGCAGAGCATTTGCGTCACAACAAAAAAAATAACGTGCAGTGGAATTAGAGACCGAATCATTTTCATCTTCAACTCCCAAGTCTTAATGTTCTCCAAAAAACTGATCAATGTTAATATGTTGATAACATAACGCATGATCGTTCACGACTCAGATCGATAATTCAATTGAATGGTCATTGAATAATAAAAAATAATGTACTTATATGATTAAAACACTCATCAAAAAAGAGCAAATATTAATTTTTAAAAAACATTTTAAAGATTGCATAAAGACAATCTGTTATTCAGGTATCAGGGCTATTTGTTTGAATCCTCTAATAATGTCATTCATCCCAATGTGATCATCACCTGTCATATCACTGCAAGTTGAGGATGTCATTCCTGAAAAAAATTGCAGACACTTAACAATATCAAATAAAGTTGGACAATTAACAGAAAAAACTGTTTTATATGCCATTCTCGAATGGTTCACTATATTTGATCGATACTTATCTGTTTTTTCTTGACCAATTAATTCTATTATTTGATTGAGAAAAACCGATTCTTGATCAAAATAATTCCCAATCAAAGGTGATATTAAATTGGCAGTTTCCAGATCAATCAAAGGTAATCCATCATGTTGATTTGATGTCAGTCGCTTATATGAGTATTGGGTTAATTGATATCCTACGATCTCAATATCCATTTCTTCATCATTGTTAAAAAGCGAATAAATATATATATTAAATGGCGTTTTAAAACGCTCTGTATTACACTTGAAATTTAAAATGACAAAACTGACTTTTCCTGTCTGTTTCGTCTGATAAACCCCTATAACTGTTAAGATGTCATCCTCTACAGTACAAAAAGGATATGGATAGGGCTGCCCCGGCGTTGTTCCATTTGTAGATGACATAAATTGAAGGGCTTTCTGATGATAAAAAATCGATAAATCATAAGAACCTAAAGGTTTATTTCCAACATCCGCGATAATCTCAACAGAGAGAATAGTATCAGTTCCGGTTTTAAGTTTTTCAACGCAATATAATCGAGCTTTTTCAGCATTGCATTTCCCTGCTGAAATCACAAAAATCAATAGAGTGATAATCCATATATGAAAAAATTGTAAGAAATGGCGTTGATCATCCATTTTTCTGACCACCTATTAATATTAGGATAATTCATGAGGACTTCCGCATGATCAAAATACATATCAGACCATTTCATTTCTTTCAATCAGTTTTCACATTTTTGATATCTTACTAAATAGTTACATTCTTGTTAAACCATCAAGACCTTCAATTACAGATAAAGCCTCTATATAAACAGACACGAATATTTCGATTTTCTTACACAAAAAAATTAATTCTATTCATTTTTTTTTGGAAATCCAGAGATAAAAACGCATCAAGCGAATTATAAAATATTTGGCACTTTATTTGCAAATTGTCACTCATATCAAGATAATGAATCACTCTGAGAAAGGTGATCACATGCAAAAAAAAATAAAACGTCGTTTCCAAAATTATTTAATCAATGAAAAAATGCAACTGACATTGACATTTCAATTCATGATTATTTCATTAATATTTACTGTATTAATTGGGATGTTAATGTTTTTTGTCATATGGCCGGTTGTGAGAATATATATCCCCCCTGCACTGATTTCAGTAATGATCCAACAACTCATATCAAAATTATATTCAACCAGTTTTATTTTGCTTTTGATCATTGCTGGTTTTAGCATCATATTTACCCATCGAATTGCAGGTCCTGTATATCATCTTGAAAAAACTCTCGATAAATTAATTGAAGGGGAAGATGTTAATTTAATTCATTTAAGAGATGGTGACGAATTACAGGGTCTGGCGTCCAAAATCAATCAGGTTATCTTGTATATGAGAAATAATTAAAAAATTTTACCATGAAAATACGTTCAAATATAGAGATGTACTCAGTGTGATGATCATTCTTCAAAAATTCAAGTTCCTTTTTGATTTTTTCACTTTCATGGTTTAGTCTGTCTAACTCGGAACAAAATGTTAACAAAACTGTTATGTATTGCTTGAGGGTATTTTTTTCATCACTAATTTCAGTTCAGGCAAGATCATGCCAAGCTGCCAAGTTTTTTCCGCATTAAATAGTTTGGAATGGTTGAAAGAACCAGATAATCTTGTTAAAAAAACGTTTTAATTAATTCAATCATTAAAAAATTGAATGATAATATGCTAATGCATAAAATCATGGCATACAATGTGAATAAATATTTATTTTTTCATTATTTAGGAATGCTCTGAGAATAAGTTTCCCATTTGCGTTAGTTTGATAGGTCTGACTTGTCCGACCTGTCAAATTGGAAAAGTTATTTTTCAGAACATTCTCTAATAATATATAATCAGATTATTTTTTAATATGTAAGCATATGAGACACGTATTGTTTTTTAAAGTTCTATTAATGTATTTTGCTTTATGTATGGTTTATGGTAATTTTTTTCTGTCCTGGGCTTCAGACACTGATCTGAAAAAAGTTACTGAGTATAGATCATCTCGTCAATATGACAAATCTCTTGAAGCCGTTGAAAGCCACTTGAAACAATTACCTGATGATCGTAATGGACTTTTCATGAAAGCCACTGTGCTAACAGATCTCGAGCGATATCATGAAAGCATTGTCATATTTCAAAAATTAATTAAAGCCTATCCGTTTACGCCAGAATTATACAATAATTTGGGTACAGTTTTGGCTTTTTCCGGTCAGTATGATGACAGTCAAAAAGCGTTTCAAAAGGCCTTACATTTGTCACATAGTTATCGATCAGCCAATAAAAATCTTGATACCCTTAAATTTACCTTATCCTATCTGGATGATTTGAAAAAAAAGCCATCAAGCAAACATATTTTATCCAAAAAAACAATTCTTTCATCCATAATGACAACAACATCTATTAAAACCCCAAAACAGAATAATGCTAAAACTTGCAGCAAGTTACTTGAATCACACATGCTCATTCGGCAAATTCAGACAGGACTCTCAAAATTGGGCTATTATCGCGGAAAAATAGATGGTACATTTCACTCAACTTTAAAATCCGCTATTGAAGATTTTCAGGGCTCACATCAATTGAAAGTCAATGGTTACACTTCCTGGAAATTACTTGCAATGATTCAGGATATCATTGATGAAAAAAAGTTATTAACCATTCAAAAAGGCCAGCAACAAATATCCCATATTCACCATCAACGTTTGACTCAAAAAGTTCAACATGGCTTATTTGATCTTGGATATTATTCAGGCCCACAACATGGCCTTTTTAATCATGCAACTCAAAAAGCACTGACTCAGTTTATAGATGATTACCATATTCAAGAGGAAGCTATTATTTCTTATGATATATCCGGACATATTATGGAAGCACTTTATAAAATTCAGGGTCAATGGACAATGGTACCACATCTCTCATCTGAATCTTGTACTCATTACATTCCATTGGTAAATTATATTGAAAGTGGATATAAACCTGTTCGCTATATTGGTTATGCAACCATTCTCAAACATAAAACCGGTCATTGTATTATGATTGTCAATACACCAACAGCTTGCAGGGATATGAAAAAAATATTGAGACCTTATTTTGATGAGAAACATCAGATCTTAAAAAATGAGCTGAGAGACTGAATCATCAGGCAAAAAAGTAGCTTTTTTGTTGTTTTTTTCAGCAGCCCTTTTGAGAATCTGACCTATAAGGAGGTAGTCTATGAATTCAGTTTCAAAAGCGAGTATCTATCAATTCAAATTTTTTTTGATATTGGTTGTATTCTTTTCATTTTTTATCGAAAAATCATTTGCTTATCCAATATCAATTTATGATGACCGAGGCATACAGACAATTATCTCAAAAAAACCTGAACGTGTTATTTCACTTGTGCCTGGTATTACTGAAATGATATTTGCTCTGGGCGAAGGTGAAAGCATATGTGGTTTAACTTATTTTGATACTTTTCCAGGTGAAGCCACTCGTAAAACAATTGTTGGAGGATTTTTGGCACCTTCAATAAACATCATCAAATCACTTCAACCAGACTGTTTATTGATATCAGAGCACCATCAGTCAATTATCAATGCTTTTTCATCAACAAATTGTCAAATTATCGTTTTTAAATCCATATCTATTGAAGCCATCTATCAACATCTCAAAACGCTCGGTCAGATTTTTAATTGTTTGGATAAAGCGAATAATCGTATTGCAACAATCCAAAAACAATTCAGTTTTATTTCAACAAAAACAGCCAGCATCCCCCAACACAGCCGAAAGAGGGTTTTTCGTATTATGGGGAAGACTCATGTCATGACACCGGGAATTGATTCGTTTCAAAATGAGTTCATTCGATTAGCAGGCGGTATTCCACACCAATTGGACCGCAATGGTCATGTTATTTCTATAGACCTTAAAGAATGGAAAAAATTCAATCCTCAGGTCATTTATGGATGCTATGGGGATCAGATTATTGCAAAAAAAATTTTTCAACAAGAAGGATGGAAAGATGTTGATGCTGTTAAAAATCATCAGATTTTCTATTTCCCATGTGAATTGACATGCAGAGATTCAACACATTCTGCATATTTTGTCACATGGTTGTCAGCCCTTCTTTATCCAGAACAATTTAAAGACCCCCAAAAAAAATTATATCCGGAACGTATTGTTCGCATCAATAAAATGGATCTTCAGCTTCCCTTTGTTGAGAAATCAAGAATTGCATTTGGCTATATCAATGATTTGGAATGTAAAACTTTGATGGTAAATTTTAAAAAGCCTCAATATATATTATCCAGCCTTGAAGGGCCAAAAGATAATGTTTTGACAGTGGTTAACCATTATTTTCAACCGGCTTTCTGGCAAATTTCACACGATAACGAGGTTTCAGTCTTGGTCAAAAAAATTTGTACGTTGATTGATAGACCCCAACAATCAACATCAGTTCTGTTGACCGCTGCTGATATGGAAAATCTTGCTGTTATATCTAAACAATATAAGGAAATGATTGTTTACGCGCTGGTAACTGCTGGTGTGAACAGTAATGCCATGCGTTTGTCCAAAGATATTGGTGGGTATTACAAACCAGGAACGATCAATATAATTGTCATGAGCAATCGCAGATTTACTAAAAGAGCCATGACCCGAGCAATAATAACAGCCACTGAATCAAAAACAGCCGCTTTATGGGATATGGATATTCGAAGTTCATATACACCAATAAAACATCCTGCAACTGGAACAGGGACAGATAATATTATTATTGTTCAGGGAACTTCTGATCAAATTATTGATCAAACCGGTGGGCATACAAAAGCAGGAGAGCTCATTGCCCATGCGGTCTATGATGCTGTTCAACAATCCATTTTTAAACAAAACAGTATCAGCCAAAAACGCTCTGTTTTTTTTCGATTGCAAGAAAGAAAAATTCAGTTGTATGGATTGCTTGATGGATGTGATTGCAAACTTAACAAAAATGCACTTACTGTAAAGCTTGAGAGACAATTATTAATGCCTGAATTTGCATCGTTTATGGAGATGGCTTTTGTGGTGAGCGACGCATATGAACAAAAGCAGATATCTGATATCAATATTTTTACGTCGACCTGTAAAGAAATGATTTTAAGGCACACAGGTCATTCAGTTAAGAGAATTAACACCTATGTTTCTGATTCGACTATTCCGGAACCATTGCAGATGGCATTAAATACAATGATTCAGATTTCTGATTTAAGCTCTTTTGACATTCAAAAATAAACTTTCATGAAAAAATATTTCAGTAATAAACATATTAAGATTGAATTCTATTGTATCCTAATGGGAAAGTTATTAAAATGTGGTTCCTTAGGAAAGCTCTGAAAATAAGTTCCTCATTATTCAATATTTGTTGATTCGTTTCTGAACCAGGATTACACTGAAGAAGATGAATAAGATGAATTTAAAGTGTCTTTATTTCATCTTATTCATCT
>Ga0272440_1004271_pt1 | contig 10311 bp, 5 predicted proteins | sample SSMMMBAug17_FD_192440 | JGI IMG/M metagenome (GOLD analysis project Ga0272440, IMG submission 192440) | Marine sediment archaeal communities from Little Sippewissett salt marsh, Falmouth, MA, United States - SSM-MMB-Aug17 | ecosystem: Environmental > Aquatic > Marine > Wetlands > Sediment ... | reverse complement strand
TGAGCTGCATCCAAAAACAGGTTATGGCTTTATTCGGAGAAATCGGCGAGATATATTTTTTATTTCCAGGTGGTGCAAATTCGATCAGATCTATCCTTCACTGGAAATTTCATTCCTTCCTATTATCTCAAGAAAAGGATTACAGGCAAGGGTTATTGAACCAATCAAATTTTAATAATTTACTGCCAACCAGTTATATATCTGGTTGGCAATTAAATAAAAGGAGGAAATATGTCTGATATTACATTAATTCTTGATCGTCGTGATTTAAAAGTAACAATGGAAGATGAAACAGTTCGTGTAGAGCGAACTGTGCTTGAAAAATTTGAAAGAATTCCATTAAATATGATTGAAAAACTAATTGTTATTGGTAAGCCTTTGGTATCTTGCGATGTATGGCAAAAACTGGCAGAAAGGCACATACCTGTTTTAATATTTCCCGCAAAAAATGGTAAAAGCCCTGCATATTTTACTGGAGGTGTTTCTGGAAATGTCCATTTAAGAATTTCACAACATATGGCTTTTCAAAATACAAAATTACAACTGACAATAGCTCGTTGGCTTCTTGATGAAAAACTTGAAGGTCAGGAATGTCTTTTAAGAAGTTTAAGCAATGATGAAAGAATCCTTGCCATATGTGATCTTATAAAAGATCGCCGAATGAATCTGCATAAAATGAAATGTACAAATAAATTAATGGGACAGGAAGGTGTTGCAGCATCCTTATATTTTCAAGCATTAAGTAAATTTATTCCCAAAAAATGGGGTTTCAATGGACGTAATAAAAGACCTCCAAAGGACCCTGTTAATGCCTTATTATCATACACTTATGTAATTGCAAGCAGTAAAATTCTTCGATCAATTTTTGATAAAGGTCTGGATCCATCAGTTAGTTTTTTGCATGCAATTCATACAAATCGTGAAAATTTAGCTGCTGACTTAATGGAACCTTTAAGACCATCACTGGATAAATTTGTTCTTTTTTTGATTGATAATGAGTTAAGTGAAAAAGATTTTGTTCAAAAAGGTAATAATGGTTGTTTTTTAAATAAAACAGGCAGAAAAATTTATTTTGATAACTGGTATAAATGGCATGAACCAGAAGAAGGCGAAAGTTTAACAGATTTCATTGAAGATGTTGTTAATGACTTAACAGGTTTCTTTCCAGAAAAGACAGATCCATTAATAGAACAAGAATATAACAAAAAAACGTTAGATGAAGAAATTCCATTTTAAAAAGAAAAATCATGAAACAATACCTTAAAAGAAAACTTTTGAATATTAACACACAACCCAATTACTGGGCTGATTGTTGGCTCTATTTTATTGATGGAGAAGATTCTTCAAGTAAACGACAAAGTCGTGGGAGGAAATTATGTATTAATAATTCAATCATTGATTTAATGATTCAACAAGGATCTATAAAATCGCATGTTAAGGGCACAACTAAAGATACTTACCATGTAAAAATAGATGTGCCCCCATTTATAAAATGGAATATTGTTAATATGTGTCAACGTTTTGGTATTAATTATTCTTCTTTGATTTCTGGCAATATACCCAGGCGAATGAAAAATAATATTTGCAACACTGATTATGGTATATTTTCCATAAGGCGAAAAATGAAACTCTCCTGCACCTGTCCTGATCATTTAAGTGGTAGTTATATATGCAAACATATTTATGCAAGCCTTTATAAAACAGGTCAGGAAATTCAAAAAAAACCTGAGCTATTTTTTTTGATCTTTCAAATTAATATTGACAATTTACAAAACTTATCCTCTGATAAACGACTTTTTCCAATAAAAAAAGTATCAAAAAAAGACTAATTGTAGCCAAAGAAAGGTGAGGATCGTCAGTGCCGAGAAAACTATTGATATTGCAGATAGACAATTGAATGAAGGGCTTAACGAAAAAGATATAAAAAATGATTGATCACTCGAACAGTGCCATTTTCATAATCATTGATAGTTCAAATTGACAATTTTGTGAATAAATGAGATATAAATAAAACAATGTAACTTTAATATTTTTGATAATATCACATAAAAATAAATGAGGAAAAAATGAAAAAAATTAATATTTTTTTAGCATCTTCAAGTGAATTAGAAGAAGAAAGAAGGGAAATCAAAAGTTTTTATTCAAAAGATTTTAATAAGATATTGCCTAAAAAGTATTGCTGGGAAATCATAGATTGGCAAGAACTTTATCAAGGAAATACGACTAAACGCCATCAGGATTTCATTAATGAGGTAATGATCAAATGTCCCATTGTTATTATTCTTCTTTATAAAACATGGGGAAAATATACTGAAGAAGAATATAAACTGGCATGCAAACTTTTACAAAACGAAAAAGAAAAACCCTATTGTGTATATGTTTTTTTTAAAAATGCACAGGGGGCAGAAAATGATAAAAATAATATTCCACCAGAGGTTAAAAAATTAAAAGAACAGATAGATAATGATGAAACAATATATATTGATTTTCAAAATATTGATAATCTGAAAAATAAAATAATAGAGGAATTAAACAAAATAAAACATAAAGTATTAACAAAATTCAGTTTTTTTTCTTTTGTTGTTAAAACTAACTTTAAGAGATTAAAAACATTGCCTGTACCAACAGGTCTTAGCAATTCAGATCATCCACCAGAAAATATAAACATCCCTGCTTTTAAACAAACTAAAGCGTATCAGTTAGATGCCAATACTATTAAACTTAATGACACAGAGTGTGATATTTCATTCTACTATCAAATAATTGAATATACATTAGATGGTCAATGGAAATGCTTATTAGAAACACCAGAGCTTGGATTTTCAACTGATATTATTGAAACCCCTGAAAAGATAACTGATTGTTTTTTATTAATGTATAATCCTACATTGAATAATCTTAAAAAAGATTCAGAAGATATGATTAAATTTTTGAATCAAGAAACAACAAAATTTGAAGAGCCTTCTTCTGAAACTATCATACGACTGGTTGAATTGATTCCTGAAAATAAATATACCTAAATGTGATGGAGAATATTAATTTTAAAGTTTAATAAAACTGTAAAAAATTTAGTTTTATTCCTTACAATTTATTAATTTATTAAATTATCAAGCTTGTAAATCAAAAAAGGAGAGACGCATGAGTATGCTTTTACCTTCCACTGATTGCCAAAGTATTATTCAGACCGCCTTAAATCTTCAAAAAGGCACAGAATTAAAAATCTTGGCATCAAATGTCTATCAATACCAACAAACATATCATGAACTTCAAAATGCCATTTGCCAGCACGGAATTGCTTGTAAGAAAATGGCATATAAAAATGACCCGGTAAAACAGATTTCAAGTTGTAAATCCCAAAAAATATATATTGAATTTCTTTGTCATAAAGCGATAAAAGATTTGAAGGATTACCAGGTATTGTCTAACGAAAAATTTAGAATTGATCATAACTACAGACGGCAGCATCTAGAAAATATTATTCAATTTTTAAAAGATGAGGTTGATAAAAATGATCATACAAGTGACATGCTTATTTATCTTGCAGAAGCCTATCTTTATCGAAGTGCCCTTTTTAGAGCAAAAGGAAGAAGAGTTCCATCACGCAAATTGGAAGCCTTAAAACAGGCCATTGATTTAACAAATCGTTATTTAAAAAAAAATACACATTTAAATGCCTATAAGATATGGGCGCAAGCATCATTAGAATATCACTACGCCTTAGAAAATGACCTTAAACTAGAAAGCGAAAACACCTTTGAAAAATCTCTTGATCAGTATGAAAAAGCAGCAAAAATGATCTATGATGCTAAAGATTTCGATTTAAATGATCTCTGGATTCTTTTAGAATATGCTGAAAATGCAGTCAAAAAAGAACACATCAAGCAATATATAAAAGTCCTTTTAAATGAAAAAGATCATGATCATCGAAACTATGTTTTATATTTATTTAAAGCCAGAGCAGCGTTATTATCAGGTCAAAATGATGATGCTATTGCTTACACTCAAAAATCAATAGACCAATCACCTGATTTTTTTTCTGACCCATATTGGGATATGTTAATTAAACTTTTAAGAGGGTTAAAAAATAAAAAATTAGATTGGAAACCCCTGGTCATAAATGCTTATCACAGATGCTCTAAAAATGAATCCATTCCTATGAGTAATATTTATCTCAGGTGGTACTGGGCTGGTCAAAAACAACTATACGATCTTGCATTTCTGGCAGCAAATTCACCAAAAGAAAAAGCCAGGATTGCAGATTCATTAAAATCAAGACCAGCTCTTAGATATCAGGCAATGCATCAGTTGCGACATGTGGATACAATCAAAGAAACTCTAGAGCAAGAAAATAAAGCTTTGGGTCATGAGTATTTAAAAAAGAAACCTGCTTTTAATAAAAGAAAGTATCAAAAAATTATATCTGAATCTGTTTCTCTGGAAAATTTTCATGAAAATTGGGTTGCGGTTCATTTCTATTTAAATGAACTTGAAGTTTTTGAAAATAAAAAGGGTGGATATGCATGTATTTATAATTCAAAAAATAAATCATGGGAAATCGTCCAATTTGATTATCAAAACCTTTATCAAAAAGCACTGGCATGGCAAAGCGCTTATTATAGTACAGATATGGCAGAAATGAGCTCTCGGCTGATTGACCTTTGCGAAGAAATGGGTAATACAATGCCTTTTCTTTTTGATTCAAAATATATTCCAAAAAATTCAAAGGTTCTTTTTATTCCTCACGGCTTTTTGCATCGCTTACCACTTCATGCTGCCATAAAAAAAGAAGAAAATGATCAAAAGAAGGACACTGTATTTTTGGAAAATCATGCGTCTAAATATCTTCCAGCCTGGCACCAGATTAATACTTTGGTTGAAAATGGAAAACAAAAATCCTGTTTACTTATTCAAAATGAAAAAAATTTAACATTTAAAAACATTGAAAATGAATTAAAAGAATTAGAAAAGAAGAAAGGTTGGGAAGTTAATATCAAAAAAAACGCTTCTCCTGAAGACCTGGAAAAATTTATAAAAGGGAAGGCACCTTCAAAGCAAAAAACTGGGTTTTTATCAAATCCTGCTTTTTTTATTATCCTATGCCATGGGCATGGAGATGTTTTAAATCCCTTAAAATCATGGTTGGAATTGACAAAAGAGGTTTCTGTGGCAGATCTGTTAGCAATGAAAACAGACCTTCAACACACAACAGTTTTACTGGGTGCCTGTGAATCAGATATGGCGCCTCCAATTGAACATTGTGTTGATGAACATATTTCTCTTAGTACAGTGTTTCTAACCAGAGATGTCAGAGATGTTATAGCTGGTTTATGGATAATTGAAGATAAGATGGTGGATCATTTTTTTATGGAGGTCCTTCAAGACCATGATCGAAAAAAAGAATTCTCAGAAGAATTGAGAAAATTTCAAATCCGACTGGTTAAACTATGGAAGGCAAAAAAAGACCCTCAAATTTTCTATCGTCTTGCACCTTATCGAGTTATGGGATTTTCAAAGCAATAATAAACGAATGAAAGGTCATATCATGAAATTAAAAATAGACATTAAATTTTTAGAACCTTTTCGGGTTGTTAACTGGTTTAAAAAAAAAGATCGGCACACTAAAAATAATGCTTATCAAAGAGCACAAAGCTTTGCCAGATGGCACAAAGGTAAAGGGAAAGATAAGGGCAAAGAAAAACCATATATCACAGGGACATTGCTTCGCTCTGCTGTTATTCAGGCTGCTGAAAAATTACTGGTATTGTCAAATGGAATTATCAAGGTTGGAGATGAAAGAATTTCATGCTGCCCAGGTCAATTTTATACAAATAAAATCGAGGAAAGAGATCGTTATCATTTAAGACAACGAACAACCTTAAACTGGGGTAATACACAGATTGAATGCACAAAAGATAAGTATTGTCCATTTTGTGAATTACTAGGTCGCTTTGATAAGGCAGGGCATAAATCTACTAAAAAAAATAGTTCGTTTCATGTTCACTTCGGTAATCTTAATATTCGGGAGAATAAATCCTTTCCATCCATTGAAACCCTTGCCAGAGAAAGGGTATTGAATCGCGTTGATTATTCATCAGGAAAAGCGCATGACTTTTTTTCTACCTGGGAAATTGACTGTCTGCTGGTACCTGTTTTTCAGGGAATCATTTCAATGGATAAAAACATTAGTGATGGGGCTTTAAGTCTGTTAAAAAAATCCCTCAGATTTGTGGATCAATTAGCAGGTGCGATGTGTGTGATCAATTTTAAAGATAGTTTTTCCATGAAACCAGCGGATGTCTTTCAACCACCTGTAAAAGAAGATATAAATGCATACGATCAGATCTCAATGGATATTGCAAATGCCTTAAAATCCAAAAATAAGGTTGAATGGATACGTATTATGGCTGATGTGATTCGTGAGCTCAGACGAGATAAGGAATTGGTTTACAAATTACCCAAAAGTAGACCTCAAAAAAATGAAAGTCATCATATTTGGGATATTCAACTGGATAAAGATAACAATATTAGACAATTCCTTTTGGAAATGTCTAATAAAAAGGATAACAATGAATGGCGAATTTTTTGTGAAAATCTAGGAAAATCACTTTATAATGTTTCAAAATTAATCTTACCTGCCCCTAAAAAACGTGTTTTAGGAGAAGCAGAATATTTAGGTAAATCGCAAAATATTATACCAATTGAAATTTCCAACTTTCCCACAAAGGAATACATTCTCAAAGGTATTTTTAAAGCAAAAACACCTTTTTATTTTGGTGCTGATAAAATACAATCTTCCCAAAGTGGCTTTTCAATTTTATTAGACTCTCAAAATCAATATAGAATTCCTCGATCTGCACTGAGAGGAATATTACGAAGAGACTTGCGAACAGCTTTTAATGCTTCTGGCTGTAATTCAGAGTTAGGCGGCCGACCCTGTATATGTCCTGTTTGCATGATTATGAGAAATACAACTCTAATGGATCTTAGAAGTAATTGCAGTGATGCGCCTGAAATTCGTCAAAGAATTCGTTTAAACCCCTTTACAGGTACAGTTGACGAGGGGGCTTTATTTGATATTGAGGTTGGGCCAGAGGGGGTTGAATTTCCATTTCTATTAAGATACCGTGGAGTGACAGATGACCTCCCAAAAGCATTAAAAACAGTTCTTTCCTGGTGGCAGGATGGGATGGCATTTTTGAGCGGTTCAGCATCAACAGGAAAAGGCATTTTTCAGTTAACTGATACTTATAAACATGTATTTAATTTTGAAGATAAATCGTTTAATGACTATCTTTTAAATAGAGGATTCAGGGGCACAGAAGATAAACTCACCATGGAAAAAATTGAGTTTCAGAAACCTTTAAAATCAAAACCCTGGCAAAAAGTTGAAATATCAATTTGTCTTGAAGGCCCTTTTATAAATGGTGATCCTGTTCAGGCAATGCTGGATGAAAATAGTGCGGACATTATTTCCTTTAAAAAATATATTCCTGTCTCTCAGAATAACAGTAACTATAAAAAAGTATATGCGTATAAATCAGAAAGCTTAAGAGGCGTTATCAGGTCAGCCATTGGAAAAATGAATATTGATTCGGAAACAGGTATCCCTTTGTTTCAAAAGCAACATCAGGATTGTGACTGTTTGATTTGTAAACTGTTTGGCAGTGAATATGAAGCTGGAAGATTAAGATTTGAAGATTTACATTTTAACACACAACCTGGTACCAAAATATTTGACCATGTCGCTATTGATAGATTTACAGGTGGTGCGGTTGAAAAAAAGAAATTCGATGATTGTTCGATTATCAATAATTCAAAAGATAATCTATGGTTAACTGGATTTTTTTGGATACAAAGGAATCTATTTGATAATGATTCTGTTGCAATGGAAGCTTTAGGAAAAGCATTTTTAGATATTAAAAATGGCTTCTACCCATTGGGTGGAAAAAAAGGAATCGGCTATGGAAGACTATCTCAACTGATTCTAAAAAATGCAGGTGAAAAAATTGATAACATACTAAACGCGCCCCAACATATTCAATTATCGAAAAGACCTGAAAAGCCTGACATTAAAATAGGTTTACAACTCAAATCAAATGAATATTATTATCCACATTATTTTATTAAGCCGGGTAAATCTGTCCATCGGGAAGCACTTCCCATATCTCATGAGACCTACCATAAGAATTGTTTTACTGGAAAATTGAAATGCAGAATAAAGACTTTGACCCCATTGATTATACCAGACACCTCAAATCATGATTATTTTGATATGGATAAAGATATCAAAGGCCATAAAAGTCATGCTTTTTTTTCTATAAACAATAAGATTCAGATTCCAGGCTCAGAAATTCGGGGGATGATCAGTTCTCTTTATGAAACATTGACCAATTCCTGCTTTCGAATTTTGAATGAAAAATATCGTCTATCCTGGAGAATGGAGGCTGATAAAAAAGAGGTCCAACAATTTTTACCCGGTAGAATTATTCAAAAAAATGAAAAATTTTATGTAAAGGAAATGGACGAAATCAGGTATCCATTTTATGATAAAGATTGTCAGCACATTCAGGATCAAAGAAATCATTTTAAATGGAATGGCGACGGTTCTTCATCTTACGAACATCCTACTCCAACAGATAGTAAACTGATGACTCTTGCAGGATTTAATCGAAAAAATAAGCATGTTAATGCAATCTATCAATACAGAATTATCAAGCACAGGCCGGGTGCAAAACCAGATGAATCTTTTATGTTTGTTGCTACCCCTTCAAATAATCCCATGTCTCATCAGACAAATAAAATTGATCAGCCATCTGCAAAAGGATATTTGAAAATTAGTGGTCCCAATAAGCTTGAAAAAGAAAAGGGCAAAGCTAAAAAAACAATTTCTGATTTACCAAGTTTACCAGATAAAAATGACCCTATCATTCATAATACTGTTGAACTCCAAAGTTTATCTGTAGCTTGTGGTAAAAATCAAGACAAAGAACGTAAAAAAAATCGTTTAGTTCCTGAATACGCCTGTTTTGACTCAAAAAAAGATACCACATATACCATGAATAAAAGGTGTGAAAGAGTTTTTATAGAAAAAAATTTGCCCACTATAGAAGTCTCTGATGATGCCATTGAAAAATTTGAAATTCTGACTCAAGAGTATAAAGCAAATGCAAAACAGCAAAAAACACCAGAAGTATTTCAGACCATTTTACCAGAAAATGGGACAATTAATGATGGTGATTTAATATATTTCAGAAAAGAGCATAGTGAGGCAGTAGAAATTATACCTGTCCGAATTTCTCGTAAAGTAGATTCAAAATATATAGGAGAACGTATTGATGATCAATTTCGACCCTGCCACAGAGAATGGCTGGGTAAGGAAAAATTGTCTGAAATTGACGATATGCCTGTTAAAAAATTATTGACAAGACATATAGAAGGCTTATGCCCGGCTTGCCGCTTATTTGGAACAGGTTCATACAAAGGTCGATTAAATTTTAGTGCTGCAAACCTGGAAAATAAACCTGAATGGTTAAAGCCAATTAAATCACAAGAAAGGATAACAGGCGACAAATTAACATTACCCTTGCTTGAAAGACCACGCCCAACCTGGTCAATGCCCAATGAAAATGGAAAAATTCAAAAACTACAAATTCCTGGTAGAAAATTTTTTGTGCATCATAATGGATGGAAAGCTGTGGAAAAAGGGATCCACCAAGCAACGGGCAAGCCAATAGAACCTGATGAAAACAACCGCACGGTTCAGGCATTACATAAAGAAAATTCATTTACATTTGAGATTACATTTGAAAACCTTGAATCCTATGAATTGGGTTTATTAATATATACGCTTCAGTTAGAAAAAGGACTTGCCCATAAGCTGGGCATGGCAAAGTCCTTTGGCTTTGGGAGTATAGAAATTGATATTGAGAATCTCACATTAAGATTACATGACGGCCAAATAGCTGATGGAAATTCAAAAATCTCCAATTTAATTGAAGAAGGTAAAAATAAACTGTGTGAACTTTTTGAAAATGAATGGGACAATGTTCCGCATATCAATGCATTAAAAAAAGTATTATTTGTTTCATCAGAAAAAATGAATGTTAATGTATGTTATCCTCCTCTAAAAGAAAATAAGGATACGAAATTACCAGGATACGAAGAAATCAAAGAAACATTCAAAGAAGAAAAAAGGCAGGAACTATTAACCACTCCATGGAAACCATGGCATACGAATAAAGATTGATATGGATAAACAGTTTTTTTTGAATTTATTGGAAAAAGGGGTGGATACTTGGAATCAATGGAGAA
>Ga0272440_1004270_pt1 | contig 10313 bp, 3 predicted proteins | sample SSMMMBAug17_FD_192440 | JGI IMG/M metagenome (GOLD analysis project Ga0272440, IMG submission 192440) | Marine sediment archaeal communities from Little Sippewissett salt marsh, Falmouth, MA, United States - SSM-MMB-Aug17 | ecosystem: Environmental > Aquatic > Marine > Wetlands > Sediment ... | reverse complement strand
GTAAATGATCCGCCCGTTACTCATGATATGAGTGTTAGTCTGGATGAAAATAAGTACCTGTATATCAAACTCAGCACAAGTGATCCTGACAATAATACCTTAACCTATCAAATAATAGAACCACCTTTACATGGAACAGTTTCACTTATGAATAACATTGCAACATACACCCCATACATCTATTACAATGGTCCTGACAGTTTTTCCTTTAAAGCGAGGGATGAAGAATTGTACTCCAACATATCTTCAGTAATGCTTACAATCTATTCTGTTTATTCTCCCCCACTGGCCTATCCCCAAACTGTCAACACCACCGAAGATATGCCCTTTAATATAAGCCTGACCGGTTTTAGTCCTGACAACTTACCGTTGACCTATCACCTCAACACTCAGGCATCACACGGAACGATATCCGGCATACCACCCCATCTGACATATACACCAGCGCCTCATTTTTGGGGGAACGATGCTTTTACATTTTTCGTCAATGATGGAGAGGAAAACAGTGAATCTGCCCAAATCAGTATATTCATCGCACGTTCTGAAAATTATACATTATCACTGTTAACAAACAAAGCAGGTCAAATAAGAATAAACGGCACCACTGTTCTGCCACCCTGGAACAACCCGTTTCCAGCAGATGCCCAGGTTTGTTTTGAAGCTATTCCAAATGTGGACTGGATTTTTCAACAGTGGACAGGTGATAGTGATAGTGCTCAAAATCCCATTTGCATCACAATGGACCGATCAAAAACAATTACAGCTAATTTTGTCAAACAAAGCTTTGTGCTGAATATTTACGGCAATGAAACCATTATGATTAATCAACAGGAACAACAGCTTCCGTTTCGCCAATCTTTTGAGATTCATTCAAATATGATCATCCAGACAAATTCGAATCGTTTTCGATGCTGGGATGGCGATATTCAGTTGTGTGATGATCTCATTGAATTTACCATAAATGAACACATGAATCTCACCCCCATCTTTTACCCCATCCCCATTTGGGAAACACCCATAACTGTTGAAAGACAGGTTGCGGATTCAAGTGTTCAATACACGGGCACAATACATATTGGTATTGCATCACAGGCTTACACAAAACCATTAAAAACGACAGCCGAATTCTATTCCTGCGATATTTTTGCTTATGATCAAGATTTGGAAACCGTTGGTGATGATATTCATCAAGACAATCTTTATGAACATATCTGGAATATCGCAGTCAGTCCGCGTGGAAATATCGGTTCAGTGGTGAATGAAGAAACGGCTGCTATCCGCTGGAATCCTCAAACATTTAGCCCTGAAGGACACTATATCCTGAAAAAAGGGCTTGATGGCACCGGCGAAACGCTCATTGAAAACATGAGAAACACAACCCAATATCTGATCACCGATAAAACCTATCAAGGATTATCCATTGTCTGGAAAAAGTATGATACATTTACATTTCATCTAAACCAGGGATGGAACCTGATATCTTTGCCACTCATCCCGGAAACTACCACAGTAGAAAATCTATTTCCGGATTATACCGTCGCTTATGAATACAAAAATGGCGGCTATTTACCGGTATCAGCATTAGAGCCAGGCAAAGGATACTGGATAAAAGTGCCCAATAATTCAGATTACACAGTGGAGGGAGACTTTTTTTCCAATGACACAATATCATTGACAGCAGGATGGCACTTAATTGGTGCATCAAATCAAGAAACAACACCAATCAGCGACACAGATAGTATTGCGGTTATTTTCCAATATGAAACAGGTGCCTATGTCGTGAAAACAACACTTGAGCCAGGATTGGGGTACTGGATAAAAATGATTCAAGAGGGTGAGTTGAAGATAGTAAAGGAGTAAAAGGGTCGGACCAAGATAAACAGCTAATATTTAGCATAAAACAGCCTTTTTACCCCCTTAAAATGGGCCTATAACGCTCTTTTTGGGGGTAAAAAGAGCGTTATAGAGTTACTGAGGATCAAAAAAATATGCATAAAGCAAATACATATTATTGATACCAGATACGGGTATCAGATTTGTAGGAAGATTGTATCTATAACGCTCTTTTGATACCGAAAAGAGCGTTATAGAGGGTAAAATAGCCCTTTTTTCTTTTTTGGGGTGAAAATTGTTTAAAATTAATGGGTTGGATTGGTCCGCCCCAATAACAATACAGGAGATAAGATGGAAACACATTTTGATGAAGATGTTATTTATTTTAAAGATCTTATGATCACCTTTTGGAAACATAAATTATCATTCGTGATCATATTGTTAATGATGCTTACAATAACGTCTATCTATCTTTATTTTTCAACCAATGAATATAAAGCGAAAGCGACCATTATGCCGCTACAGGGACAACGAAATTTTACAATTCCATTTTTTGAAAAAGCATTTGAAATAAAAGAATTTGAAAACATTTTAAGTGCTAACCTGGCAGCATATTTTCAAGATCCCAATGTGATGTATTTATACTCTATTATGAATAGCAGGGATTTTAATATCAGACTGATAGAAAAAAATAACCTGTTGACTGAAATCTTTCAGAACCAATGGGACCAAAAGCAAAAAAAATGGTTGTGCCCCAAAAAAAACAAACCCACTTCACTAAAAAAAATTATGTATCAAATTATTGGGCAACCCGATCATTGTTGTCCGCCAACACCTATTCAAGGTGCTGAATACATTATTGATCATACCACTATTATTAAGAATCCACGTAAATCACTGTTTATTGATATTGAGTTTATTCATCCATCACAGGCATTTGCTTACAAAGTTTTAAGTATTTATCTTCGCGATCTGGATAAATATGTCAGAGAAAAGGAATATGTCCGGGCAGATGCCAATATCAGATATTTGAATGAAATTATTCAGATTGAGAAGGATGAAGAAATCAGGAAGGGCTTGTTGAGAGTTCGAAATTCTCAACTGCTGATTAAAAAGTATTCAAAAGGAATCAATGACTTTGCTTTTCAGGTGATTGATCCGCCCATTCAAGAAAATACACCATATAAGCCCAGAAGAAAGCTAACGATGTGCTTATCTGTTGCTGCTGGTGTTTTGATATGGTTAACCATTGTCTATTTTAATTATATTCTTTTTGAGAATAAACATCATCAATCCAAGGAGGAAGGCCAATGAAACAACTATTCATTCTTATAAGCATTGTTTTATGCATGTGGGTTTCAAATGTTCCGGCTGTCCAGGATGATTACCACTGGACCCAAACACTTCAAGACACTATTGATATTAAATCAATGGATACCGATAACCAGTTCAATCTTTTTATTGCTGGAAATGTCATGTCCGGAGATTCGGATATTATCATTGCCAAATATGACTATCAGGGGGTTGTGCAATGGAAAAAAATTGTGGGTGGCACTTATGATGATGTTGCGTTTTCCATTGATGTGAATAATTCTAAAGAGCTTGTTGTTGGCGGGTTTATCGGTGGAAATGCCATTCTAAATGATGACGACATTCTTGTAAGCACAGATCAGCCCGAAGATCAAATTAAATACAATGGTTTTATTATGAAGCTTGATTCGACAAATGGCCGTTGCCTCTGGTTTAAAACAGTCAAACAAACCATTGTGTCATGTGTGAGTTTTGCAAAAAATAAGGAGATATTTTATTGTGGTGCATTTCAAAGTGGGTCTGAAGACCTCTGTGAATTGGACCCATTCAATTGGTTTTGTAATAAACGTCAAATCTATACACCCACAATCGATTTTAATCCATCAGATGGAATGGAGGATATTCATAAATCAGAAAATTTCTATCCGCAAATGAATGACAATGGTCAGGCAAAAGGCACGCATTTTCTACCCGATATTTTTATTTCTCATTTATCCAATGACGGCGCATATAAAGGCACCAAAACATATGGCGAACTGAATAAAGGCTTTGTTCCCATTTCCATGAAATTTTTTAATGACCGCATATATCTATCCGGTGCTTTTATGGACATTCAAACCCAGGCCACCCAATCATTTTTAATTCAAACGTCGATGAACTGTGATGAAATGTTTTCACGTACACCTTTTGTCTGGAAATCAACAGACAATATTCAATCAGCACCAATCGATATGGTGATTGATGAACAGGGCAACATATTTCTTGCCAGTATTGAAAATTTTGAAAATTCTATTTCAGAACTGTATTATGGGAATATTATATTGCCGGAAATTCGCAGCAATACAGATGATGTTCTGAAAGGTGTCATTACCCGAATCAACACAGCAGGTCAAGCGACGCAATTATATCACTGTTCAGCAGATGTTGAATTAAGCTTTTTATCCCTGGCTTCATCTCCAGATCATCATCTATATGTGACGGGCTTTTTTGAAGGTAACGCTGATTTTGATCAAAGTGATTTTATTACTGCCGGAAATATGACATCATCTGGAGATGATGATATATTTTTATTGAAAATATCAAACAAGGGCGCATTTCAATGGATCAAAAAATTGGGGGCGTATTCAGGCATTTCCAGGGGACAACGACTGATAATGAAAGGCAGCAGCCTTTGGACAAGTGGTATTTTTTCCAGTGGGTTCAATTTTGCACAGGCCTTTGAATCTTATGATTATCATACGTGTCAATCAGAATTCTGCGCATATGTCTTGAAATTAAATGATAATCATCCACCGGCATTCACGGTTTCCCTTCCTGAAATGCTGACCCTTGTCGAAGATGATTCAAAGTCACTTGAGATTGCTATCAGTGATGCAGACGCTGATTCCTTGACGCTTGAATTCTATTCTTCAAACACGACATTGCTGCCAGATGATCAACTCATTTTCTCAAATAATACGCTTTCGATTCAACCAACATCTAATGAATTTGGAGAATCGCTTGTTTCGGTGGCATTAAGTGATGGTTCTGTTGAAATCCTTGAGCGAATTAATGTAATCGTTCAACCTGTCAATGATCCGCCCTCATTTACCAAAGGATCCAACCAGCGAGTTGATGAAGATTGCGGGGTCCAAACAGTTTCATGGACCGGTCATATGAGTACAGGCCCTTTGAATGAGTCGGATCAGACCATTTCATTTATTGTTCGTCATATAGATAATCCATCCATTTTATCAGGTATGCCAGTGATTTCATCAAATGGTGAGTTAACATACACACCCGCAGAAAATGCATATGGTCAGGCAAGCATAACAATTCACGCCCAGGATGATGGCGGTTTGCTCAACAATGGCAATGATACCAGTGCATCACAGGAATTCATTATCTATATTGACCCCATTAATGACTGCCCATCCTTTTCAAAAGGGGATGACCTGGTTGTGAGCAATTATAGTGGAAAGCAAATCATTTCCAACTGGGCGGCAAATATTCATCCGGGTTATTTTGAAGATAATCAAACCGTTGATTTTTCGGTTACATCAAATAATACGGTTTTATTTACAGATTTACCCATTATTCGTCCGGATGGCACACTGGAATTTACCCCAAATTCTAATGCAACCGGCATTGCAGAAGTCACAGTTTCTGCCCATGACAATGGCGGACTGGATAAGAATGGGTGTAATACAAGTTCCCAACAGACCTTTACCATAACAGTTGAGCCAACATATTATACCTTGTGCCTTGAAATGACAGGACAGGGAAGTGTTCAAATGGAAACCGATCATTCTTCAAATGTCGTGCTGCCAGAATGGTGTGGTCAATTTTTGGCAAATGAAACGATTCAGTTGATAGCCAGGCCGGAAACCAACTGGAATTTTGTTTCCTGGAGCAATGGCCTGTCCTGTACAGCAACCGAAATTCAATATCAAATAACAGAAAATACAACCATTCAGGTGAATTACCACATTAAGCAGGTGATATTGTCTCTTGAAGGCCATACGTCAATCAAAGTCAATCATGTGTTAAACAATCTGCCTGTAACCTTGCCATTTGATTTAAATTCCAATGTCTTTCTAGAGATTGTTGATCCAGATAATTTTATCTGTTGGGCAGGTGATATGGATCAAGATTGTGCGCAAAGCATTTCAATCAATATGTCAAAAGACAAAACGATTGCGCCATTATACGCAAATCCATTTGAATGGCGGGCAGGTATCAAAGGAATATCAGATGCTGATGGTAAAACATGCAGTAGTGAGCTTTTGATCGGAACCAGTATTATTGAAAGAACCCAGGTTGAAGATAGAATAGATGAATATCCATGCAGGATGTTTATTCATATTCCTGAGATCAATGATCGACATTCAGTGTATGTTCAAAAAAATGACAGGCGGTTATATCAATGGAACATTCTTGTCAATCCACACGATAGCACGATAGACCCAAAAAGTAATACTGTCAACATACTGTGGGATCCCACGCAGTTGAGTTCTCTCGGGCATTATTACATGCTGATTGGCTTTGAATCGACAGGAGAAATCATTATATCAGATATGAGACAATCGTCCGAATTATCAGTGACTGGCGCTGATGCTATGCAATATTATTCCATTATCTGGGCATTAGATTATGCAGTCAGTAAGATACATCTAAAAACAGGATGGAACCTGGCATCATTGCCATTTCAGTCAGATACAGGCTTCCCATTGGCTGATTATTTTCCTGAAGCACAAACAGCGTATATATTCAATAATGGAAGCTATATCCAGACAAACAATATCCCGCCGGGTAAAGGATTTTGGATAAAAATTCCAGAAGACAAAACTTACATCTTTATGGGAGAACCCCTAAATTCTTACACAGAAACATTCTCCGAAGGATGGCATATGGTTGGAAGCAGTTTTCATTCATCTCAACCCGTAACCGAACCAGAAGATTGTATACAAGCCATATTTGTCTATAAAGAGGGATCATATCAACAGGCAACACGCCTTGAACCTGGATTGGGTTACTGGGTTAAAATAAGAGAAGAATGTATCAGCAGGGTGGGTTCAAACTAATTTTCTAAAAGACGATGTTCAAGCTTTAGTATTGTCCGATTTTAAACATAAACTCAGGAGGATAACAATGAAATTCATTCAAAAATCTAATATCAACATGCATTTTTGTTTTCATCAGTTAGTTCATATTTGCTCAGGAACAACCAAATGTGGAGATTGGAAATTGGGGTCGGATTCAAAATGTATTGATTATCTCAACCAAATACTGAAAGATGATTTTGAGTCAAAACTTATTCTTTCAAAATCCAAATCTCTGTGAGTTAATCCACGCGGGAATATTGGCAATGAATTGTCTGAAACAACGGCAACGATAAGGTGGAATCCACAAACTTTGAACGTAAAAGGATGAACTTAGAAACGATTTTGACGGAACAGGTGAGACAATTGTTGCGGATTTGAGAAGTATCACAAACTATCAAGTCACCGGTTATTCATGAACACGTAGAGACAAGGTCTGTCTGCCTTGTCTCTACGAACTCGTATCCGGGTATTTGAATTATACCGGGGATATTCATTTTCGAAAATTACCTCAATATAAAAAAAGGAGGCATAATGAAATCATTTAGGTTATCAACTTTTTTATTGAATTGCCTGATAATATACCTATCAATATTATCTGTCTTGATCTGTTCAATATGTAAAACGCAATCTGCATTAGCTGCGGACGGTGATGTAGTAATGCATTATGATGTATATGAAAAAAGTTCAACTGGATATAATTGCGTGATTGCTGAAGGCTGCACAATGGTATTTAGTTCCAGTGGAGAAGTTATAAGTGCAGATGGAAACTGGATAATCGAGCTTGCTTTTGGTTGTTATCATAATATCAAAACAAATGCTGTGATTGATTATGAAACATACGCACCTTTGGCTAATGGCTCCAAAGCTTATACTATCGATGTTGGAGGAAATTCATATCCAATTACATTGCCGATTAAAAATAGACTTGAGATTACCGATCAACATATGCGGATCGCAGAAAATGCACAAAATGGTGATGTTGTTGGCCGTGTATATATCAGCTCATATGATCTGGCAGATTTTAGCCCAACATTTACGTTACAAGGCGGAAATATTAATAATGTTTTTGCATTCTCGAATGCTTCCGGCGGAACGGTCGTTGTCAATGATGCAACAAAATTGGATTACGAAAATATTGATGATTATAATTTGACTGTTCAAGTGGGCAATGGCACTTACACAGAAACCGCAAATATTTCCATTTCAGTAACCAATGTGAGTGATAGTCCTGTGATTGAAAATCAAGTATTTTCAATTGATGAAAACAGTAATGCCGGATCGACAGTAGGATCAGTTATTGTTACTAAAGCATATAATTATAACTTAACTTACGATATTACAGCCGGAAATACTGGCAATGCTTTTACCATTAATTCTTCCAATGGTATTTTAAAAGTTAATAATAAAAGCTCTTTAAATTATGAAATAGATCAAGCTTTCACTTTAACAGTTCAAGTGTTTGGAGGAGAATATACACCCTCTGCGCAGATGAGGATCAATATCAATGATGTTAACGAACCGCCTGTGATCAATAATCAAAGCTGTTCTATTAATGAAAATGCAGCACCCGGAACAAATGTATATACTGTTTTCGCAACTGATCAGGAAGACGATTCGTTAACCTACAGAATCAGGGGGGGTAATGCAGGGAATGTTTTTTCTATTTCTGAAACAACCGGTGTCATTCAAATTATAGACTCTCTTAACTATGAATATATGTCAACATATAATTTAATAGTAAGTGTAACAGATTCAGAATATACAGATACTGCGACCATTAATATTGATATCATCGACGTAAATGAACCACCATCATTGAGCGATAAAAGCTTATCTGTCAATGAAAACAGTCCAAATAATACCCAAATAGGAAGTGCGATTTATGCAACAGATCCGGATGTGAGTGATTCAACATTCTCTTACAGCATCATTGGCGGATCTGGCACAGATGTATTTCAGATTAGTTCAAACGGTCAACTGTCTGTTAAAGATAACAGTTTACTGAATTATGAGAGCGGAACAACATCATACACATTAATTGTTCAGGCTTCAGACCCGCATGCTTTAAGTGATACTGCTGTCGTAACGATTAATTGTAATAATGTGAATGAAAGTCCTGCCATTTCACCGCAATCATTTATTCTTTCTGAAAATATAGCAAATGGAACTGCTGTCTACACTGTGGTATCCAGTGATCCTGACATGACATATTCTCCTTATGTAAATAATGTGTATAGCATCACAGGCGGAAGTGGTAGTTACGGGTTTAGCATCAGTACAAATGGAATTATTTATGTTTCAAACAATTCTTTATTGAACTATGAATCACAAACAATGCTTCTGTTAACCGTACGTGTTGAGGATGCGCTTGATAGCAGTCTTTATGCTAATGAAACAGTCTTTATTACATTAATAAATCTTAATGATAATTCTCCAATGATCATATCACAAACATACAGTGTTGGAAAGTTTTGCACAAATGGTGTCAAAGCAACGCCGAATGATGTTTCCCTTGCAACTGATGCAGATGGAGACTTACTGACATATACTATTATCAATGGAAATATTAACAATGCGTTTTCTATTACGAATGATGGCTTTTTTCTTATCAACAATGCTGATCAGATAAAATATTCCAGTACTGTATCATATTTTATTGGAATTGCAGTAACTGATGGCACTTATACAACAACAGGTACCATCCGCGTGAATGTTGAGAACTATCCACCATTAATACGATCCATTGATGATGTAATCACAAAAATGCAAACACCGAAAGTTACAACAATTAATGTCATTGATTCAATTGGAGATTTACTAACCCTGACAGTATCTTCAAATAATGAAGATGTATTGCTCAACGATGATGAGCACATAAAAATTGCAAATGCAGGGACAACGTATCATTTTACTGTTGAGAACTCTCCTGAAATAATACCTTTAACAGTGCTACCAACAAATATGACTGGAACCGCACAAATAAATGTAACAGTGACAGATTCAACAGGTCTCACTGATACTAAATCTTTTGGGCTCATTGTAGATGGTCAACCAGAGTTTTACCAGTTTACTGGCAGAATACCCGACACAGGCCAGACCAAATGTTATGATAATGAAAAAGAAATTCCATGTCCAAATTTAGGTGAAGATTTTTATGGGCAGGATGCAAATTATAATATTAATCCACAGTCTTTTACAAAATTAGATGTTTTGGGGAATGACCTTCCTGATTCGGCAACTGAGTGGACAATGTTGCGTGATAATATTTCAGGGCTTATTTGGGAGGTTAAAACAGATGATGGGTCGATTCATGATAAGGATAATACATATACGTGGTATGATAGCAATCCTGAAACAAATGGGGGA
>Ga0272440_1004269_pt1 | contig 10314 bp, 5 predicted proteins | sample SSMMMBAug17_FD_192440 | JGI IMG/M metagenome (GOLD analysis project Ga0272440, IMG submission 192440) | Marine sediment archaeal communities from Little Sippewissett salt marsh, Falmouth, MA, United States - SSM-MMB-Aug17 | ecosystem: Environmental > Aquatic > Marine > Wetlands > Sediment ... | reverse complement strand
TTTGTCATATGATGATATTTTATCTACACTTTCTTATTTCTACAAACTGAAGTCGTGCCCAGCTGAAGCTGGGGGTGTTAGACCCTTTGGGGACTAGAAATATTTTTATACTCTAAAAAATTTAGTTAATCTTAATTCTGATCTCACGAAAAAAATTATTAGGAAATTTTTGCCTCAACTTTGTTAAAATTTCCTCAGAAAATAAGAAAATTTCTTGACTAATCGCAGAATTATCAGCAAAAATTTGCAAATTTCCATTTTTAAAACTTTGAATTTTAAATTTATAATCAGGAAATTTTTTTTCTAAAATTTTAGTAGAAAAAAAAATAATTTCGGCAGCAATAGCTTGAGATAAAAATTTTCTTTTTTTTAAAACTGATTTTAAAATTTGACGCAAAACTCAAAAAAAAATTAAGGTTCAAAATAACTTTAGAGGATTTTTTCTAAACATCTTCATGAGAATATCATAAAAATTTTCTTTTCGATAATTGAATCTAAGTCTACATTCTTTTAGATAAAAATTTAGGACCTAGCTTAAACCTTTTTTTTGTAATAAATTTAGACCAAATATAATATTTTGAAAGTAATAATTTTAGCTGGTGGTTTTGCGACAAGGCTTTGGCCTATTACCGAAAAATATCCCAAACCACTTTTACCAATTGCTGGAGAACCAATTATTAATTTTTTAGTTAAAGATTTACCTTTAGATTGCAATATCATAGTTTCTACAAATTCTTTTTTTGCTGATACTTTTCAAAATTGGAAAAAAAAATTTTTTCCCAAAAAAAAAATAAAAATTTTTGTTGAGAATTCTGAATCGGAATCAGAAAAAATAGGTGCTTTAGCAGCGGTGGCTTTAGCTATTAAAAAATTCAATATTAAAGATAATTTACTAGTTTTAGCTGGTGATAATTTTTGTCAGTTTTCATTAAAAGATTTTTTGGCTAGTTGTGACAAAAATCCAAATTTAGCTGCTTTTGATATCGGTGAGAAAAAATTAGCCAAAAAATTTGGAGTTGTTATTCCCGGGGAAAAAAATTTCATAAAAAATTTCAAAGAAAAACCAGAAAATCCCACTAGTACTTTGATTTCAACTGGATTTTTATTTTTTCCGCAGAATTTGTTAACCGAAATTTTAGAATTTTCTAAAAAACATTCTGATAATTTGGGTGGAATTTTTGAATATTTTTTACAAAAAAATATTTCCGTGCAATTTTTTAAATTTTCAGAAAAATGGTTCGATATTGGAAATTTTTCTGATTTTTTAGCAGCTAATAAATTTAAACTTAATGGGAAAACTAAAAATTTTGGAAAAAAACTCAGTAAAAAAAATACTTTTTTGGGTGGAAATTTTTTAGGTGAAAATTGCCAATTATCAGAAACAATTTTGGAAAATGCTATTATTGACTCTAGTTCTATTTTGGAAAATTGCACTATTCGCAATTCTTTTATTGGAAAAAATTGTCATTTACGAGGAGTAGATTTGCAATTTGTTGCTTTACGTGAAAATTCAATTATTTTGGAGTAATTTTCAAAAATTTGAATTTTTTAAAAATTTCCTTAAAATGCGGCATAATTTAAAAAATTAAAATGACTATCCAAATTTTTTTAGTATTTTTGGTAATTTTGGGTGCTTTGTTTTTATTTGTAACTGAAAAATTACCAGTGGATTTAACAGCTTTTTTGGTTATGCTTGTTTTAATGGCTCTTGGTATTGTTTTTCCTGATGAATTTCCTAGCGTTTCGGAAGGTTTGTCTGGATTTTCCAGTTCAGCTACTATTACAGTTTTGGCAATGTTTGTTTTGTCATCTGGTGTGCAGAAAACTGGAGCGGTACATAAGTTAGGAAAATTTGTTTTTGGTTTTGTTGGTAATTCTGAAGTTTTACAGATTTTAGCAGTTGGATTACTTGTTGCTCCGATTTCTGGCTTTATTAATAATACTGCCGCAGTAGCAATTATGTTACCAATGATTTTAGATTTGAGTAAAAGATCTGGTGTTTCTGCTACCAAACTTCTAATTCCGCTTTCTTTTTTTGCTATGCTTGGTGGTACTTTAACTTTAATTGGAACTTCCACTAATATTTTAGCCAGTGAAATTTTACAAAAATCAGCTAATTTTTCCCGTGAAATTGGGATGTTCGAATTTTTGAAACTGGGTTTAATAGTTTTGATTATTGGTTTTGTCTATATCATTTTTATTGGTCGTTTTTTGCTACCCGATAGAAAAAATAGTAATTCTCAATCGGATGATAAAGATGATAATACTATTTTTTTGACTGAAGTAGTTATTAAAAAAGGTAGTAAATTTATTGGAAAAACTTTACATGAACTGAAATTTTCTGAAAAAAACGAGGTTCAAGTTTTAAAAATTGTTCGTGGTGGACAAACTTTTATAAAAACAATTAATGAAAAAATTTTAGAAGAAAATGATATTTTAGTTATTAAATCTGACGAGCAAAGAATTATTGATTTATATAAAAAAGGTGATTTGAAATTATTGCCAAATTTTGACGAAGATATGAGAAGCCGTACTATGGATAGTGGAAAAATTGTTAAAGTTTTATTGCGTTCTGCTAGCCTTTTTCATGATCGCAGTTTAGATGAAATTAAATTTTGGAAAAAATTTGGTGCAATAGTAGTAGGTATAGATCGAGATGATTTTTCTGGAAAAAGATTAGGTAGCTTAAGACTAAAAATAGGTGAAATTCTTTTAATTCAGGCTTCATCAGTTAATTTACAAAAAATAAAAAATTCTGATGATTTTCTGATTTTAGAAACCATTGAAGAAGAATTTAATTCTACAAAAATGAAAACAGCAATTGGTATTGTGGCTGGTGTAGTTTTAATTTCAGCTTTTACGCCTATTCCAATTTTAATTGCGGCTTTATCCGGAATTTTATTAATGGTTTTAACAAAATGTATTCAGCAAGAAGAAATTTATGATTCTGTTTCATGGGTAGTAATTTTTTTATTAGCAGGAATAATTCCGCTAGGAGTAGCTATGGAAAAATCAGGTGCAGCCAGTTTTTTGGCAGGAGGAATTCAAAATATTGGGAATAATATTCCGCCAATAATTTTATTAGGTATTTTTTATTTAATTACTACCATTATGACTGAAATTATATCTAACAATGCTGCTGTAATTTTGTTACTTCCGGTAGCTATTTCTGTTTCCGAAAAATTAAATTTAAATCCATTCCCATTTGCTTTGGCAGTTATGTTTTCTGCATCAACCAGTTTTTTAACGCCAGTTGGATATCAAACAAATACGATGGTATATGGTTCCGGCAATTACAAATTTTCTGATTTTATAAAAATTGGTGGACCATTAAACTTAATTTTATTATTCGCAACTACTTTTTTTATCTCTCTTTTTTGGCCTTTATCGAATTGAAAAATAATTTTGTTAAAAAGCATTTTTTTTGATAAAATAGCCTGAAAAAACAAAATAGAAATATGAATATTAAAAAAACAAATCTATTAGGAATTGTCAATCTTGCTGATCCGATTTTTGATGTTGGTGAAAATAGTGGAATTGAGTTTGGCTTAAAACAAGTTTTTCAATATCTAACTGGATCAGGAATTATTCGAAATGATAATTTAATTGCCGTTGTTTTAGGTTGGGTAAATTTTTTTTTAGTTTTACTAGGTACAGCTGCATTTGTTTCTTTTGTTTGGGCTGGTGGTCTTTATTTAACAGCTTTTGCCAATGAACAAAATGCTGAAAAAGCTAAAAAAATAATGCAATTTTCTGGTATTGGCATTATTGTTATTTTGATGTCTTATGCTTTGGTTTCAACTTTAATTCGTGCTACAATATGATCTTGAGAAAACTTTTTTTAGGCTTTTTAGTTTCATTTATATTTTTAACAAACGGAAATTATTTACCAATTACTTTTGCAGCTAGTGATAGTGAAAATTTTGTTCCTGGACAAACATCAAATAATGATGAAAATGGCAGCACAAAACCAGCCTTTAGTCCACCTGATTCTACTCCATTAGATGCATCAATGCGTGAAAGTGATATTCGTATTCAAGTTTTGAAGATTATTAATTATGTACTAGGTTTTGTTGGTTTAGTTTCCATTATTGCCCTAATCTATTTTGGTTTTATGTGGATTACGGCTGGTGGTGACGAAGGGCAATTTACCAAAGGAAGAAAAGGGATTTTATACACAGGGGCCGGTATTTTATTAATTTTACTTTCCTTTTCATTAGTTAATTTTGTCATTAATTCTACTAGCGATATTGAGCAAAATACAGATGATGGTGGTTATGAAGATTTAACTCAATCGTATGATGAAAATCAGCCTGACGATAAAGATCCGTCTAGTGACAAAGATCCAAATTCAGATAATTCTGATAATGATGATAATCAAAATTCAGGCAATTCCAATAATGGCAATGTTAATAATCAAAATTCTGGTAACACTTTTTCAGGTGATAATGTTGGTGATTCTCGTACCCAAGAACAAAGTGGTAGTCAAAATTACCAAGATATAACTGAAAAAATTGAAAAAGAAACTGAAGAAACTATTGAAAAAATTATTGAAGAAACTATTGAAAATATAGAAAATTTTTCTGAAAACCAAAAAAACATTGATGACGATAAAGAAGATATTGATCAGGAAATTTTTCAAAAAACAATCAAAAATATTCAAAAATTAAAAAAAGAGATTGCAGAAATTGCGGAAAATTTTTCATCTGATTCAGGTATTTTTGAAGAAATCCAAACTTTAGCAACAAAAATTAACGACATTGAAAATAATACTGAAATTTTTTCTGATCCGGATAAAATTATGGAACAAGAAGAAATTATTAAATCATTACAAGAAGAAATTGAAGAAACTATCGAAGAAATTACCAATTTACCAAAAATGAATGCGGTTATTTTGGCAGCACCAGCAACCGGATCAGCTCCTTTGACTGTTTCTTTTTCCGGACTTGAGTCTTCTGATCCTAGTAATACAACTGTGGCTGATCAAAATTTTTCTTGGAGTTTTGTTGATAATGATGGACGAAATAATGATTTAGGAATTGGTCCTTTAAAAGTATATACTTTTGAAAATCCAGGAAGTTTTGTAGTTAAATTGAACATTAAAACAGCTTCTGATCAAGATGTTTTACCAGATGACGCTTATTTTATTGTTAGAGTTTTACCACCAGAAACTAAGGCTAATTTTTTAATTGAAAATGAAATAGTTGGAACTTTAAAAAATGTTTCCTTTCGACAAGCGCAAAATGGTATTGATTTTGATCCAAAAAATTCGACCTCTTCTCCCGGTGCAAAAATAATTGAATATTTATGGAATTTTGGTGGTGGAGATTTAGAAAGTTTTTCAGAACCAAAAACAGTTCGAAGAAATTTTATAAAAGTTGGTAAGAATCACATCAAATTAACAATTTTGGATAATACCGGTAAAAAATCTTCTAAAGAAGTAACCCTAGTAGTCAAATCAACTATGGCAGTTATTGATATATCATCTAAATTAGCTCAAGCAGATGAAAAAATTATTTTTGATGCCACTGATTCGTCTTTTGAAAATCAAAATATTGAAGAATATTATTGGAAAATATCTGGACCAGAAGGATTTTCGGATTTTGAAAGTTCTGCCTCCAGATTTTCTAGATCTTTTAAAATTCCTGGTGAATATAATGTTGAATTAAAAATTATTGATTTTGCTGGTAATGAGATGTCAACGGTAGATAATTTTTCTATTCAATCCAGACCACCAGTAGCTAGTTTTAATTTTGCGACCAAAAATGATTCTGAACCATCTAATATTCGTTTTGATGCTACTTCTAGTTATGATCCAGAAAATGAAAAATTATTTTTCTCTTGGGATTTTGATGGTGATGGAAAATTAGAAGTACAAAAATCAGAAAACCCAGTAGCTTTTTTTAAATTTTCTGAAGCAAGATTTTTTAGACCAAAATTAATTGTAGAAGATGCCATAGGAGAAAAAGATGAAACTGTACGTGATTTAGAGATTGTATCAACTTTAAATATTGATTTTACAGCAAATCGTTTTGTGGCACAGCGTGGTACTGAAATTGTTTTTAATGCTATTTCTAAAGATGCTATTTCTTTTCATTGGGATTTTGGTGATGATATGACTGAAGTTGCTGATCAAAAAGTAATTCGACACACTTTTGGAGAGGAAGGAAAATATCAAGTTAAATTAACTGTTTTCAATTCCCAAGATGAAAGTAATACTGTTGAAAAGACAATTTTTATTGGTGATGGAGAATCTCCAGTACCAATTTTCAAAGTTTTTTTAGATAACGAATTAGTTTTACCACAAAAAAATTTGTGTGGATCAGGACAGGATGGAATTTTAATGACACGAGAAAAAAGTTTACGAATTGACGCTTCTGATTCCATTAATGTTGATGGTGGAAAAAGTAATTTGGATTTTTTTTGGAATTTTTATGATGGTACTTTTCAGACTGGTAAAACAGTTCAAAAAAAATTTTCAGAAATTTCTAATCAAGAAAAATGTCAAAAAATTTCTATGGTTATAAAAGATAAAACTACCGGAAAAACTAAAAATTCTGACAATATTTTTGTGTTAATCAAAAATTCACCACCAATTTTTTCCAAATTTTCAGTTTTAAATTTAGAAAAAGAATGTGTAGCTCCTTGTTATGCTTCTTTGCAAATTGAGGGAGCAAGAGATTTAGATGGCCATATTTCTCAATATCGTTGGTGGGCTTATCGTGAGGGCGATAATGAAAAAATGGACTTACATACTACCAGTGAACCAAAAACAATGTTAACTCTATATTCTCGAGGATTAGAAAATACAAAAAATACTTTCTTTTTTGTCGCCGAAATTTTAGATAATGATGGTACTATTATTAATTCTGAAAAATTTTCTGGTAAATCAACTGGAATTACCGTTAAAAATCCAGAAAATCCACCACCAAATGTTGATTTTATAGCTGATCGGGTTTTGATTAATGAAGGGGAAGATATTAATTTTAATGCTGAAGTTATTGATCCAACTGGAGAAGAAATTCCAAATAATGCTTATTTTTGGGATTTTGATGGTGATGGTAATATTGATGATAATTCCTCTGGTAAAAGTGTTAGTTGGAATTTTAAAGAAGCAGGAGAATATGAAGTTTTATTAAAAGTAAAAATTCGTGGAATTTCTGCCAGTAAAACTAGAAAAGTTTTTGTACAAAGAAAAAAAGAATTACCTTTTGCTGAATTTTCAGAAAATCATAGTGGTTTTTTAATTTTGTTTGATGCTGGAGGATCAAAATTTGATTCTCAAATTCCGGAAAATGGCTTGGAATATTTTTGGGATTTTGATATCAAAACCGATTCGGATGGAAATGGAATTCCTGATGATGATAAAGATGCTAGTGGTGTTAGAGTAAAAAATATTTTTACTAAAGCAGGAAATTACACTGTTCAACTTTTGGTAAAAGATAATCTTGGTAAAACCGATATTCTACAAAGAGAAATAAAAATTGAAAAATCAGGTAGTTTATCTAGTGAAGAAAGTTCTTCTATTCGCAATATTCAGCTACTTTCTAATGCACCAATGGCTTCTTTAGAATTAGCAATTTCCGAAAAAAATACTTCTGGTCGAAAACCAGTTTCTGTTTTTGCTTTTGCTATTGATGGTGATGGACAAACTTTTTCTGGACCAATTGAATTTAAAATTTTGAAAGGTGATGCTGATGTTTTTCCTTATAAAACAAATGTAGTTGATGGTGAAGCTTTTACTAAAATTACTCCTGGTGAAAATTTTGGAAAAATAATTATTCAGGCCAAAATTTCAACTGTATTTGGTGAATTAACTGAAAATATTTCCTTTTCTTCTGTACCATGAAAAAAATAATTTTATTTTTATTATTTTTTATACCGGTTCACGTTTTTGCTAGTGGAAAAATTTTTTTTCAACCAGAAAAACCACTTAGAATAGAAGCCAGAACTACAATTTCACGAGCAAAGTTTTCTTGGATTATTTCCCGTCAGGAAGAAATTTTGGAAAAAGTTGAGGGTTCCACTTTTTTATATACCTTTTCTGATCCTGGAAAATATCTTGTTAATTTGGTTGCTAAAAATGATTTTGGCGAATTTGAATCAACACATGTTGAAATTATTATTGGTCAACAAGGTGAAATTTCTAGAATGAGTAAACCACTCAAAATTAATTTGAGCACCTTGCCAGAAAAAAATGATAAAAACGAAATTTTATTAAATCCTAAAAATCCTAAAATTATTTTTTCTTTACAAGAAAGCTCTGGCAATATTGTTGAATATCGTATTGATACTAATATTTTTGAGGATTCTGATGGTGACGGAAATTCTGCTAATGATGTTGACAATAAATTTGATGCTAGTTTTTTAACTGGCAGTCCTTTTCCAGTTATTTTCTCTAATGAAAATAATGAAATTTCTGCTAGAGTAACAATCCTGGATGAAGAAAAAAACTCTATTTCTGAAAATATTCAAATTAAATTTTTAGAGGATTCCAATCAAAAATCTAAAAAATTAACAGCAAAAATTTCTACTATACCAGTTGCAAACGAAAATGGAGAAATTATTTTTACTGGAGATTCAGCTAATATTGCTGTTTTTGCAGGAGAATCATTAGGGAATGTTGTTCAGTTTTGGATTGATGAAGATATTAATTTTGATTCTGATGGAGATGGAAAAACTGATAATGATATTGATAATAAAGAAGATCCAAGTTTTAAAACTGGTGAAATTTATGAATTTTTAGCGAAAAAAAATTCTGAAAAAAATTATCAAATTTTTCAGTTAATTATAGTGGATAATGAAGGAAATGGCAGTCGTTTACAACGAAAAATTCTTTTTGAACCAGAGTTAGAAATTAATTTTTCAAATATTAATGATTTTCAAGTTTTACCTAATAAAGAAGAGGTTTTTGTGAATAAAGATGTTTTTTTTGAAATTTTTGGTGCTCCCAAAAATGCTAATTTTTATTGGGATTTTGATAGTGATGGGAAAATTGATAAAAATGGACCAGAAATTTCAGCTGGTTATCGTTTTTTTAAAGCAGGAGAATTTGAGACTATTGTTAAAATGGTTGTTGATGAAGACGAAATTACTAAAAAAGTAAAAATTTCTGTTTTGCCAGCCAAAGAACAAGAATTTTCTTCACAAGAACCAATAGCAGATTTTAATTTATCCATTGATAAAAATCTTATTAAATTTGAAAATTTGTCTAAAGCTGATGAAAATTTAGCTAATCAAGATTTAATTTTTGATTGGAGTTTTGGTGATGGATTTTTTAGCACAGAAGAAAATCCAGAATATTCTTATGCCGAATTAGGTGATTTCTTGGTTACCCTTAAAATAACTGATTCTGTTGGTAAAATCTCTAAAAAAACCACTGAAATTAATATTTCTGAAATTCTTTTTCCTCCAACTTACGAAAAATCAGCACATAATGATAACCAAGAAAATCAAAATTTGAATTCAGAAAATGAAAATAATACTGAAGAAAATCCAGAATCTTCTCAGCAAAATACAAATTTTGAAAATGAAAATAGTAAAAATACAGAAAAAATTGTTGAAAAAAATAAATGGCCAATTTTGCAAATTATTTTTGGAATTACCGGTTTAATTCTTGTAATTTTCATAATTAATTTTATTGTACAAAAAATTAAGCATCCTGAGTTAACAATTACAGAAAATTTTTCTTTAATACTGAGAAGAATTTTTGGAAAAATTAATTATGAAATTAATGAAAATGAAATTTTAGAAGGTAGTTCGTTGGAAAACAATGAAGAATCTCATGGAATGATTTCAGAAGAAAATGAGAAATTTCATAATAGCAACGAAGAAATAGAAAATAGTGAAAACGATAATCAAGAAAATTTTACCGAAGTAGATGATATTTCTGATGATTTGTCAGAAAACACTGAAGATGAAGAAAATGATGAAAACGAAGAGGAGGAGGAAAATTACGAAGAAAGTGAAGATGAAGAGGAGGAAGAAGAGGAATTACCTCCGTTAGCAAAAAATGATGGTGCAGTTCCACCATGGTTACAACAAGCTCAAGAAAATTTAAGTGAAAATGAAATTGATAATAATTCCGAAAAAAATAATCTAGAAAAACAAGAAGATAACAGTGAAGAAAAAAAAGATAACAGCAACGAAGAAATAGAAAATAGTGAAAACGATAATCAAGAAAATTTTACCGAAGTAGATGATATTTCTGATGATTTGTCAGAAAACACTGAAGATGAAGAAAATGATGAAAACGAAGAGGAGGAGGAAAATTACGAAGAAAGTGAAGATGAAGAGGAGGAAGAAGAGGAATTA
>Ga0272440_1004268_pt1 | contig 10316 bp, 6 predicted proteins | sample SSMMMBAug17_FD_192440 | JGI IMG/M metagenome (GOLD analysis project Ga0272440, IMG submission 192440) | Marine sediment archaeal communities from Little Sippewissett salt marsh, Falmouth, MA, United States - SSM-MMB-Aug17 | ecosystem: Environmental > Aquatic > Marine > Wetlands > Sediment ... | reverse complement strand
TATATGATAAAACTTCTGTATACCCGAAAATTTATGATCGCCTACTTACTTACATGCTACGTCCGATTATAAACACGGGACGCAGAGCGTCCATGATGCATTCCCACGCAGAGCGTGGGAACGAGGGAAATAAATATGCCAGGAAAAACCAAAGTTGGACGATCATAAATATTTTTTACGTTGAGTTTATATTTTCATTGCTCAAAAAATTTTTTCCACTTTTTTATTTTTAGCTTTGTAACTTTAATTATTGATTTTATGCTTGTTTTACAATATTATTCACAAAATAAATTCCATGAGAAACGGATATTAGCGTACATACAATATTCAAGTTAAAAGAAATCAGACAGTTACTTAAGAGGCATTGTTTTGTTAAACGGCAGAGCCGCCAGAGTCTGTGAACGCGCAGTAAAAATGTACAATCTCGGCAATTGCAAGAACAGCGTAGGGCTAAAGCCGGATTTAGCCTTAAAGCCAACAACAAACAATAGCCGAATCATAGTCCATCATTAAATCAGATGAATCAGAGTTCAGACAATTAGACATTCCTTGTTTGTAACAAAAAGGAGCCAATGATGAATTTTTTTAATACAGCCGGGCCTGTCAATTGCGACATGCACTACTGTCTTCCGCCATTAAGTCGGATAAAGGAAAACAAAAGCAGGAGGTGGTAATCGAACTGAAAATCAGGTGCAGCACGACGCAAAAATCCATTCAAAAAGGCATTAGCCAGACATGGGAATATATGGATAAATGTGGTGCCAGCGAAGGTCATCTGGTGATATTTGATCAGCGTAAGCGGAAATCATGGAAAGAAAAAATTTTTATGCGAAAGGAGTCAATCAATGATTGTAAAATTTGGGTCTGGGGCATGTAACGTCTGAACTATGATTCAACTGATTTATGTTGAAAATATATTAACCCATACGAACTGTTAAGGTCTTATGATAAAATCAAATTTAATACCCGTTTTTCCCATAAAACGATTGACTGATATCATTGTTTCAGGACTACTCATCATGCTTTGTCTGCCAGTTTTTTTTATGATTGTTCTGGTGATGCAAATTAACATGTTGCTATGCCCAGAAGATCGCGGTTCATTTTTTTTTCGTGAAAAACGCATATCACGTGGAAAACCATTTAATATATTCAAATTCAGAATGGTCAAACAGTTTCTGGCTGAAAAGGCACATCAAACCAATACCTGCATTCGAGACTTTGAAAATGATTTGCAGCAATTAACCTGGACAGGCCGAAATCTGTTGAAAAGCAGATATCTGGATGAACTCCCGCAGCTTTTCAATATATTCAAAGGAGATATGAGTCTTGTGGGCCCCCGCCCATTGGTCATTCCTTTGGTTGAAGCTCAAGTTAAACAGGGAATCACATTTAGAAATCAGATCATCGCCGGTTGGACCAGTATCGGACAGATTCAATACAAGGGAATAATGATTAATAAAGAGTGTAATCGTGAAGATTTGGATCAACAATACGTTGATTTTTGCAAAAATAACAATCAATGGCGCATTTGGTTGTTTGATATGTGGGTATTGTTTCGAACCTTTCGGGTTTTGTTTGAAGGTAAAGGTATTTAATTCATGCGCTGCCATAATAATTATGAATAGTCAACCAACCATCAATATTCTGGATATTGCAATACAAACAACCTGTTTGCGCCACACAATTCAAACCATTACGCAATGGATTCAAAAAAAACAGCAGCATTATGTATGTGTACGAGACGTACATGGCATTATACAATGCCAGAAAGATCCTTTTCTGAAACAGATCCACAACAACAGCGGATTGACTGTTCCTGATGGCATGCCGCTGGTCTGGATTGGACGAATGATGGGATATCGCCAGATGGGAAGAGTCTATGGCCCCGATTTGATGAAGTTGTTGTGCAAGCAGTCAGTAAAAAAAGGATTTACCCATTGTTTGTATGGGGGAAAAACAATTGCCCAGGTTCAGGCTGTAAAAGAATACCTGGAAAAGGAATATAAAGGGATTCAAATAAATGGTGCTTTCTGCCCACCATTTTCTTCATTTGTTAAATTTGATGATAATCAATTGCTTTCTCATCTGCATTCAAATAAAATTGATATTTTGTGGATTGGTGTGGGAACACCAAAGCAGGAATACATTATGGCGCATTTGAAAAAGCATACCCATACAAATGTAATCATTGGCGTTGGTGCAGCCTTTGATATTCTTTTAAACATTCAGTCTGAAGCCCCGGATTGGATCAAACATACCGGTTTCCAATGGCTTTTTCGGGCCATACAGAATCCCAAACGTTTAGGGAAGCGATATATGAAAGTTGTGCCCTCATTTATTTTTTTGATGTTACGACAATTCTTAAAAACCAGAGGCAAATAGCAAGAAACTCATGAAACATACATTTATTCATTATATACTTGTCATGATTTACATTTTAACTGATTTTATCATTACCAACGCAATGATCATTGGTGCGTATCTGATATATCGATTCCTTTCAATTGGAAAAGAAGTTGTTTACACAACGCCAGAACTGTTTATTGCCAGTATAACATCATCGGGATTGATTGTAATAACCCTACAGATTGTTCATGCCTATGACAACGAGTCCAGTTTCTTAAACATGAAAGAGATTGAGCGCGTTGTCAAAGGAGTGACATTCGGATTCTTTATTATCGGCATGGCTCTCGTTTTGGGACGATTCCTGATCTCAAGGTATGTCTTTGTGTTTTCTTATATGCTCACCATGATTGCTTTAACAGGTATAAAAATGCTGTTCTTTCATATTTTATCCACAGACCCCTGGATAAAAGCATTACAAAAAAAAGTCCTTATCTATGGTGCAGACCCGGTAGGTAAAAATCTATACAGGGCATTGGTCAATTCACCGCGCCTGCGAATTGCGCCTGTTGGATTTATTGATGATCGCCTTGAAAAGAAAGGCGAAATAATAAATGAAAATGGATTTCACACAAATCAATCTATCAACGTTTTGGGCAGTTATGCAGATCTTTTGCATTTAATACAGACCCATGATATTTCCGCCATTTATGTCAGTTCATACAATTTAACTGCAAAAAAATTAAAGCAGATCATGACAGATCTAAAACAATACCCGGTACAGGTTTTTCTGGTGCCGGACTACCAGGGGATTGTATCAGCAAATGTCAATATAGACAGAATTGATGATATTCCGGTAATGTCAAACTTATCAAACCAACGTAATACATATTTATGGTTGAAACGATTTCTGGATCTTTTGCTGGGAGTCTTGCTCACTGTCATTTTTATTTTTTTATTACCGATTATTGGCCTGTTAATCAAATTTGATTCAAAAGGGCCGATATTTTTTCGACAGATTCGGGTGGGAAAGAATAATCATCATTTTTATATATACAAATTTCGGACAATGACATGTGATGTCAACCCTTATGCCCTGAAACCTGAAAACAGTAATGACAGGCGCGTGACAAAAGCAGGCCGATGGCTTCGGAAGACAAGCCTTGATGAATTGCCGCAAATTTTTAATGTGTTAAAAGGTGATATGTCTTTTATCGGTCCAAGACCGGAAATGCCATTTATCGTCGATTCTTACAATGAAGAACAAATGAATCGCTTAAGTGTCAAACCTGGCATTACCGGTTTATGGCAGTTAGCCGGAGATAGAGATAAGCCCATTCATGAACATATTGCCTATGACAATTACTATATTCAAAACATGTCTTTCTTTTTAGACATTGCTATTTTAATAAATACGTTGTTTTATGCATGTAAAGGACGATAAACCTTTAATAAGCCGTGTGAAAATGCCCTGTTGTTAGCGGCGATAAGATCATCGCCCCCATCTATGGCAAATTTTAAATGAAACATTCCTCCCTGGATGGTCAGTAATCCAAAATAGTATTACAACAATGATATGAAATTTTCCTGCTTTGTCAATTCTTCTACAAATTCATAGAGAACAATGGAAAAAAATTTTTGAAAAATATCAAAAACCAGGGATTAAACAAGCAAAAAAATTACAAATATTTGCTTCAAAAATTTGTGGTGAAAAATTAAAACTTGTTATCTCGACTCATATGTGTATAACAATATCTATAACAAAATGATGTTGCGAGTTTTTCAAAAAAAACATAGCGCAGCATAACTATTTATTAATGTTACATATTCTTAATTGCGTCAATATTGGCAAAATCAAGCGTCTTTCATGAATTTATTAATAAAGTCAGAGGGTTGAGCACAAATTTCAATATCAAGGCAATTCGTCTCCTGATGGAAAAATTTCTCAAAGAGGTGAAATAATGGAATCATTCAATCAGGCAAAGATTTTAATTGTTGATGATAATATTGCGCATGTCGGTCCGCTGATAGACTTGTTTTCACAAAATAATGCCATCCCATTGATTGCACAGAGTGGGGAAGATGCGCTTGAGTTAATTCAAAAAAATTGCCCGGACCTTATCTTAATGGATATCATTTTACCCTATGGTATGAATGGATTTCAAACCTGCCAGAAAATCAAATCAGATCCAGCATATAAAAATATCCCTATCATTTTTTTAAGCTCTTTAAAATCTATATCAGATAAATTGAATGCCTTTGAAGTGGGCGGTGTGGATTATATTGAAAAACCGCTTGAATCCAAAGAAGTACTCATTCGTGTAAAATCGCATTTAAGAATTAAATCTTTACAGGACTTACTGATTCAGAAAAACAAAGATTTACAAGAAGCAAAGAAACAGGCGGATCTGTCAAATCATTCCAAAAGTGCTTTTCTGGCCAATATGAGTCATGAAATCAGAACCCCCATGAACAGCATTATTATTGCAAACGATCTATTGTCATCAACCCGCTTGACAAAAGATCAGTGGGAATATTTAAATATTATGAAATCAGCTTCCAGCCATATACTCAGTGTTATCAATGATATTTTAGATTTATCTCAAATTGAATCTGGAAAACTTCAATTGTATATTGAAAATTTCGATTTATATACATTATTAAATGATGTTGAAAAAATGTTTTCACATCAGGTAAAAAATAAAGGCTTGAATTTTAAATGTCAGCGTACAGATCATCTTATTCAATATGTCGAAGGAGATGCGAGTCGGATCAGACAAATTTTGATCAACTTAATCGGTAATGCCCTGAAATTTACAATATCTGGCGAAATAAAATTGATTGTTCAACAGGAGCAAATAGATTCTAATAAACAATATATCAAATTTGAAGTACATGATACAGGCATTGGCATCTCCAAAGATATGCAGGCGGACATTTTTAAAAATTTTACTCAGGCTGGTCATACCATTCGGAAACAATTTGGGGGAACCGGGCTGGGACTTGCTATTTGTAAAAAGCTGGTTAAATTGATGAAAGGAAATATGTATGTTAAAAGCGAGGAATCCAAAGGAAGTATTTTTTCTTTTACGATACCATTAAAAGCAGGACAGGTGGTTACTGATAATAAAGAGGATCGCAATGATCAACTGCCATGTCTAAATATTCTTCTTGTCGATGATGTTCCTGTTAATCGCAAAAGTGCAAGACTTCTGCTTAAACAGATGGGACATGCGGTCATGGTGGCTGAAAATGGAATCAACGCCATTCAAATATTAAAATCAAACGCTTTTGACCTCATATTCATGGATTTGGAAATGCCTCAGATGGGAGGATTGGAAGCCACAAAATTGATTCGTCAAGGGCAGGCCGGAGAACATGCTCAAAATATTCCTGTCATTGCTATGACAGCGCATGCCTTGGCATACATCAAAAAGGACTGTCTTGAAGCAGGGATGAATGATTTTATTTCAAAGCCTATCAGTCAAAAAGAACTTATCAAATTTTTTAGTAAACTTAATTATTTAAATGAAATTTATGAAACATCTGCATCATCAGATCAAACCAGCCAATCACTCAGTACAAATAATCTGGATTTTCAAATGCTGGTTAACGCATTTGATGGCGATCGTCATAGTGCCACAGAAATTATTGCAGAAGCAAAAATTGACTTAAATCAATATGTTCAAGAATTACGCGATGCCTATGAATCGAAAAAATATGATTCCCTGAGAATTGTATCACACACATTAAAGGGAATGACAGCAAATATTTATGCCACCACCAGTAGTGAGCTGGCAAAAAATCTGGAAAATGCAGTAAAACAAAAAGACGTTGCTCATATTGATGAGGCATATGAATTATTCATGGCGCAAATCCGACAATTAAAATCTGAAATGGAAGATGTGCTAAAATATTAATATGCAATCTAACAAAACTATTCAAATTTTCAATGAGATATGATATAATCTTTATTATCATAATCATGGAGCCAGGTAATATGGAAAATGCCATTAATGCAAAAGATATGATTGATGCTTTTAAACAAAGCCTTGATGATAAAGACCCCATTAAAGCACGTGTTATTCTGTCTTATATCGAAGAAGTGGATAACAAAACACAATATCGGCTGTTATTTGAATTAGTTCGTTCTGATATCAATTTCCAGTTGCCGCTTTTAATGTATTTAATGGATCAACATCAAAATTTTTGCCAAAAGTATGATATTATTGAAGAAACATTGATTTCTTATGCATCTGATTACCCTGATTTTTTTGCCGACACCTTACATTCAGATATGATAAAAAAACCACAATTACTGATCGAAATAGCTGAAAAAGCGAAAGAGATTCAAAATGCACTAAAAGGTATTCAAAAAAAATAATGGGAATGCGTGATAAATGTTTTTCGAACAGTTTAGAACACCAATAAATTACAGTATTTGTAATTTAAGCCAACAAAATAAAGGAAATAGATATCATGATGATTGACGACGAAACATTACAGGTTTATGTCGAAGAGTCAGAAGAACATCTGGCAGATATTGAAAAAGACTTGTTGACCATCGAAGAAATGGGCGCTGATCTTGATGAAAATCTTGTCAACAAAGTTTTTCGCGCTGCACATTCTATCAAGGGAGGTGCAGGGTTTATGGGACTCACTGGCATAAAAGAGTTGTCCCATAAACTTGAAAATGTGTTGGGACTCATTCGAGAAAAAGAAATGATTCCCACTTCGGAAATTGTGAGCGTATTGCTGACAGGTTTTGATCGTCTCAATGAACTGATGGAAAATATCAATGGCAGTAACGATATGGATATTTCAAGCCAGGTGAGTGCTTTGGAAAATCTGACGAATGCGTCTTTGTCCAAGGAAGACCAGGACAGTGTTGAACGAACAATTGAAATATCTTTACCGAATGGTCAGCTTGTATTTCAGATATGTGAATTTGATATGAAACAGGCCAGAAAAGGCGGAAAATTTGTCTATCTGGTGGAATACGATTTGATCCATGATATTCATTACAAGAACAAAACCCCACTGGATATTATTACAAAAATTCAACAAAGTGGAATTCTTATAGAATCAAAAGTAGATATTACCAGTGTTGGAACCCTTGACGATGATGCAATTAACAGGATCCCATTCTATGCCTTGCATGCCTCAATTATTGAGCCTGATCTTATTGGAGATGTTCTTGAATTGGATGAAAAATACATTCATATTCTGTCTGAGGATGATGGTGCTGATACTGAAAGTCCCCCGGAACCACCAGTTGAGCAGGTAAGTCCTGAACCTGAAAAAATTGAAGCTGCACCAGAGCCAACTTTACGGCCAAAGCAGAAAGCAGCGCCTCCCAAAAAATCAGATAAGATTAAATCAAAATCGGCTGGGCCTGAAATCAAGTCAGAGCCCTCATTTACAAAAGAAACAAGTTTGCGTGTCAATATCAGTTTGTTGGATTCGTTGATGAACCTTGCAGGAGAACTGGTTCTCAGCCGCAATCAGTTAATACAAAGTATTGCATCAAATAATGAACATGGTCTGGATATGGCAAAGCAACGCATAGATATTGTCACATCAGAGCTTCAGGATGCGATCATGTTAACCCGCATGCAGCCCATTGGAAAAGTTTTCAGTAAGTTCCCGCGTGTTGTACGCGAATTGGCAAAAAATCTTGATAAGGAAGTTAAGCTGGATCTTGAGGGGAAAGAGGTTGAACTGGATAAAAGCATTATTGAAGGCTTAAACGATCCATTAACCCATATGATCCGAAACTCAGTGGATCATGGTGTTGAAACACCTGCAGAAAGAAAGGAAGCTGGAAAAAAAGAAACCGGACGTGTACTGATGCGCGCATATCACGAAGCCGGACAGATCAATATTGAAATTATCGATGATGGAAAAGGCATTGATGGCGATGTTCTGGCATATAAAGCCATTGAAAAAGGATTGCTCACTGAAGAACAGGTTGAAGCCATGTCTGAAAAGGATCGGGTGAATCTGATATTTTTACCTGGCTTTTCAACAGCCAAAACAATCAGCGATGTTTCTGGTCGCGGTGTGGGGATGGATGTTGTCAAATCAAACCTTGATTCATTGGGTGGTGTTGTTGATGTTCAGTCAGTGGTTGGAGAAGGCACCACATTTCGCATCAAGTTGCCTTTAACATTGGCGATTGTGCCAAGCTTACTGGTTTCTATTGGTGAAGAACGATTTGCCATTCCGCAAGTCAATCTGGATGAATTATTGCGAATACCAGCAAATCAGGTCAAGAATCGAATTGAGGTGGTTGGTGATGCCAAAGTCGTTAGGTTGAGAGAGGATTTATTGCCCGTTCTGAGCCTGGCAGACATTTTGAGTATTGATGATAATCAATCTCTGGATAAATCAAGTGCAGTCAATATTGCGGTGGTTTCAGCAGGCGCTTTAAAGTATGGTCTGATTGTTGATAAACTTCATGATTCGGTTGAAATCGTCGTTAAACCTCTGGGACGTCATTTGAAAAACTGCAACGAGTATGCAGGTGCTACGATTCTAGGTGATGGTCGCGTGGCGCTTATCCTGGATGTTGGTAATCTGGCCTCACGTGCGGAGCTTACAAATATTGAAGGTTCCATGACCAGCAACAATGAAGATGAAATTCAGCAACAGGTTGTCCATGTTGGAGATGTGGAATTATTTCTGCTCTTCCGATCCTCCAGTACAGAACAATTTGCCGTTCCATTGAACCTTGTATCCCGAATAGAAAGAATAAAAGCCCATCAAATGGAAAAGCTGGGTGATCGTTTTGTCATTCAATATATGGGCGGAAGTATTCCATTATTTGCCATGCATGAAGTTGCAGCTGTCAAGCCGATTGAGGAACAACAAACCTATATTGTCATTGTATTTATTATTTCGGGCAAAGAATTTGGATTATTGGTAACAGGACCACTTGATACAGCAGAAGTTGCAGTAAATGTTGATGATCGTGTATTTAAGCAGCCAGGCATTTTAGGTTCAATGGTTATCCGAAAAAATACAACCCTGATTGTTGATATTTATGGATTTATCAAAACCATACAGCCCCAATGGCTGGAACATGATGAAGCAGAAGAAACAGACCGCCCCACTTTACTTCTGGTTGAAGATGCTGCCTTTTTCAGAGAGCAAGTGCGTGCTGTATTAGAGGATGAAGGATTCAATATCATTGCTGCTGAAGATGGTGCGATTGCCTGGAATTTGCTTCAAGCCCATGATGAAGAAGTTTCACTTGTTGTCACAGATATTGAAATGCCAAATATGAATGGGTTTGAGCTGACGCAAAAAATTAAAAAAGATGCCAGATTTTCATCCTTGCCAGTTATTGCTGTAACGTCACTTTCTGAAGAACGACATCGCATTGAAGGTAAAAAAGTAGGGGTTGATGATTATCAATTAAAACTGGATCGGCATAAATTGATTGAAAGTATTAACAACTTTCTCAATCAATCGTTTTCAAAAGTTACTTAGGAATACTCTGAAAATAACTTCCCCATTATTGATATTGTTAGGTAAATGTACTGTAGAGACGTAGCATACGACGTCTCTACACGACCTTATTTTTTGGACGATCAAGAAAAAAGGAGCATGTTATTTTCCGTGCATTCCTTATGTATATATATAGATGCATGAAGGAAATAACCGAAGGAATCAAACCGATGTACGAGAACGAATGTAGGGACAAACCTTGTATTTGCCCTCCGGACAACAGCCGGAATCTATCCTATGAGCACTTCTTTTCAGATTTATTTTCCTTATGAATTAGAAAAAGAAATTTCTCAAATATCTTCAAATCCGCATATAAATTGTCCAGGTGGGCAGGAAACGATTTGAGTGTAACCAAAATTGCCGGTGAATAAAATACGCTTCTCATAAAGTCGGATATTGTTTTTCTTAGCCCTGAAAGGGCAGCAACATACCAGCCCAGGGCAGCGCCCTGGGTAAAAATC
>Ga0272440_1004267_pt1 | contig 10317 bp, 8 predicted proteins | sample SSMMMBAug17_FD_192440 | JGI IMG/M metagenome (GOLD analysis project Ga0272440, IMG submission 192440) | Marine sediment archaeal communities from Little Sippewissett salt marsh, Falmouth, MA, United States - SSM-MMB-Aug17 | ecosystem: Environmental > Aquatic > Marine > Wetlands > Sediment ... | reverse complement strand
TAAAAATGGACAATATGACCAAAGCAAAAGCCTTGCAAAATGCGCAGAAAAAACTTCTTTCAATGCATAGGTACTGGCACCCCATTTATTGGGCACCTTTTTTGTTGATTGGGAATTGGAGATAGAATGTTACGATTTCTTTTACCCATTTTTTTTTTTTGGCTTTCTTCCAAGCCTTCTGCAACTCTAAATTTTTTCAAGGTACTCAACTGCATGATAAAAAATTTAATAATGAACTAAAATTTCGAATTTCGAATTTCAGAACTCTTGACCTCGGATCGACTCGATAATACTACACACAGATAAATATTTCGTATTTTAATTCTATTACTTGTCTTGATAGAAGTAAAATAATTTTATTTCTTACAACCGGAAATAGGAAGTGACACACATGCAAATTTGCAATAACCAAACAATCAAGCGGATTTGCATATATTTTTTTGTTTTGTTTATAAACACAGATAAACACTTAAATTACAAATCAATTTGTTAATTGATCATTGCATGTAAATTATCGTTATGGTATAAAGAATTTTGTTTTTATTATTAAAATAATAGGATAAATTATATTCCAATTCATTTTTTTGTAATTCTCACAATTTCAAACACTTCCTGTTATTAGAAAATCAAAATTTTGAATATAATGTAATACTTTATTTTTTTTTGCATATATATATATATATATTTCATATCAGGTATTGATAAATAATATTTTTTCTAAAAGGAGATTTATTATGGCAGTTAAAGCCAGAAATTCTTTTAAAACATTAACTTTCCATAAAGGGCAGGTAATAATTAAAGAGGGACAAGATAGTCACGAATCATATTTAATAAAAAATGGTGCTGTAACCATTTATAAACTTGTTAATAATAGACGTATTGTGATTTCACAATTAAAAAATGGCCAGATTTTCGGTGAAATGGGAGTAATAGCAGGTAGAAAACGTATGGCTAATGCTATGGCATCTGAATTTACTGAGCTTATTGTAATTGATAAACCGGCTTTAGATGAGGCTTTGAAAAAAAGTCATCCTATTGTTTCAACAATTACAAAGTTATTAATTGATAGATTAATTAAAGCTGATTCTACACTTTATGGAAGTGATCAAAATTCAGATATTAAGGATGTTACTGAGGTTTTTACAAAAATTTGTGCAATTTTAGAAATAATTTGTAAGGCAAAACTTGATTCAATTGAAGGTGGAAGAAAAGATGATAATGAAATTATAATACCTTTTGAATATATTTACAGCAAAGTTAAATCAATTATTGTTGCAACGCAAATAGAAATTGATACAGTAATTCAAAAATTTGTTAAATTACAATTAGTTGAAATAAAAAAAGACAAAAAGAATAATTTTATAAAGATTACAAATCCACAGCATTTTATAAAAGTAATAGGCCATCTATCAGCAGAAGCATCAAAAAATGAACAATTTGCAAAAATCGATTTTGAATTTATTGATATTTTAGATTTTTCAAAGCATGTTAAATCAAATCCAGACCTTATTTATAAAAAATTAAGCAATAATGAAATACCAGAAAATCTTTTTTTCTTCCATAAAGATAAGTCTTTAGAATGGGCAAAAGAAGTTGGAGATGAATTTTTCCAAAGAACTAAAAAGAAACGTCTAAAACCTGAAGATGTTGAAGCTATTAATGATATTGTTTATATAGATAATGCAACTTGTCAAAAGGCTTTTTCAGAGTTAGGTATGTATAAATTAAGTATTATGGTAGCTTATGCCAATGATGATGCAAAGGAAAAAATTTATAAAAATCTTTCTTCAAAGAATCGTTCTGTTATTGAAGAAGAAAATGAAGTTGAAAGAGAAATTGATGAAATTGAAGCAGAAGATATTGAAGAAGAATTAATTGGGATTATAAGACGACTTAAAGGATTTGGAGATAAAAAAGATAATTGATTATCTTTTTTATTTTATTTATTTGTAGTATATCATTTCAATACTCACAACTAATAAGTATAATACTATTGCCGATAGGCATTATATTCAACTTGAAATATGGAGAGGATTCAAATTTTAATTAAACCAAATATTGTTGTTATTGATGATGAAATTGTTACACTTAAAAGAATCAGACGAATTTTAGAAAAAGAAGAGTATCAAGTATCAACTTTTATTTCTCCGCAACGTGTATTGCCACATCTTAAAAAAAATACCTGTCATTTAGTTATAAGTGATGTTAAAATGCCAACTATGGATGGTATGGATTTAATGATCAAGATTAAATCAAGTTTTCCTGATACTGAAGTAATTTTAATGACTGGTTATGCGAGCTTTGATGATGCTGTTGAAGCTGTTAAAGAAGGTGCTTTCCATTATCTTCAAAAACCATTTACTCCTGATCAACTTCGAAATATAGTAGAAATGGCTTTATCTCAATATCAGATTAAAAATTCAACAAAACTCTCAACTTCTATCCAAAAACAGTCATGTCCAATTATTATTGGAGAAAGTATAAAAATTCGTGAAGTATTATCTATAATCCAACAAATTGCGCCAACTGATTGTAATGTTTTGATTAGTGGTGATTCTGGAAGCGGTAAAGAATTAGTGGCTCGATCAATTCATGCAAATAGTAAAAGAGCTTCATGCCCATTTGTTGCTTTTAATTGTGCTGCTATTAACGAAACTTTAATTGAAAATGAATTGTTTGGTCATGAAAAAGGTGCATATACTGGAGCCCAAGAAAAAAGTATTGGACTTTTAGAATTTGCTAATAAGGGAACTTTGTTTCTTGATGAAATTGGTGAAATGCCACAAACTATGCAGGCAAAACTTCTTCGAGTACTTCAGGAAAGAGAATTACTACGCGTAGGTGGATGTAAACCCATTCCTATTGATGTTCGTATTGTATCTGCTACTGCCAAAAATATTAAAGCAGATATTGACACAGGATTATTTCGCAAGGATTTATATTTTCGTATTAATGTGGTTAATATTAAACTACCTGATTTAAGTGAACGTAAAGAGGATATACCTCTATTAGCCTATCATGTTCTTAACAGATTAAACCAAAAAAGTTCAAAATCAATAAATGCTATTACTCAAAAAGCAATGGAAATTCTTTGTAATTATGCTTTTCCAGGAAATGTTAGAGAATTAGAAAATATTATTGAACGCGCTGTTGCTGTTTGCAAAGGAGACATCATTCGTGTATGTGACTTACCTCCTGATCTTGTTGAATTTGAATTTCATTCATATAAGCCGCCAGAAACAAAATTTATGACCTTAGCTGAAATTGAGCAGGATTATATTAGCCATTTACTAAAAATTACCGGAGGTGTCCGATCTAAAACTGCTGAGATACTAGGAATTGATAGGACTTCGCTCTGGCGTAAAATAAAAAAATATGGATTGGAATGACAATTTTTTTCATTATTAAAATCAGTAATATTTCCAAAAGTTGAATTTTGAATCATCTATGTTCGATTTTGCAACTCTTCAATCCCACTTACCTTAAATTATCATTTATTTTATCTTATCAAATCGTATATATAAATTTAAATTTTTCAATAAATTTAATATAATAAATCTAATTTCAAAAAAATAATTATTTGATAAAAATCAATAAATCATAAAAAAATTAAAACAATATTTTTAAGTAATTTATCTCAGATGTTGCATTTTAAATCATTATTTATTTTATAATCCCTTTTATGATATTAAAATATTCAATAAATTTATATAGATATAAAATATAAAAGCATATGGCAAAGAAGTTGCTTTATATGAATAACTAACCGGGGGATGAATGATGATTCGTAATATGTTGGTAATCATTGAAAATGAAACCATATTTCCGGAAGCAATAGATTATGCGCGCGAACTTGCAAAGCGGACAGATGCAAAAGTCGCTTTTCTGATGCTTGTGCCAATGTCTTTTACAGGTCGGACTTTTCTGGTTTCCAAAAGAAATGCTCTTCGAAAGATTGAATCAAGAGCTGGTAAACTATTATCTAATTGTTTAGAAACATTTATTCAACAAGGAATCGAAATAAGTTCGGCATTAAAAATTGGTGATCCGGGACAGGAATTAATGAAATTTTTAGCAAATAACGCTCCATTTCAAACAATTGTTTGGGGAAGCGGGAATGAATTACCAGATAAATATAAAAGTTCTCAACGTCATTGGATTTCTCGAATAGTAAATAATCTTGAGTGTCCATTATTGACAGTAAGTAAACGTGAATAACTATAAAGATGTTGTTATAGTCCAATTTATGGCTTCCTCGTTATATTGAGTGGGTAATATATTTAATTATTAGTTTGTCAACCCATTTTATAAGGTCAAAAATTTTTATATTTATGATGATATAAACAATCCACGTTCCCTCCCCCTCAGGGGGAGGGGACTCAGGTTGTTTATATCATCATAAAAACTTAATCATTTCTGATCAGAAAAAAAAATACTACCCACTCAATATAACGAGGAACCAATTTATGTTTTTCATTAATTTTAAAAGTACTTCTTTTACAGGAGGGCTTATTCAATGGATTAGGGACAAAGCAGTTCTTGTATATTTTTTGAACCTGTTTCCGAAAATGAATGCAGGGACATAAGCCCTTGACAGTAATTGTTAATTGGCATCAAATATCAAAAAACAAAATTGAACTATAATTGTATAATCCTATTTTTTTTGGATTGGATTTAATTAATTATTTGAAGATTTTGTCATAAAAATTTTGACAGGGTTCATTGATTAAAACCATCTAAAAATTTTTTTATATAAATTTTATGACTTAATCAGTAGAATATAAATAAAATGGAGTTGATATATGGAATCATTGACTTTACAAATGATTTTAGTAATGATGATGATTGGTATTGCAATTTTTTTATTTATTGTGGAGTGGGTTAGAGTAGATGTAGTCGCTATTATAATGATGGTTACCTTACCATTATTACATCTTGTAACACCTAAAGAAGCCTTTATTGGCCTTAGCAGTAATGCTGTTGTATCAATAATCGCAGTGATTATTCTGGGGGCTGGTTTAGACCGCACTGGAATGATCAATAAACTTGTCAAACCTGTTCTAAAAATTGCTGGAAACAGTCCATCACGAATTATAATAGCAATATCTCTAACTGTTGCAATAATTTCCAGTTTTATGCAAAATATTGGTGCAGCAGCCCTGTTTCTTCCAGCAATTCAGCGTATAAGCAAAGTTCAGAAAATACCCTTAAGCAGATTATTAATGCCTGTTGGTTTCAGTGCTATTTTAGGAGGAACTATTACATTAGTTGGCTCCAGTCCTCTTATTTTATTAAATGATTTATTGGTACCATTTAATCTAGAACCTTTTGGGTTGTTTGATGTTACACCTATTGGTTTAGGATTAGTGGCCGGTGGAATTTGTTGTTTTATTCTACTGGGGCAATTTATTCTTCCTAAGGGAGAAATTTTGGAAACGCAATCAACAGATAATTCTGAAGATAAAAAAAGTTCTCCAATAGATGAAGAAACTACTGATTTTTTTGAAGTGTCAACACCTGATGATTTTACTCATTACAGGGATCCACTGCATGTAAAAGATTTAAAGCTCCGCTATCTGGTAAATGTTTTGGATATTACTGAATCATCAGATTTCAATATTGTACTACCATCTGATGAAACTGAGATTCGTTCAAAAATTTCACTTTTGGTTAGCGGCCGGAAACAAGATGTTAAACGAATGAGTTTAAATGAAGGAATGGATATTAAAGATAATCTTGATCGTTATCAGAATCATATAAATGCTCAAACTACCGGCACTGTTGAAGCAGTTATAGGACCTCGGTCTCATTTTGCCGGTAAATCATTACAAGAAATTGATTTGCCAGATCGTTATCATATTAGTGCTTTAAGCTTATATCGTCAGGAAAAAACTTATCTGTCTAAAATTGATGATATGATTCTTCAAGTAGGCGATGTATTAACAATATATGGTAACTGGAAGCACTTTAAACGTTTGCAGTCAGATGGTGATATGTTGTTAAGCCTTCCATCTGATATGGACTATATGCGTCCAGAAAAGGCGGTTTGGGCTGGTTTATGGTTAACAATTGCTCTTGTTATGATTATGGGATTTAAGGTTCAATTATCAGTATCTTTAATGTGCGGTGCACTTGGTATGATTTTAACTCGAGTATTGTCTATTGATGAAGCATATGAATCAGTTGATTGGCGTACTATTTTTTTGCTGGCAGGACTAATACCACTTGGAATAGCTACTGAAAAAACAGGTACTGCCGCATGGATTGCCAATAGTGTATTAAATGTTATTGGAGATGTATCACCAATAACATTACTTACTGTTATTGGTATTTTATCAACTCTCTTTACTCTTGTTATTTCAAATGTAGGTGCAACTGTACTTTTAGTTCCTCTGGTGGTCAATATGGCTATTGCAGCTCATACTGACCCTCGTATGGCTGCTCTTGTAGTTGGATTGGCTACTAGTAATTCTTTTATGTTGCCAACACATCAAGTAAATGCATTGTATATGGGACCCGGAAGATACAGGACAATTGATTTCATCAAAGCTGGATCTCTTGTAAGTGTATTATTTTTAATAGTAATGATAATACTTATTAAATTGATATATGGAGTTTAATTGAAACAAATATTAATGAAACATTTTTTACATATTTTTAACTAAAGAAAAGGTATTTTATGGCAATAATAACCATTTCACGAGGATCATATTCAATGGGTAAATGTGTTGCTGAAAAAGTAGCAAAAAGGCTTCAATATGATCTCATTAGCAGAGATATACTTTTAGCGGCAAGTGAACGTTTCAATGTACCAGAAATAAAACTTGAAAAAGCTATACACAATGCACCAAGTATTTTGGAAAGATATGGTCATGGCAAACAAACTTATATTGCATATATACGCTCTGCACTGGTAAACAGGGTCATTAATAATAATATTGTTTATCATGGTCTGGCTGGGCATTTTCTGCTTAAGGGAATTACCCATATTCTAAAGGTAAGAATTACATCAAATATTGAAAATCGAGTTAAAAACGAAATTAAACAAAAAAATATTTCTGAATCTCAAGCACGAGAAATGATTTTGGAAGATGACATGCAAAGACGAAAATGGACTAAAAGTTTATATGGTGAAGATCCATGGGATAGTTCATTATATGATCTTACAATTTGTATTGATAAGCTTTCAATAGAAAACGCTGTTGATTTTATTTGTAAAGCAACAGAAAGTGATGCTTTTCAAACTACTGAAAAAAGTATTCAAAAAATGAAAGATTTAGCTCTGGCATGTCATATCAAAGCTGCTCTTATTGATGATTTTCCTGATGTCGGCATAACCTGTGAATATGGAAATTTATTGGTGTATTTAAAAAGTAAAGATTATGGTAATAAATTATTAAAACGCATTAAACAGCTTCAAAATGATATTGAAGGCGTTTATAGTCTTGAGATTCACTCGGGAATAGTAATCCCGCCTGAAGCTGTATAAATAAAATTTAATGAAGATTAGGAGTAACTTATGTCCATTATTACAATATCCTCAAATTCAGAAATAATTGATACAAAAATATCTGAACAAATTGCTGATAAAATGAATTATAAAAAAATGAATAACAGTATTATTACTGAAATTGCCAGTCAATATCAATTAGAACAATCAAAATTAAATGATGTTTTGGAAACAACACCATCACTTTTAAAAAATATTTCTGGAAAACAATGGAATTATTATTTATCCTGTATTGAATCTGCTGTATTTGATTTTATGATTAAAGATAATGTTATTTGCTGGGGTTTGGGAGCACATTTATATGTTAAAGATATTTCGCATGTTATGAAAGTTCGTGTGCTCATTAATGAAGATCAATATATAAATGAATTAGCTGAGCAGCAAAAAAGCACAACTGCAAAAATCAAAAAATGGCTGGAAGGAAAAAATCGGCAGAAAAAGAAATGGTCAATGTTTGCTTATAATAAAGATGAAACTGATCTTGATTTATATGATTTTGTTGTTGATCTTAACAAAGATAATTTAGATTCAGCAGTCCAACAAATAACAAAAGCTGTTACTCAACGTAAATATGAACCTGTTACTTATTCAATTAAAAGTTTGTTAAACAAAGCTCTTGCTGCCAAAGTTCGTGTAGAATTGTCAAAATCAATGAATAATATCAAAGTAGAAGTTCAAGATGATGTTGTTATTGTTTCAACTAAGGTTAATAAACGAAGTAAAAATGAAAAAATATCTGATATAAAAGAATTGGCAGGAAAAATTGATGGTGTAAAACATGTGGAAGTTCAAATTGAAAGTAGTTCGAGTATTTTTTAAGGTAATAAAAACGCATAGGTCTAGAAGTTTTGTGTTCTTTAACTATTTAATATCCTTAATGATCTTGTTCCCACGCTCCAGCGTGGGAACTTATTTATGGCGCTTCAGCGTCGATTCAAATAAGCCAGTAATTAACTTATCACTCGACGCTGGAGTGAATAAAAAATGTTCCCACGCTGGAGCGTGGGAACAAGATCATTAAGGATATTAAATAGTTAAAGAACACAAAACTTCTAGACCTATGCGAATAAAAACGTAAATTTAGATTAAAGGAGAATAAGCTATGAATATTTTGGAGAAAATTAATCTTGTTCGTCGAAAGAATCCTATTCAAGATTATTGTATCCAAACAATACGATTCATTAAACTTCTTGAAAATTCTCGCGTTTTATTGGATTTAATTGCTGATGGGGATGAAAAAAGTCTTGGGGAATATATATTGGATCGGCATTATGTAATAACGCTAATCGATAGTGTAATTGAACGACTTGGTATGATGGTTCATGATGCATGTGTTCTTGTACCATCAATTGGTAAAGATTTATATTGCCAATATGATCATCACAAGAAATATGCCCAAAATTTACTCATTAACAGCCAAAATTATGAAAAAAATATTTCAAAATCAGGCTCAGAAAAAATTGAACCTGAATATAAATTACTTGCTAATGTGCTGGAATGGTTACATGGAGATACTTCTGAAACTGTTATGAATTTCATAAAATATCTTTTTCTAAATGTAATTCAGGATATCCAATCCCTGGAAAAGTTAAATAATAAAAATATTGTTAAGAATAATTTAAAAACTATTAAAGACAATTTTTATCTTATTGATCTTTGGTTAGAGCCGATCTTTTCAGATCAAAAACAAAATGAGTATCAAACAAAAGATTGTCTTCCTTTAAAGTACCTTTTAATGGAAACAGAACATAATAATGAATCGGGTCATGTAAAATCCAATTTGTCAGATATTGTCTGGCTTGCAGCAGCGAGCGAATTTCAAATAAGTTTAAACACATGGCATAAAAATTATAAATTTCGGTTAGATGCAATATCTAGTGGGCATAAAAAATCAGACTTTATTTTCACTTATGCAAACCTGTCTGTTAATTTGAAACAAATTTTACCTGAAGGGTTTCACATTGAAACAACTAAAGATGGACAGCTTGCGTGGAATTTGGGGGTATCCCCAAAAACAATTGAAGACAATCTAATGTTTATTGGTCAAAAATTGTTTACTGAAAATAAATGGCGTGTTTAAGTAACCATATTCAATAAGAAAGGAAATAAATCAATGACACAAAAATTAAAAATTATGATAATAGATGATGAAAATATAGTTGGTAGACGATTAAAACCAGCTTTAGAAAAAACAGGTGCAGATGTAGAAACCTTTGAAGATGGTGAAAGTGCGTTAGAACGTTTTACAAAAGAGCCTTTTGATATTGTTATAACTGATATTCGAATGGATAAAATGGATGGGCTTGAAGTTCTTGAAAGAGTATTGGCATTATCTAACCGCACTAAGGTAATTATGATTACTGGGTATGCAACTGTTGAAACTGCAAGAGATGCACTTTCTAAAGGAGCTTTTGATTTTATTGCCAAACCTTTTAAACCAGATGATTTAAGGACAATCATCAAGCGTGCAGCAGAAGAATTGAAAACTTGATTAAAATTATTGTATAATTCAGCTTTGGTTTTTCATGGACTGACAGGGACAAACACAGACAAACACAGACATTCACTTCACATTATTGGAAAAAACAATAAAATAAAAAAAAATTATTAAATTATTATGGTTCAACTTTGGTAAAAAGTCAAAAAATGAGATTTTTATCTGTGAAACAATTTAAAATTATTAATACCGATTTTTGAAAAATTGACTTTTTATGAGACCATCAAATTTGGTTTTTCCAATTATCTTAAGTGTAAGTCTGTGCTTGTCCTTGTCAGTCCGAAAAAACAAAGTTGGACGATAACCGAAC